>Ga0070399_1005058_pt1 | contig 10501 bp, 7 predicted proteins | sample BioMet4_FD_61217 | JGI IMG/M metagenome (GOLD analysis project Ga0070399, IMG submission 61217) | Microbial communities from bioreactor (seeded with sewage sludge) at LBNL, California, USA - Biofuel metagenome 4 (version 1) | ecosystem: Engineered > Bioreactor > Anaerobic > Unclassified ... | reverse complement strand
GGAATTTCCCCTGTTCAAAACATTTTGCAAAAATCTCGTGAAGGGAACGGATATAATAGAAGGTATCGTCTTCCGTCTTCACGCATTCCACCTGTCCGGGATCAACCGGACGGACCGGAAGTTCGGAAAGCCTGTTCACGAGTTCCAGATGGGGAATGGCGCAGCGCACGGTACAGACCGGATGCCCGCCGTTTTCCGTACAGGCAATCGCATCGTACAGTTTCTGCAGGCGCTCACCCTTGGAAATCCCGGCGTAGTTAATGACGCTGCCGTCATTCATGGAGGCCACGTAGTCATTTACCGGTCCCTCTCCGAAATCCATTCCGTACCATATGGTTCCCTTCTCGAAGCGGTATTCGCTGACCGGTCCTATGTTGTCATCGGACAGGGCATGTGTCGTATAGTACCGGATTTCGGTTCCGTCCGCCGTGTGTGCAAGGATGGCCGCCGTATCAAAATTTTCCACATGGGGATTGGCCCGGTAAAGCTCTGCCTTCACGTCCTTAAAATCGGCCGCATCGTCCATGGTCTTTCCGAGAAGAAACGTCATATTCTGCAGCTGATGCGCGCAGGCGTTGTTCACCGGACTGTCGTTCACTCTGACTCCGTTCACGGTGATTTTTCCCGCCCAGTTGTTTCTTCCGTAATATTTCATACCCCGCTTCATGCAGTGAAGCGTCCTCATACTGACCGGTTTCCCGAATACACCGTTTAAGATATCCTCCTTCAGCTTCAGAACATCTTTGGAATAATTCAGCTGATATCCGACGGAAATAAAATGCCCGGTTCTTTCCGAAATCCGGATCAGATCCTCTGCATCCTCTACGGAAGTGCAGACCGGCTTTTCCGTCAGAACATTGGCGCCGGCCTCAAGGCAGGTCCTGATCTGGGAATAATGCAGGTGGATGGGCGTGGAAAGCACCGCAAGATCACAGTGCTCCTTCCGGAAAAACTCCTCCGGAGAAGAAAACACGGGAATCCCTTTCTCCTTCAGGATGGGAAATCTTTCATATACATCCGGCATGACTTCACAGACTCCCGCAATGGATACAGACGGAAGCGATGCCTCTTTTTCCGTCAGTTCCTTCACGTACCCTTTTCCATAGCCGCCTATGCCTGCCAGCATGATCTTTGTCATATTCTTTCCTTGCTTCCCCCCGTCAAAGGCTTCTCCGGTTCCGGTCGCTTTTCCGGCCCAATCTGGACATCTTCATCCTCTTGACAAAAAACAGCATATCACCGGCTCAAAATGTTGTAAATTGACGCTTTTTTGAACAAGTGACAAAAATTGCCGGGTCTGGTTCTGAGACCAGGCCCGACAATTTTTGTCACCATTGGAATATTTTGTCACCTTCTGTTACCTTAGTTTCATTTTAATATGATGCGCTCTTCTGAAATCAGCGATAGTCATCTGTCCCGGACCGGAAACCGGCCGGATCCATTTCCCGGAATACAGATGCCGCTGCATAATGATATACCTTACGGGTTCATCCACATAGCAGCAGACAAATACGAGCAGGAACGGAAGATGAAGCACGAAATTAGCCGTGTATACAAAAGGCAATACCATCAGGTACATGAAAGAGATCTCCATGATGGACCCGAAGGCAGGGTCCCCTCCCGCCCGGAACGTGTCGTTCTGCACCCAGTTCCCCATCCTTAAAAGCGCCACGACAGAGAAAACGGACAGCATGCCCGTACAGATCCGGAATGATTCCCCGGAAAGTCCCATCGCGTGGAAAAGGGGATCATGGATCAGGATCAGAAGGACGCAGGAAAGGCCGATCATGCCGCTGCAGAGATAAACCAGCCTTTTCGACCTCCGGAAAGCCACCTCGTGATTCCCGGCCCCGATTTCCTTGCCGATCAGGATGGAGGAGGCATTGGCAAAGCCGCTGAAGAACGAAATTATGATTCCTTCAAGCGTCCGGAATACCGCCACTGCCGCTATTGCCTGCTCCGTCTGGTGTCCCAGTACGACATTGATCAGCATGTTCCCGACTCCGATCAGAAATTCGTTGCAGAGAATGGGAAAACATTTTTTCAGATAAAGACTGACAAATTCCCTGTTCCAGCGAAAATGCCGGCTGAATTCAAAAACATAGGGGATCTTCTGCCGCAGGACAAAAATACCGATGACCAGCACATTCATAAAAGAGGCGATCACGGTCCCGACAGCCGCGCCGGGCGCCCCCATCCGCGGAAAGCCGAACTTTCCGAAAATAAACAGGTAGTTGAAGAAACAGTTGGTAAGGACCGAGGCTATGCCGCCGAACAGCGGGATTTTCACTCTCTCCGTGGAACGAAGGAGCGCGCTCATGGCCATCGCCAGGATCTGCATGGGATAGGCAAATCCCACAATCCGGAGATATCCGATCCCGATCTGCCGGATTTCTTCCTTATCCGTATAAACGCTCATGACAAAACCCGGAAAGCGCACTGTCAGGACCGTGAAGATTGCAGCCACCAGCATCATGAAGGACAGCATCATCCCGTAGGACCTGGTTATTCCGTCATCATCCCCTGCGCCCCAGTACTGCGCAAAAAAAAGCATGCCGCCTCCCACGAACCCCCAGTAACAGGAGAACATGAGCGTGGAAAACTGTGCGCAAAGCCCCACTGCCCCTACGGTCTTCTCCCCGAGAGAAGCCAGCATCATGGTATCCACCATGCTGCCGGTCGTTGTCAGAAGATTCTGCAGCGCCACCGGAAATGCAATGACGGCCACGCTTCTGATAAATTCCTTCCAAGCAAATTTCTGTTTCATTTCCAGATACCTTTTCCGATTTCTCCGGAGAAATCCTTCTTTCTTCGGAACTGCGCCTTTTTCCAGAACAAAGGCCGTCAGTTCCCGTTATTTTTTACCGTTTCCGCTATTTCCTTCATTCTGTCGAGGCAGTGATCAAAAAACATCCGGTAGCCTTTGCAGAAATAGTTCCGGTAGAAATCCGTTCCGTTAAGAGGTTCCCGGTTTCTCTGACATCCGCCGCGGCAGATCCCGTAATACTGACACATCCGGCATTTTTCGTCAAGACGCAGGGATCGCTCCGTAAAGCCGATCTCCTTCCGTTTCTCATTGATCGCGGAGATCAGATCCGTGTTGAAATTGCCGAGGCGGTATTCATCCAGTACGAAGAAATCGCACGGATAAACGCTTCCGTCCGCTTCCACGACGTTCTGGACGCCGCAGTTCCCGCGCTGTTCGCAGGATTCCGGCTCATACCCGGAGAGGATTCCGATATAGTTCTCGAATTTGCGGATATACGGCTGACGGCCCTTCTGAAAATCTCTGTACCACAGATCAAAGAGCCTGCTCATGAACATCCCGAGAGTCTCCGGCTTCAGCGCGTACTCCGATCTGCCGCGTTCTTCCTTCAGCGGCTCCAGGCATTCGATAAACTGGAGATAATGCCATCCGTTTTCCCGGTAGCTCTCGTAAATCCGGTCGATATCCTTCGCCGTCCGTTCCGTCACGACGGTAAGAATGTTATAGTCTACCTGAAACCGGTCCATGAGCCTGGTAGCCCTGTAAATCCGGTCATAGGTCGGACTCCTGTCACTTCCGGCATGCCGGTAGAAATCATGGATTTCCCTGGTCCCGTCGATCGATACGCCGATCAGAAAGCCGTTGTCATGAAAAAAGCGGCACCAGTCCTCATCAATCGCGAATCCGTTCGTCTGCAGCGCATTTGTCACGCGGACACTGTTTTTATTGTACTGTTTCTCGTATTCGATCACCTTTTTGAAATAATCGAGGCCGATCAGAGTGGGCTCCCCTCCCTGGAAGGCATAGGAGGCCATTCCCTCGGCCGGGACAAGCGTTCTGCGGATGACGTTTTTAAGCGTCTCCTGCGTCATGAAACCGGATTTCTGCTCCGTCCTGTTTTTCATTTCGTCACGGTAAAAGCAGTAATCACAGTACATGTTGCAGTTGCCGGACGCCGGCTTGATCATTACGCTGACTGGTGGCATAAACCGTTCTCTCCTTTGTCAAAAAGCCTGCAAATCTCTCCGTGCGTTTCTCTATAACTATATAACCGATGCCTGCCGGGCGCAACCCGATCTTTGCTTCCGGCTGTCTTTTCTGTTCTCTGTCATACGGCTGCTGCATATCCGCTTTTATACTTTAGCCGGTCTGTCTCTCACTGAACAGACATTCCGGCTTTTGTTTCCTTTTTCAGGTTTTCTGCCGTTACTGCAGGAAACCGTCTGTGTTCTTACGATCGGGCAGAAGGGACTTTCCACCTGCCGCTTTTCGCACAGCCCCATGTCCCGAAGAAATAACCTTCCCTGCATGACCCCTGCCGCAAAAAAAGATGACTCCGAAATGCACAGGACCGAAGGTCCGCGGTTTCGGAGTCATCCCATTTTTTACGGCAGAAACTTTGCTTCTGTCTTCATCTTAAATTCCGGCGCTGTCAGTCAGTACAGATCCGCCTTCCCGGCATCCTGGAACAGATCGATCTTCTGCGCGGCGACTGCCTGCATGGCCTTGATGCACGGCGGCTCGATCACGTTCGGCTCGCGGAGACCCTTGTCCTGAAGCACTTCCCGCATCTTGTTATAGAATGCGGACTTGATGTCACTGGAAATATTGATCTTGTTGATTCCGAGCTTCACGGATTCGGCGATCTCGTCATCGGGATTGTTGGAACCTCCGTGCAGAACCAGCGGAATGGAAACCTTCGCCTTGATCTCTTTCAGAATATCAAGCTTAAGATGCGGTTTCATACCTGCCGGATAGAGTCCGTGGCTGGTTCCGATGGCGACCGCAAGCGTATCCACGCCGGACTCCTTCACGAATTTCGCGGCATCATCCGGATTCGTATAGATGATGACCTGCTTCTCATATTTTTCCTTTGTCTCCGTGGTCCCGATGGTACCGAGTTCTCCTTCCACGGATACGTTCACCGCGTGCGCAGCCTCGCAGACCTTTTTGCAGATCTCGATGTTCTCTTCGAACGGCTTGCTGGAGCTGTCGATCATGACCGAAGTATAGCCGGACTGAATGGCAAGAATCACCTGCGCAAAGGATGCGCCGTGATCCAGATGGATGCAGACGGGAACCGTGCTCTTGAATGCCCTCTGACGGATGGCCGTTACCACATCGGGACCGATGTGGGACAGCTCGTCGGGATGAATGGCTATGATCACGGGCGCCTTCTTTTCCTCGCAGGTCGCCATGACACCGTTGAACATCGCATAGGAACTGATGTTGAATGCGGGGACCGCAAAATTGTGCTTGTTTGCTACCGCAAGCAGATCTTTCATGTTCATTAACATATTCTTTTTCCTCCGTTATATTATTGCAACTGCATTACCCTCTTGCGGGAATCACAGCTGTTTTCCTGAAGTTCTTACCACACAGATTCCCCGGATAAGCTCATTCTTCCGGGACCTTTCTGTAATCTCCGTCCTCCGTCATCTGAAGCGTAAGATCAGCAGGAAGCATGTACTTATTTACCAGGCGCACGTTCAGGATATCGCTTCCGTCCACGAACTCCTCCGCTTCTCTTCTGCTGATGCCGTTCTTCATTTTCCGGGTGATCAGGCGTTCCCGCACATCTTCGCAGGACGCACGGATCCGCACACTGTAGTCGCTGTACTGCTTCAGATCGCGCCATCCGTCCTGATCCAGAAGGATATAATTCCCTTCCAGCAGAACCACCTTTCCCCTGACGGAAATTTTACCTTCCACAGGGTTATGCAGCGTTCTGTCGTAAAGCGGCCAGGGGCATACCGCCTCCCTTTTCAGACGCTCTATCCGCTCTTTAAATGCCGGGAGATCAAACGTCACGGGCGTTCCCTTGATCGTTACGAGCGGAACCTCTTTTCCGTTTCTCCTGATCGTATGTGAAAGGAGATAATCCTGATCATGATGAAACCCGTCCATTCCGACCGCTTCCAGAGGCTCCACCCCTTCCGTGCATTCGGAAAGAAGCTGCAGGAAATTTACCAGCGTGCTTTTCCCGGATGCGGGCGGGGCCGCCAGGAACACCAGTATCCTGCGGTTCTCCCGCCGCTGCAGCTCTGTCCAGCTTTTGAAAAGCGGCAGGAAAACATCATGTACCGTCCGTTCGGAATAACGTGCGTAGACATCAAGACCGTTTACTGCCTGATCGAGAATATAATAACCGTTTTCTTTTCTGATTCCCGTCTCACTGATATTCATTACAGAACATGGACCTTTCCCTGATCAAAATTGATGAATGCGCTGTCCCCGACTTTGTAGATCTTCTTTCCTCTCGGGTTGTAATCCATCACGGCGACCTTGGTATCGCCTACCATTACATGATAACTCTGATAAGCTCCCATGAAACAGGAAAGTATGACTTTGCACGGGAAAAAGCCCTCATCTGCCACAACTGCCGTTTCCGGACGGAGAAGAAGCGTTGCGTCCTTGCCGTCTGCAATATGCGAGGCTTCCGGCACTCTGATCTTCACGCCCTGGATTTCCAGGATCCCGGTATCGCCTTCATGCGAAAGCATACGGCCGTCCAGGAAGTTTGCCTCTCCGATAAAGTCCGCGACGAACTTGCTGACCGGATGATAATAGATTTCTTCCGGCGTACCGATCTGTGCGACAACGCCGGCATTCATGATGATGATCTTATCCGAAATGCTCATGGCTTCGCTCTGGTCATGCGTCACGTAAATAGCCGTAATCCCTGCCTCCTGCTGAATGCGGCGGATTTCGGTTCTCATGGAAACACGGAGCTTGGCATCCAGGTTGCTGAGCGGTTCGTCGAACAGAAGGACGCCGGGTTCCACGACAAGCGCTCTTGCCAGAGCGACTCTCTGCTGCTGTCCGCCGGACAGCTGGTTTGTCATACGGGTCTCCATTCCGGAAAGGCCGACCAGCGCAAGAATATCGGTCACCTTTTTCCTGATCTCATCCGCGGGAACCTTCCGGATCTTAAGGCCGTATGCCACATTGTCAAAAATATTATAATGCGGAAGCAGCGCGTAGCTCTGGAACACCATTGCGGAATCCCGTTTGTTCGGCGTCAGTTCGTCGATCTTTTCATTGCCGAGGTATATGCTTCCGGTATCCGGACTTTCAAATCCGGCGACCATGCGGAGGGTTGTGGTTTTTCCGCATCCGGACGGGCCGAGCAGGGTAACGAAGCTTCCCGGTTCGATATCCAGGGAAACATCATTGACCGCGTAGAAATCTTTTTTTGTTTTCGGATCCTGATAAATCTTGGAGATATGATCAAGTTTAATTCCCTTTTTCTCTTTTGACATGTCCCTTATTCCTCCCTCATCGCTTTGCTGGTGCCGAAGTATTTAATGAACAGGTTCATCAGTGCAACAGCGGCATAGACAACAATAATCAGTATGGTGGCGTATGCGCACGCTTCTCCGTACAGTCCTTTTTCCGCGAGACCGTTGATCTGTACCGTAACCATGAGCCAGCGCGGCGTAACAAGAAGGATGACTGCTGAAATTGCGGTGATGCTTCGTACGAATGCCGTTACAAGTCCGGAGAAGAAGGAATCCTTGATCAGCGGGAGGGTCACGGTGAAGAACACCTTGCCGGAATCCGCTCCCAGATCAATTGCCGATTCCTCGATGCTCTTGTCGATCTGGCGGAGAGCCGAAATACCGCTTCTTGTTCCGGTGGGCAGCGATCTCACGACAAATGCAATGATCAGAATGACCGACGTACCGTAGAGATTCTGCATGAAGCCCGTGTGGAACACACCGCTGGAAAAACCGCGGATAAAGCCGACGCCGAGCACGGTTCCGGGGACTGCCATGGCAAGCATGGAGGTGAATTCAATGAAACCGCGTCCTTTGAATTTTTTCTTGACCACAAGCCAGGCAATGACCATGGAAAGAATGGACGTGATCGGAGACGCGATCACGGAAAGCAGCGCCGAGTCGCGGAAAGCTCTTAAGGCTCCCAGATCGCCGATCGCCTTGAAGTGATCAAGCGTCAGGGAATAGTTGCGGCCCCAGAGTTTAAACAGTGCGCCGAACGGTACCATGATGTACATTGCAACGACAAATACGGAAATGACCATGCAGAGGACAGTCAGCGGAACGGTAATGCTTTTTTCCGTTATCCGCATTCTTGCCCGTGTTGCTTTTCCGGTAAGGGTCGCCGCCGTCTTGGACTCCAGATAATACTTCTGGATGACGAACATGACCACCGTTATGCAGAGCAGGATGACAGCCATTGCCGCAGCGCCCTGTTTGTCGTAGGCACCGGTGATCTGCAGGTAGATCGTCGTGGCCAGTGTATCATAGTCACCGCCGATCAGCATGGGGTTTGCAAAGTCTGCAGCGGACTCGATGAATGTTACGAGAAAAGCATTGCCGAGTCCCGGAAGCATAAGCGGAAGCGTTACGGTCGTAAACACCTTCCACCTGGAGGCTCCCATGTCGCGGGCAGCTTCTTCCAGCGAAGGATCTATATTTTTCAGCAGACCGCGGAGCATCAGGTAGCAGACCGGGAAAAAGGTCAGCGTCTGCGTAATGACAATGCCCGGAAGTCCGTAAATATTCGCATTGTAGATGTGGAACAGCTTCCGCGTGATCAGCCCGGCACGACCGAACAGACAGATCATGCTTAAGGAAAGAACAAACGGGGGAGAGACGATCGGCAGAAGCGAAACGACATTGAACATTCTCTCAAAAAACTTGGACTGCAGGCGGACATACACATCCACATAGGAGAACAGAAGGCCGATTGCAGTCGAGACCAGTGCCGTGAGAATTCCGGCTCTCATGGTATTGAAGAAAGCCTTCTGGAACCGTTCCAGATGAATGATGTTGTCGAAAATGGAACCGGTAAGCTGTCCGTCCTTCACAAAGCTGTCGATTAAAAGGATGGTCAGCGGGTAGAGAATAAACAACGCAAGAAAAACAATCAGCACAATCACCGAGCATGTCAGGATCGGATCGGCGAAGAATTTTTTCCGGTCAAGCGCCGCGCTCTGCTTCCTTGCCATGGCAATACTCCTTTCCCTTTTCAGAATAAAAGGGCAAGGATGCTGTGAACATCCCTGCCCTTTCCGTAAATTTACTGGGTATAGGATCGAAAGTTAAATTGCAGAAATTATTCCGTCTTGAAACGGCTGTCGTTGGCAGCACCGATTGCCTTGAAGAAATCTTCCACATACTTCTTCGTGTTTGCCTTGGCATCCGCGAAATCGTAGTCGATTGTCTTGTTGGGATCGAGGTTGAACTTCTGGGCCGCTTCCGGCTGCTTTGCATTCTTCAGAAGCAGGAACTGATAGCTTCCGTTCTTCTGGCCGAGTTCTACGCAGTCAGGAGTCAGGCAGTATTCAATCCAGAGTTTTGCTGCATTCGGATGAGCAGCACCCTTGAAGATGGAGGTTGCACCGATTTCGCAGGACGTTCCGGACGACGGAACGGCCATTGCGATGTTATCGTAACCCTGGGTGATCTGGAAAATCGCATCATGCAGGAATCCGATGCCGATGACGCACTCGCCTGAGCCTACGCTGTGGGACGGGCCGCCGCCGCTCTTCGTGTACTGCGCGATGTTCTTATCAAGTGCTGCAAAGTACTCCATCGCCTTGTCATGTCCGCGCATCTGGACCATCGTGTTGATTGCCAGTTTTGCGGTACTTGCCGTGTTCGGGTTGGAGAACCAGATATAACCTTTGTACTTGGGATCAAGCAGATCGTCCCAGTCCTTCGGATAGGTGAGTTTCAGGCGGTCCATTTCCTCTTTGTTGTAGAAGATACCGAGAACGCCGCGGTAAATGCCGTACCAGTAGAAGTCCTTGTCATGGAACTTGGCATCAATCAGGTTTCCGGCATTCTTCGCCTGATATGCTTCCAGCAGTCCTTCGCCTGCGCATACGCTCTGCGGATCAGATGTGCCGCCGAACCATACATCGCCTGACGGATGGCCTTTTTCTTCCTCAATCTTTGCCTGAACTTCTCCGCCTGTCAGTCTCTGCCAGGAGGTCTTGATGCCGTACTTCTCTTCAAATCCCTTGGCCGCCGCCGCAATGTAAGCGTCCTCGCAGGATCCGTAAACAATCAGCTGCCCTTCCTTCTTTGCCGCCGCGATCAGATCGGTAAGATCCGCGCTGCCTCCTGCTGCCGTAGTTCCCGCTGCTGCAGCCTTTGTAGTCGTTCCTGCTGCCTTGGCGGTGGTTGCCGCTGCCGTTGTTGCCGCAGCTGCCTTTGTGGTTGCTGCCGCCGTTGTTGCCGCAGCTGCCTTCGTGGTTGCCGCTGCCGTTGCTGCCGCAGCCTTCGTGGTCGTCGCTGTACCGGATGAACCGCATGCTGCCAGCGAAATTGCCATAGAAGCGGTTAAAAAGATGGCTAAAAATCTCTTTTTCATAATATCTTCTCCCTTTCGCTTGAATTTATTAGTGATTTTTACTATCACTTAGATTATATTTTAACATTCCCATGTACAATATTCAAGAAAAAGTTGAATTATTTTTTTGAAACGGTAATTTTCTGAAATACCCGCAAATTCCCGTAAATCAGGCCTTCCCGGTTCTGGCGC
>Ga0070399_1005054_pt1 | contig 10506 bp, 6 predicted proteins | sample BioMet4_FD_61217 | JGI IMG/M metagenome (GOLD analysis project Ga0070399, IMG submission 61217) | Microbial communities from bioreactor (seeded with sewage sludge) at LBNL, California, USA - Biofuel metagenome 4 (version 1) | ecosystem: Engineered > Bioreactor > Anaerobic > Unclassified ... | reverse complement strand
TCTATTTCATCAAGCTGTTTGAACACAGACGCATATTCAGACCCAGGTACAGAAAGCGCTCTTGTGCACAGATAGTAGCCTTTTTTCGCAGTCTGGTAGAGCTCATTAAAAGAATCCTGCAGCTGGCTGTGAACATAACGGAATTTTTCAATATTCTCTGCCTTTTGTACCTGTAATTCTGCATCGGGACATGCATGTTCTGAATTCCTGAAGAATCCGCTTCGAAGCTGTGCGGCTTCCGGTTTCTGAAGGAAATCGTGTATTGCATATGGTCTGATTCCTGGTATGCTGAGACTGTGGAAAGAAAAAGAGTATGTTGCCGGCGCGTCGCTCCGTGCAATACGGCTTTCAAACCACCATGCGAATAATTTCATGCGCTTATCTGTAAGAATGCTGCTGCCGCTGTAATCTTTGCTGTATTCAGGCGCAGCGGAAAACAAAGTTCTGACAGATGCGGTTTCTGCAGATGCAGTTCGCTCCGATACGGTGAAAGCTGTTTCCTCAAATGTACTTCCCGGTATGTGTGTCTTTTTTAACGGATAGCCAAGATCCAAACCTGCCATGTAGATTTCTGCTGCTCCTGTAAAACGGGCAAAATCCCAGGCTGTCGTAGCGACGGAACCGCCCGCATCAAGCTTTCCCTTTATGCCCAAGCGCTGTTCAAAATAGTTTCCAAGCGGGAACAGGGAAGAACAGAGGACAGTTTTTCTGCACGGAAATCTGTATACCGGTGGATATGCTGCTGACTCTGTTATAAGAACGGATGACGGAGAGGTGAGTCCGATAATATGTTTTGCTGCCCAGTATTGCGGATCAACAAGTATGATAAAATCCGGCTCTACTCCTGCTCTGAGACATGCACGGAGGGCGGTATCAACACAAATAATCAGAGCACGTTTTTTCAGTTCAGCCAAATAAGGAAGCGCGTCTTCCAGGGTGGGACCAGCAGCCAGAATTACTGCCGGAAGTCCGCCGGCTTTGTTTTCATAAAGTGCTACTCCATCCAGTTCTGCAAAATGGCAGAGATTCCGGCAGCTGTTTCTGAGCCAGAGACCAGAAAAACGTTCCAGAGTATTATTGTTGATGTCTGCTTTCTGCCTGTTGCGTTCGATAAGAGCGGTTATCGTGTCAAAATAATTCTGTGCGTGCCGTGTCTGGTTTTTCTGCAGAAAGAATGTGCAGTGCTGTATACCGGTTTTTTCAATCAGCGCAATGACGTCATCCGTATTGCATGCAACTGCTGTGATGCAGTCTCTGCACTGAAAAAAAAGTGTCCAGTCGAGGAGTGCAAGCGCAGCCAGAAAATGTCGGGCATCAGGTTCTATAAGAAGCAGGGTATGTCCGGGATGCTGTGCAGCATAGACGCAGGGAAGGTATCCGGCTCCAAAACCGCAGAATACGGCTCCTGTTATGCTGTTCTCTCCGTCAGCCTGCTTTATCTGGCGGGACACTGTTTCGGCTTCCCGACGGGGATCATAGGCCGAATGAAGGAGCATGCCATTTTCGCGTATGGTTTTCATACCGTTTTTAGCAGATTCGATTTTCCAAAACGGAAAGATATGTTCGAACAGCGGATACTGCTCCTGCGGGGACAGGGAATCAGTTATGTCGGTTCCTTCTTTTTCAACAGTTTTGATTTCTGAATCAAGCATGGCTGCCAGCTCCGGAAACCTGCGGCGGAATACAGCTATGTTTTTATTCCAGATTGAGTTCAATGCTCATGTTCTCCGTTACCGGTGTGCCGGGAGCAGGATTCTGACTGCGGACCCAGCCATTGCCCTTGATGTGAACCTGCAGATCAGTACGGTCCAGAAGAGGAATCAGATCACGCTTTGACAGTCCTGTTAAATCAGGTACTGTCTGGCCGATGGTAATAGGAGAACTTCCCCTGATGGAAATGCGTCCGGAATGTTCCAGGGATGCCGCATCGCCTCTGCTCATACCAAGATGGTCTATGATTGTATCTGCCGCTTCTGCGATGACCGGTGCAACAATGCGGCCGGCATATGTTTCACCTTTTGCTTTTTCAATGACGATGTACAGAATTATTTCCGGATTCTCTACCGGGAAAACCGCCAGACAGTTCGAAAGAAAATCTGTTGTACTGTATCCGCCGTGTACGGTATCAGCCATCTGGGCAGTACCGGTTTTTACACCGATTGATATGTCTCCGAGGTGGGCCTTGGAACCGGTTCCGGATTCTGCGGTACTCTGCATGCATTTCAATACGTATGAAGTTGTACTCTTCTTGAACAGACGTTTCTTATATATCGGTTTGTGAACAAAAGCATCGGTTCCATTGTGATTTGCCAGTTTTTTAATGACCGTCAGCTGAACTGGTACTCCTCCGTCGGCTATTGCAGTTGCTGCCTGCACCATCTGCAGTGCGGAAACACTTATTTCCTGTCCGATTGCCATTGTCGGTTTTGAACGAGCTGACCACAGTCTGTCATTTGTATTTTTTACGGAGCCTGGGGTTTCTCCGGGGAGTTCTATGCCGGTACGTGCGCCAAAACCGAGCGCATGGATGTGTGCAAGAAATGTTTCCGCATCCATCCTGTCGCTTATCTGGGCAAGTGCATCATTGCATGAATATTCCAGCGCTTCACGGGCTGTAACCCATCCATGCTGCCCCAGGCATTTTATGCGGATAGTTTCTCCACCTGACGTTTTCTTTTCATATTGCCCGTCACAGTAGAATGAATCTGCCGGACCGATACCGCCTGCATCAAACACTGATGCCACGGTAAAAATCTTGAAGACAGACCCTGGTTCATATGCGCTCATGGCAGGTCTGTCTATCATTTCTTCCGGTGTTGCAGAGGCGTATTCGTTCAGATCTGCAGATGGCAGGCTTATATATGAAAGAATTTCACCTGTCTTTGCTTCTGCAGCAATGAGCATAATATTTGCAGCCTGTGTACGCTGTATCGCAGCGCGGGCGATCTTTTCCAGTTTATACTGCAAATTTGCATCTATCGTAAGATAGACATTCTGGCCGTACGGTTCAGCAGCAGTACCTGCATTTGGTACCGGGCTTAGAATATCCTGCATTGAGTATTCTATTCCTGAAAGGCCGGAGCCATCTTCTCCCATATATCCGATAAGCTGCGACGCCAGTGTATGCTCGGGATACGTACGGCCTTGTATCTTGTCAAACCGTATGCCGGTATATTTCCTGCTGTCAATAATGGCGTTCAGCTCATCATATGTATTCTGGTCGAGCTTTTTCTTTATATATACAAACTGTGTTCCGCTGGCATCTGCTATTTTCTTTGTAATATCTGATTCGGTCATTCCCAGCAGAGGAGCAATATCGTGTGCAAGCTGCGGAATATCTGTTAAAGATGCCGGAGTTACTCCAAAATGGTAGAAATTTGTCTGAACGGCCAGCGGTTTACCGTTGCGGTCTACAATAGATCCGCGTTCTACGGACTGCAGCATGGGTGCTATTTCTTTTTCTGGGGAAAATGCAAGGCGTGCAAATTTTACGGTGATTACGGCAAGAAATACAGCTGCACAACCGCCTGCAATCCAAAGCCTTTTTTTCCGGAAAAAATCATTTACCTGCATAGTACTCTGCCCAAAACGTTTTTAACCGGAACAAAACCGTATGTGCGTGAATCAATTGAATTGTCGTAATTATCACCAAGCGCAAGAATATATCCGTCAGGCACGGAACTGATACCTTTCATATTTGCGTACTGCTGTGCAGACAAGTGTATCTTTTTACCATTCACAATGAGACTATACTCTGAATCAGCCAGATAATCCAGATTTGTTTTTCCAACTGCCACGCAGCGTTTAACAACGATCTTGTTGTCATGCAGATAAATCACAATGTCATCGACCTGCGGATCTGCCCACTGTACAAAAAGTTCACTGCCCAGCGGTTTTACGATACCGTAGGCCAGCTTATTTACCAGGATGACAGAGCCGTTATGGATAGTCTTTTCCATGGATATGCCATTTACATGCAGAAAATCCAGGACAAACAGTTTGATGATGATTCCCGCAATAACGCCGGCCAGCAGCCAGCCGGGGACGGAAAAGTTCCTTTTTACATTTGGCATAACTTCTTTATTCTAATATGAGCCGTAATTTATGTCGATAGAGGTAATATGGAAATAATAAGTTATGTGGGCAGCCGCCGGGATACCCATGGAAATATATCATCTTTGCTGAACACGATTGTAAACCGCAGGACTATCCATAAGACCGGAGAATATGAACCATCCGCCGGGATTTATGGACTTGATTTTACACATGGACCTGCTGCCCGCATGCGGTCTGCGCAGCATTCTTCAGCATGCAGTATTGCTGTTCCCCGTTTTGATTTCAGGCGCTTCCATCTGTCTTTCTCACTGTCTGCGCTGTTTTCATCAGCAGGCAGCCTTATTGAATATACTGCCGGTCATATCTGGGCGGTCATTTTTGTGTGTGCCTGCATAAGTACACCTTTTGCAGTAACAGCAGTCCGCACATATCTTGATGATTTTGCCAGACCTGCTGCCATGGAAAGTCTGCCTGCACAGGAACTTGAAATATTGAATAAGGCAATGGCGGATTTTGCGCTTGATACGACGGATCAGCTTGATTCAAATGGTAATATCCTCAATGATGATGGCAGCGTGCTCAAACTGTCTGATGTATCGTTCAGCAAACCTGTTTCTTACCGCAAATATACGGTATCTTCCGGTGATACTCTGCTTGGAATAACACGTAAATTCGGCCTTACCAATATTTCAACGCTGATTGCGGTAAATGATATCGATAATGTGCGTCAGCTCCGAAAAGGGCAGAGACTGACGGTTCCATCGGTCGACGGCATCCTTTATACCATAAATAAAGGCGATTCTCTTGGAAAGATTGCTTCAAAGTACCAGGTATCTGTAGAAGACCTGCTGGATGTGAATGACCTTTCATCACATATACTTTCTGCGGGAACACAGCTGTTCATTCCCGGTGCAAAGCTGGGGTCGGATGCAATACGCAAGGCTATGGGGGAACTGTTTGCATATCCTCTTTCTGTTGCCTGGCGGCTGACTTCACATTTCGGACTGCGTCCTGATCCGTTTACGGGTGTTGCTTCACATCACACCGGTATTGATATGGCTGTTCCAGCTGGCACTCCGATCAAAGCTTCCATGAGCGGCAAAGTTATTGCAGTCGGATTTACCAACATATATGGAAATTATGTTATAATTAATCACGGTAATGGATACCAGACATTGTATGCGCATATGTCAAAAGTGCTTGCACATACGGGGCAGGAAGTCAGCCAGGGAACCAGAATAGGTCTTGTAGGATCAACCGGTTATTCAACAGGACCGCATCTGCATTTTACGGTATATAAGAACGGAAAGCTGATTGACCCGCTGTCTGTTTTAAAATAATATCAGAACCGGATATGGGGTATTGATATGACAACAGTACATGTATGCAGCGGCTGCGGACGTACAATAAACAGTGAATTCCTTTATTGTCCGTGGTGCGGTATGTCCATGGTTCCGGAGGATGATAAAAAATCTCTTGATGCTGTATTTACACAGCTTGAGCATATACAGGTTCGGAACCGTGATGAGCGTTTGTCACACATGCATATGCAGCTTGATAAACTGGAAAGAGAGCTGAATACACTTGTTCTCAGTGCGGAGATGCATAAATGAAACAGAGCTTGCGGGCCCTGGTGTTACTGGTTGCATTCTGCTTTATTACTCCTGTGTATGCCGGCATTCTTTTTGGTAATCCGGATTTAAATTCGGACGACGTGCTTCTCTTTACAGTTGAACATACAGTCCCTGGTGCTGTTCCATACAGCAGCCTGTTCTCCGTGCAGCTGAAAAACGGTACGGCTGCAGCTTTCCCAAGCATACTTACCTGTTTTCCGGAACAGATGGAACTTGTTTCTTCCGGAACAGTCCTCAGAATACGCAACAGATATGGTACAGCTGAATATTCCCTTGTATCTTCTTCTCTTGTCTGGAAAAATCTGCTTTCAGAAATACCGCTGTATTCGTACAGGCAGCTGCCTGTTTCAGTAAGCCCGGACGGAAAGTGGCAGTGCTTTATACGCAAAAATGGCACCGCAACAGGTTTCCTTGTCCTGGTGAATACTGCTACCGGCGAACAGCTTCTGCTGAGCAGCGGTACAGCGGTGGATTATACAGCTGTACCGGTAAAATGGTCACCGGACAGTTCAACTGTTTTCTATGATAAAGAAGGTATTGTATATTTTTGCCGGCCCGATGCCGCGTTTAAAAAGCTGCAGTCAGGTGAGGAATTCAGAAAAATCGGCAAAGGAACAGTCAATTCCGTACAGATGGGACGCAGCGATGCATTTACTTTTATAGACGGTGACATTGTATACCGTCTGAATGTAAGCGAGCTGAATACTTTGGGACTGTATGGTGCTTTTGTTGCAAGCGGAACTGCTGCAGGCAGATTGCCATATACATTTAATCCCAAAACTGATACTTGCTGGACAAACGATGACGCCTCGGAACTGGCACTTATTGGCAATGGCCGGATGGTCAGCTATTTTAAACTTCCTCCGTATTTTTCATACGTGCAGACGGTCTATTCCCGTCCTTTTACCGATCAGGCGTATACTGTTACCGGTATATCGGTTATATGGCCTCATGTTGGTCTGCCTGTTGTCCGTGCAGACATGCTTTCCGCATCGGACGGAAAACCGGTCGTAGAATTGTACAGACTTGATGCCGGACTGCAGAAGACAGTATCAGTACAGAAACCAGCTTGCAGCGCTGTTTCTCCTGACGGTAGAAAGATAGCTGTTTCAACAGGATCACAGACTGCAGTATATGATACTCTCAGTGGCAAACAGCTGTCGCTGCTTAGCGGCGAACAGTTTGTATCACTTGTCTGGAAAGATAATGATGTCCTGTTTGCCGGCGGAGACCAGACGGTCCGCGAATGGAATACTGCAGACAATACACAGCGTGTGCTTTTCCTTTCTTCCGCAAAAAAAGGAACATGGAATCACCGCAGCGCTGCCATTCTGGCAAAGACTGTATCTGCCGTTTATGTATATGACAGTGCAAAGAACACGTGGGCTGCTGCATCGGATCAGAATGTTCAGGAGAATGCGGAGGTGCAGAATGGCAGGTACCGGGTATATACCGGTACCACGCGTAATCAGCTGTACGACAATGCAATGTATATCCGGACCCTTGCCGGCAAAGCTGTTACCAGACCTCTGATTGCTGAAAGCATCCAGCCTGCTGCTCCCTTAAAGAAGGCAGCTGTCGTTTTTGATGCTGTCGACTGTGCAGATGGTTTAAGCAGGATCCTTTCGATATTGGATCGGTATAATCTTACATGTACGTTCTTTATCAACGGAGATTTTATCAGGCGGTACCCGCAGAATACGAAACAGATTGCATTATCAGGAAATGAGTGCGCATCTATGTTCTATACTTCTGCTGATCTGACTACCAGAAAGTATATTGTGAATGAAGAGTATATCAGACGCGGATTAGCCCGCAATGAAGATGAATTCTATGACTGTACAGGAAAGGAACTGGCCCTGCTGTGGCATGCTCCTCTATACCGGAGTACATCTGATATTGAAAAAGCGGGAACAGCTGCAGGATATCATTATGTCGGAACTGGCGTAAAACAGTTCGACACGTTGACGCTGGAAGAAGCTGTTTGCGGTATGCAGAAATACTACACAGCCGGTGAACTGATTGACGGATATATGAAATTTCTGGGAAATACGGAAGAAGCGGGCGGACGGGTGATACCTGTGTCAGTCGGTGTATCTCATGGCATGCGTGCTGATTACCTGTATGACAGACTTGAACTTTTTATCAATACAATACTTGATGCCGGATACGATATCGTTCCGGCATCAAAGCTCTGACTGCTTATTACTTCTGCTGTTTAGCGCTTTCTGAAATTTCCTGATGGTGTTTCAGAAGGTCAACAGTCATCGGTTCCGGATATACCTTGCTTGCAACCTGATGTTCGGGTGCAACTGTTTCATCCGGATAGAGCGGTGTAGGATAATCCTGCAGAATATATGGACGTGCATGTTTTACAATGCATTCTGCCATCTGCATAGCCAGCGGATTTGTTTTGTTTCCTTTATCAATAACTGCTACAGATTCTGTCATAAGGTAGTTGCCTTCTGTCGGGTCGACAAAATCGATTGGAAGTCCTTTCTGTTTGTCAGCAACGGCCTGATGGCGCAGTCCAAAACCGATGGCAGCTTCACCGGCACGAATTTTCTTGAGAGGGCCTGATCCTGAAAGTTCCAGCTGTGCGCCGGCATTCTTGTAGATGGCGGCGAGAACATTCTTACCTTTGTCTTCACCATATGTGGCAAGCACTGCCTGAACCATAAGCCAGCCTGTTGATGAGCCCATAAGGTCTACAACGGAAATATTGTCCTTGTATACAGGATTTCCAAGATCTTTGAGGGATGTCGGTTTAGGCAGTTTTGCACTTTCCATCAGTTTGGTATTCATGATGATTGTTCCGACATGTGCTTCGGTCGGTGAAGAGAAAGATGTTCCTTCGACAAGAGGATGTGCATCGAATGTCAGATCTTTAAACATGGCATTCTGTTTCTGTGCACTGGTAACATAGAAGGTAGTCATGGTAATGATATCAGCTTCGATATCCTTGCCTTCTGCCATCAGCTTTCCGCCAAGTTCTGATGTGCCATATGACTGTTCGATGTATTTGTCCTTGAAACCGTTTTCATCAAGTGCCTTTTTGATTGATGCCATACATTCATCATCTGCATTTGAGTAAAAAACGACCTGCTTTGCTTTTGAACTGCAGCCGCAGACAAAAAGAACTGCGGTGAGCAGCAACCCGATTGAATAAATCTTTTTCATCGCCGACTCAAACCTCCTGAGTTTTTCGATTACGATTATATTTACAATGAATCATTGTTCTGTTTTGTTTTTGATTTGCTGGACATGGAAAAAAGTATCCGGGCAGAAATATTTGCCAGCATGATAAGCAAGGAAAGAACAAAAATGTCGTTGAAGTTTCCATAATGCTGCAGTTCTTTGATCTTTGCTGTAACAACCATTGTGTGGGCACCGGCAATAAAGATAACGGCACTGACTGTTACCATGGCATTTACAAAGAAATACCCAAAGACTTCCAGCAGACTGGGAAGTGCATTTGGTGTTATGATGCGGCGTACTGTCTTAAGCCAGGTATCTCCCAGAAGTTTTGCTGTTGTTTCCCATGCAGAATCCATTTTGCTGAGCGAATTCCGTATCATCAGATACGGGGTAGAAAAGAGATGCACCATATTGCAGGCCACGATGATGAAAACGGTATTCTGAATGAAAGTTCCTTTAAATGTCAGAAGATACCCAATACCAAGTACCATTCCCGGTACGGTATTTGTTATCTGCGACAAAAAATCAATGATTCTGTTCCCTCTGACGCGGACACGTGCCGTTGCCAGGGCACAGCAGTATGTAAGAATCGTCCCTGCAAAAGCGGTGAGCAGTGATGTCAGGAGTGAATTGCCAAAAGAGGACAAAAGTCCTTTATTATTAAAGAGCGACCGTACATGTGCCAGTGAGAATTTCAGGCTGTACGGCCATTCATCGATAAACGGAATGATCATGATGACGATAAATGGAGCCAGCAGGCAGAACAGAATGACAGATGAAACTGTGCTGAAAAGCAGATCTCTGCGTTTATCTTTCATAAGCAGAACAGATGAGAACTTTGTATACCTGATGTTGTATTTTTCGAGTCGTGCCAGAGTAATTATGCTGATGATTGAAGGTGCCAGCATCATAAGTGCAATGACTGCACCTTTGTGAAAATCAGGAATTGTTCCAATCATCTGGTTATACAGAACGGACGCGATGACATTGACTCTGCCGCCGACTGATGCAGGAATACCAAAGTCTGTAAAACAGAGAGAGAATCCCTGTATAATGGAACAGGCAAGGGAACCGATAAGCGGGCGCAGCACTGCAGTACGGAATGTTCTGGTTTTTGTGTCGCCCATAACCCTGCAGACAATAAGAAAACTTTTGTCTATGTACTGCATTGTGGTGTTCAGCATAAGAAAGGCTACCGGCATTGTATACAGGTAATACCCGATGAACAGGCCGTTCATCCCATATATATTGAATAACTGGTGCCCGCCAAGCAGGCGTGTTATCAATCCCTGTTTGCCGAATGAATAGATAATCGCAAATCCGTACGTTATCGTCGGAATAAGCATTGGCAGAAGTGTCAGTGTGCCGATTATCTTTTTGAGCCGGGAGGAACAGTCTGTAAACTGTACCGTATAGGCAAGGATGAATGCCGACAGTGTTGAAAAACAGGCACTTATAAAAGAAATCCAGATACTGTTTCCAAGCGCCGCATAAATCTCAGGACGGCTGAGGACGCTGGCAAATGCAGGAACCGCATTTTTGAATACGGAATATAATGGAACAAGAAGGAAAACCGTAAAAAAGAGTGCTGCGATAATGAGTATGACTTTCTGTTCCT
>Ga0070399_1005053_pt1 | contig 10509 bp, 9 predicted proteins | sample BioMet4_FD_61217 | JGI IMG/M metagenome (GOLD analysis project Ga0070399, IMG submission 61217) | Microbial communities from bioreactor (seeded with sewage sludge) at LBNL, California, USA - Biofuel metagenome 4 (version 1) | ecosystem: Engineered > Bioreactor > Anaerobic > Unclassified ... | reverse complement strand
CCGCCGCGGAGACCGGGTCCGCCGCGCCGGACAGGCCCTCCCCCGCGCCCTTCACGGCCGCGGACGCGGACGGCATCGCGGTCGGCGGCGCGTGCACGTACCCGGTGGACAAGGCCGCGCTGCTGACCGCGCCGGTGAAGCTGAACTTCGCGCAGAGCGGCCCGACGGTGCTGATCGTCCACACGCACACCTCCGAGGCCTACACGCAGGAGGCCGGCTGGGAGTACGCCGCGTCCGACACGCTGCGCACCGAGGACCCGGACTACTCGGTCGTGCGCGTCGGGAAGGAGATCGCCGACGCACTGACCGAACGCGGGATCGCCGTCGTCCACGACGCGTCGCTCAACGACTACCCCTCCTACAACGGGGCCTACGCCCGGACGCTGACGAAGATCGAGGCGTGGCTGAAGCGGTATCCCTCGATCCAGACGGTGATCGACGTGCACCGCGACGCGGCCTCGGACGCCGACGGCAATCCGATCGGCAGCGTGGTCACGGTGAACGGCGAGGAGAGCGCGCAGATCATGCTGGTCATGGGCACGGACGAGGGCGGCCTCGCGCATCCGAACTGGCGGGACAACCTCTCCTGGGCGCTCAAGCTGCAGGCGACGCTCAACCGCGAGTATCCGGGGCTGTGCCGCGACGTCGACCTGCGCACCGAGCGCTTCAACCAGCACGCGACGCGCGGCTCGATGCTCGTGGAGGTCGGCTCGGGCGGCAACACGCTGCGCCAGGCGGTGACGGCGGCGCGCGACTTCGGCGAGGGGCTCGCGGATCTAATCCTGGCCCAGGGGCGCGGGGGCTGAGCCCCGGTCGTTCTCGTCGAGGCGGCGGCGGAAATTGCGCCGGAACAGCAGCACCGTGAAGGTCACGGCGCACGCGTCGGCGATCGGCTCGGCCAGATAGACCGCGAAGGTCGGATTGGCCGTCCACAGGCGCGGCAGCAGGAAGATCAGCGGGATGAGCAGCACGAATTTCCGCATGACCGCCGCCGCGACCGAGGCCCCTGCGTCGCCGATCGAGGTGAACGTCATCTGGCAGGCCACCTGCGCGCCGAACAGGCCGAGCGAGGCCGCGTAGACGCGCAGCGCGCGGGCCGTGAACGCGACGAGGTCCGCGTTGGACGTGAAGATGCCCGCGAACGCGCGCGGCAGCAGCATGATGAGCGCCCAGAGCGCGGCGGAATAGCCGAGGCTGACCTTCATGAGCAGGCGGAAGGTCTGCTCGACGCGCCCGCGCAGGCGCGCGCCGAAGTTGTAGCTGAGGATGGGCTGCGCGCCCTGCGCGAGACCCTGCAGCGGCAGCAGCGCGAACTGCATGACGGAGTAGAGAATCGTCATCGCGCCGACGGCGGTGTTGCCGCCGTATTTGAGCAGCGAGGAATTGAAGCAGACCGTGATGACGCTCTCGCTGATCTGCATGACGAAGTTGCCGGTGCCGAGCTTCACGCACGGCCAGAGCACCGCCGCGCGCGGGCGCAGGTTCGCGCGGCGGATGCGCAGGATCGTCTTTTTCCCGAACAGGAACAGCAGCACCCACGCGCAGGAGACGGCCTGCGAGAGGATCGTCGCCCAGGCCGCGCCCGCCACGCCCATGCGGAACGCGAAGATGAACAGCGGGTCGAGGACGATGTTCAGCGCCGCGCCGATCAGCACCGAGTACATGCCCGTTTTGGCGAAGCCCTGCGCGGTGATGAAGGTGTTCATGCCGAGCGTGAGCTGGACGAACACGGTGCCGAGGGCGTAGACGTTCATGTATCGCAGGGCGTAGCCGATCGTCTCGCCGCTCGCGCCGAAGGCGAGCAGCAGCCGCCGGTTGAAGAGCAGGAGGACGGCCGTCAGCACGGCGGAGACGGCCAGCAGGGCCGTGAAGCAGCCGCCCAGCACCTGTTCGGCGGCCTTTTCGTCCTTCCGGCCGAGGAAGATCGACGCGCGCGGCGCGCCGCCGTAGCCGATGAGCGCGGCGAACGCCGACACGGCGAGGATGATCGGCATGCACACGCCCAGCCCGGTCAGCGCGAGCGCGCCGGTGACGGGGATATGGCCGATGTAGATGCGGTCGACGATGTTGTAGAGCATGTTGATGAGCTGGGCCGCGACCGTCGGCGCCGACAGCCGCGCGAGCAGCCTGCCGAGCGGCTCGCGCCCGAGGAAGTCCTTACTTTGTTCCATTTTCGTCCCCCTCCGGCACGTCCCGCGAGAGGACGTTGGCGACGACGCGGTCGGTCAGGGCGAAGTAGCGCGCCAGCTCCTCCTCGGAGAAGCCGGCGAAGCAGGCGTCGAAATACCGCCCGCGCGCCTCGCCGAGCGCCTCGCAGACCGGCGAGGCCGCCGCGGTCGGGCGCAGGCGCACGCGGCGCCGGTCCCCGCCGTCGGCGGTCCGTTCGAGCAGGCCGCGGCGGACGAGGCGGTCGATGCCCTGCGAGACCGCGCCCTTGGAGAAGCCGCGCAGCTCGATGATGTCGCTGGCCGTGTCGCGGCCGGGGTTGTTGCGCAGAAAGGCGAGAATGCTGACCTCGATCTGCGTCAGGCCGAACGCCGCGCCGATCTCGCCCTGAATGCGGTCGAAGCGCCGCGCGACGCTGCGCATGGCCAGCAGAAGCTCCGTATTCCGGTTCATGAGCGCCTCCGAATAGTTTAATTTTAAATTGTTTATTTTTAAACTATTATAGCGCGTTTTTTTCTCCTGTCAACCCCCGCCGCCAACATTGCCATTTTGCCCCGCATCGTCGCCGCAATCCCCGCCCCGCGGCGCCCCTTCCTCTTCCCCCGCCTGCCCGCCGCCGTATGCGCTGCCCCGTTGTCATTGCGGGGAGGCGCGGGCGACAACCGGCAGGACGAGCGGATGTTCCGGAAGCCGTCGGCGACGAAGGAGCCCTACGGATTCGGGATGCAAAGCTGCGCATCCGCCCCTACGGGGTGCGAAATACGAACCAATCTGTAGGGGGCGATGCCCACATCGCCCCGCAGCACAGCCCGCCCCAGCGTGTCATTGCGAGCCAGTCCGCAGACTGGCGCGGCAATCCGTCCTTTCGCCCCATCCGAGGGGGCGGGGTACGGATTGCCGCGTCGGGCTTCGCCCTCCTCGCAATGACAATGGGGGAGGCGCGGGCGGCGGCGGGCAGGGCGGGCGGAGGCCGACTGCGCGGCGCCGTACCGCGAGGGCCGCCTTCTCCCTCTCCGGCGCAAAAAAGACGCGCCGGCTTGCGCCGGCGCGGGTTTTTTTACGCTTCGGGTTTCTCGTCCTCCCGCAGAATGTCCCGCAGGATATCCTGCGCCTCGTCGATCAGCGCCTCGGTCAGCGAGGCCATGTAGCTCGTCCGCAGCAGGCACTCGTTCGCCGGCGTCGCGGGCGGCAGGACCGGGTTGACGTACACGCCGGCGTCGTAGGCCCGCACGGCGGCCCGCAGCGTCTCGTCGCGATGCCAGGTGTAGAGCGGGATGATCGGCGTGGTGGCGATGGTCGATTCGCGGATCTTCACGCCGCGCTTGCGGAAGCCCTCGCGCGCGTAGAACGACAGCTCGCCCAGGCGCACGGGCAGCTCGGGATGCGTCTCCAGCCAGCGCAGCGCCGCCAGCGCCACCGCGCACGACGCGGGCGGCATCGACGCCGAAAAAATGAACGGCCGCGAGGCGTGGCGCGTATAGTCGATGATGCGGGCGTCGGCCGCCATGTACCCGCCCAGGCTCGCGAGCGACTTGGAGAAGGTGCCCATCAGGATGTCGACCTCCTTCTCGAGGCCGAAATAGTTCGCGGTGCCGCGGCCGCCGTCGCCCAGGACGCCGAGGCCGTGGGCGTCGTCCACCATGACGCGCGCGCCGTATTTTCTGGCGAGGCGCACGATCTCCGGGAGGTTCGCGATGTCGCCGCCCATGCTGAACACGCCGTCCGTCACGATCAGGCGGCCCGCCGTTTCGGGGCATTTTTCGAGCTCGCGCTCGAGGTCGGCCATGTCGCTGTGCTTGAAGCGCACCATTTTCGCGAAGCTCAGGCGGCAGCCGTCGTAGATGCTCGCGTGGTTCTCGCGGTCGCAGAAGATGTAGTCGCCCAGGCCCGCGACGGCGCTGATGATGCCGAGATTGCTCTGGAAACCGGTCGAGAACGTCATGCACGCGTCCTTATGCAGGAACTTCGCCAGCTCGGCCTCGAGCTCGAGGTGCATTTCGAGCGTGCCGTTGAGGAAGCGCGAGCCGGAGCAGCCGGTTCCGTACTTCTCGAGCGCGCGCACGCCGGCCTCGATGATCTCGGGGTTGGTGGTCAGGCCGAGGTAGTTGTTGGACCCGAGCATGATGCGGCGCTTGCCCTCCATGACGACCACGGTGTCCTGCCTCGATTCGAGCGCGTGGAAATAGGGATAGATGCCGGCGTCCCTGGCCTCGTCCTGAGGCTGGCGCCGGTAGCACTTCTCAAAAATATCCAATCGTGTTCCTTCCTTCCGCATGGTGTGCCGGGACCCGTTCCGACCATACAAATATAGAATATTTTAACACGGTGCGCGAAAAATGTAAACCAGCGAATTCCGACCCCCGCCGTCCGTTTTCGCGCGGAAAGGGCGCCGCGGGAACCCGCGGCGCCCGAATGCGTCAGGAGACGGACAGCCGGTTGTAGGTCTGCTTGCTGGTTTTGTCCGTGAAGCTCGTGATCTTGGCCGTCGCCGAGCCGGCGTCGGTCAGCGTGCCGCCGGAGCCGTTCGCGCCGGTGCCGAAGACGTAGACGTACTTGCGCACCGTCACCGTGCTGCCGGCCGCGCTGCCCGTGATCTTGCCGTCGGTCGTGATGTAGACGGTGCAGCTCTTGCCGTCCCTGCTGCCGACGATCTGCCACGACTGGTCGCCCGCGAGGTTCTCCATCTGTCCGCCGATGATGGACGTCCAGGACGTCGTGTTGCCGCTGGTCGCCCCGGCCTCCGAGTCGATGGTCTTATTCTGGGAATTGCTCCCGAGGTACTGCATCAGCGACTGCGTGCCGCTGCCGTTCGGGCGGGTGAGGCCGCTCGTGACGATGTTGAGCAGCTTCGTCGAGTAGACGCTGCTGCGGCTCACGGCGTCGGCGTGCTTGCTGCACGAGAGGGTGACGCCGCCCTCGCTGTCGAACACGGCGGCGACGAGGCCGCCCGTCGGGCAGAGCCCCTTGTAGAGCCGCGCGCCGCTCTCGCTGCCGCCCATGCCCTCGACGACCTCCTTCATCAGCGCGGCGTAATCGGACGCGCCGCCGGAGGACTGCGCGTCCACGAGGGCGACCTCATAGGCGTGCGCGGCGTTGTCGAGGTTGCTCTGGCAGACGACCGCGCGGCTCTTTTCCAGATATCTGATATACTGCGGCGCCAGAATGCCGACCAGCGCCGCGAGGATCGCGATGACGATAATCAGTTCCACCAATGTAAAGCCTTTTTCAGCGCGCTGCAAGCTCCCATCCCCTTTTCTCTCTCTCTTTTTCACAGCATGACGATCGCGAGCAGGCACATCGGCCGGTCGGACTGGTTGGCGACCGCGTGGACGTGTCCGTCGGAGCAGTACTCGGCGTCGCCCGCGTGCAGCAGGTAGTCCACGCCGTCCTCGGTGACGACGGCCTCTCCCTCGAGGATCAGATACGACTCGCCCTCGCCGGTGTGGGGATGCGGGCCGATGGAGTCGCCGGGCTGGAAGGTCATCACCGAGTAGACGCGCGTCTTGGGCAGCTCCTCCTGCTCGAAGACGGTCACGCCGCGGATCGTACCGTTTCCGCCGCGCATGTTGGCGCGGGCCGTGTGGTTCATCTGTTCCTTGCGTTTGATCATGTCGTAGCTCCTTTCGGGCGGGAAGCGTCCCGCAGGTATTATGTGTTTTCTGCCTGGCAGAGCGCGATGAGCAGGTCGGCGACCCTGCCGTAGGAGCGGACGCCGGCCTCCTCGGAGAACGCCTTGAGATAGGCGTCGTTGACGCTCTGCGCGGCGTCCTGGACCTTGCCCTCGTAGGGCTCGTAGTGCGCCGAGGCGGCGAGGCAGTCGGTCCTCACCTGCGCCGGCGTCCGCTCCCAGAGCGCGGCGGCGGCCGACGGATCGGTCTCGCAGAGCGCGTTGTAGCAGTAGAGGAAGGCGGAATAATAGCCGGAATACCGGAACTCGGCCGAATCGTTGGCGCGGCACGCGAGGAAGGCGCAGAAGTTGGCCTCGTCCTCGGCGGTGACGCCCATGCGGTGCGCGAGCTCGTGGCACATCGTGAACGGCAGCGAGGCGGCGAACGTGTCGGGATTGACGGTGCACTCGGCGGTCAGCGGGAAAAAGACGCCCGTGGTGCCGAAATACGACCAGAGCTTCGCGGCCGCGAGCGGCTTGACCGGGGCGGCGCTGCCGCCGAACATCGGATATTTCTCCGCGAGGGCGGCATAGCCGTCGCCGGCGCGCGCGGCGAGCGCGGAGAAGGAGCCGGGCGCGAAGACACCGCCGTCGTCCCGCTTCACCTGCGGGGCGAGCTCGCCGGCCTTCGCCGCGAAGCGGTCGGCTGCGTCGACGAGCTCCTGCTCGGTGTAGCCGCGGACGGTCAGGCCGAGCTCGGCGGCCGCGCCGGGGCCGAAGTGGCCGAGGCCCCACACGGCGGTAAAGACGAAGAGCACGGCCGAGGCCGCGAGCAGCACCCCCGCCGCCCAGCGCAGAAAGCGCCGCCGGACGAACGAGCGGATGAGCGTATAGAGCGCCCAGAGCGCCGCGAGCAGCGCGAGGATCTCCCACAGCGCGAAGGGAACGAGGCGCGTGAAGGCGGCGATCTTCGCGAGGATGGCCCGCGAGAAGGTCGGATAGACCGCGAAGACCAGCGCGGACGCGCTCTTCGCCAGCGCGGCGAGCAGGGCGGTCAGCGCGAGGAAGATCGCGGCGAGGATCACGCGCGAAACGGTTTTCATGGCGGACCTCCTTGCGGAATACGTTGGAACGTCTGTCCCGGGAACGCGGAGCACTCTTCCCGCCGGTCCGGGCCCCGCTCCTGCGGAAAAGGACGGGGGCCGCGGATTGCCGCGTCGGCCCGTTGGGCCTCCTCGCAATGACAATGGGGGAGGCGCGGCCGACGACCGACAGGACGGGCGGCTGCGGGCATCCGCCCCTACGGGGTGCGAATCACGAACCAATCCGTAGGGGGCGATGCCCAGCTTTGCATCCCGGATCCGTAAGGCTCCTTCGTCGCCTACGGCTTCCGGAACATCGCCCCGCAACGGGAGGCCGCCGGAAAACAAAGGCCGGCGGACGCAGTCCGCCGGCCCGAGGGCTTTGCTTATTTCGCGATCTCGTCCTTGAACGCCTTGCCGGCCTTGAATACGGGGACCTTGGACGCCGGGATCTGGATGGGCTCCTTGGTCTTGGGGTTGCGGCCCATGCGGGCTTCGCGGCTCTTGGTCTCGAAGGAGCCGAAACCGACGAGCTGCACCTTGTCGCCGGAGGTCAGGGTCTCGGTGATGGCGTCGAGCGTGGCGGTCAGCGCGCGCTCGGAATCCTTTTTGGACATGCCGGTCTTCTTGGCGACTTCCGCGATCAGTTCTGTTTTGTTCATTGTTAACTCCTCTTTCCTGTCATTGGTATTTGTTACTTAGGATTTCCTGCCGCCGGAGAATTATGCTTCTCCCGCGAGGCGGCTTTTTTCCAGAGGCCGGTCAGCTCCTCCGCGGAGCAGTCCTCCGGACGGCGGCCGTCGGCCGCGGCAAGCGACTCCATGGCGGCAAATCGACGAATGAATTTCTCGCAGGCGGCGTGCAGCGCCTCCTCGGGGTCGACGTTTCGGAACGCGCCGGCGCAGACCGCCGCGAACAGCACGTCGCCCAGCTCCTCGGCGGGGTCGCCGTCTCCGGCGAAGGCGCGGCGGAGCTCCTCCGTTTCCTCGGAGAGCTTGTCCAGCGCCGCGTCCGCGTCGGGCCACGCGAATCCGGCCCGCGCGGCCTTTTTCTGGAGCTTGTCCGCCCGCCACAGCGCGGGCAGCGACTTTGCCACGGCGCGAAGCGCGTCGGCGTCGGTTTTCTGACCCTTCTCCTCGCGCTTGATCTCCTCCCAGTTTTTCAGGACCTCGCCCGAGCCGGAGACCTGGGTCTGCCCGAACACATGGGGATGGCGGAGGATCATCTTTTTGCAGACGCCGTCGTAGATATCGCCGAGCGCGAAGCGCCCCGCGTCCTGCTCGATGTCGCCGTGAAAGACCACCTGCGTCAGAACGTCTCCCAGCTCCTCGCAGAGATGGACGGGATCGTCCTCGTCGATCGCCTCGGCCGCCTCGTAGGCCTCCTCGAGGAAATTGCGGCGGATGGAGCGGTGCGTCTGCTCCTGATCCCACGGGCAGCCGCCCGGCGAACGGAGCAGATGGATGAGAGCGACGAGATCGTCGTAGTCATAGTGGTCTTTTCTTGTAAAATCTATCATATTTCTTCTTCTTTCGCAAGATGGCGCGGGGTATTTTTCAATGAATTCGCAGGAATTTCGCGATTTTTTCGCCTTTCGGCAGCAGCATGCAGTCGTCGAGGGTGATAATCCGCATGGCGACGACCAGAACGACGTACACGACGCAGGCGATCAGGATCGCGCCGAGGCAGGCGAAGCTGACGCGGACAAAGCGCGAGAGCAGCCCGCACACGGCCCACGCGGCCGCGCCCATGAGCACGGAGGCGACGAGCGGCTTCCACATGGTGTGGATGATGCGCGGCGTGCGCTCGCCCATCATGCGGCGCATGGCGAGCAGGTTGAGCACGGTGATCGTGACGTAGCAGCAGAGCGTGCCGATCGGCGCGCCGACGATGTTGACGGCGCGGCTGCCGACGAGGAAGTAGTTGACGAGCACCTTGACGATGCCGCCGATGAGCATGGTGATGAGCGGGGTGGTCACGTTGCCGTGGGCCTGCATGATCGCGTTGGTCAGGAGCACGAGGCAGTTGAAGATGACCGCGAAGCCGAAAATCATCAGGATGGGCCGGCCGGTGGCGAGCTGCTCGGGCCCGTAGTGGCGGAGCATCTGCAGGATCGGCCCGGCGAGCGCCGCGAGGCCCATGCCGCAGGGCAGGCCGAGCAGGCTCATGATGCGGATGCCGGACTCCTCCACCTGGAGGGCGCCGCGGGTGTTCTTCATCGTGAGGAAGCCCGTGATGGACGGGATGATGGAGATGGTGATGGGCACGACGAAGGCCGCGGGCAGGTTGAAGAGCGTCTGGCAGAAGTTGTAGATGCCCTTGAGCAGGTCGGCCTGGTCCTGCGTGAAGGCGGCCGCGCCGAGCAGGCGGCCCATGACGATCTTGGCGTCGATCAGGTTGATGATCTGGAGCCCCGCCGCGCCGACCGTGATCGGGATGGCGATGGAGAGGAGCTCGCGGACGGTGGCGCCCATGGGCTTCGTCGCGCCCGCGGTATAGTCCACGGCGCGGGCGGCCTGGCGGTGCCGGGCGGCGAGGTAGAGCGTGGAGACGACGGTGCCGACCGTGACGCCGAGGATGGCGGCGCCGGCCGAGAGCGGCACGCTGCCGGTTTTCTTCATGGTGAACCACGCGGCGCCGAGGCCGATGACGAGCTTGCACAGCGCCTCGAACACCTGGCTGACGGAGGTGGGCGTCATGTTGCTCTGGCCCTGGAAGAAGCCGCGGTAGGACGAGACGACGCACACGAACAGCACCGCCGGCGCGAGGGCGGCGATGGAGGCCCACGAGTTGGGCGAGTTCATAAACTGCGCCAGCTGCCGGCAGAACAGGAGCATGCCCGCGCTGCCGACGACGCCGATGGTCAGGAACACGCGCAGCGACGCCTGGTAGACGCGCCTGATCTGGGCGTTGTTGCCCAGCGCCTGCGACTCGGAGATCATGCGGGACATCGCGACGGGGAGACCCGCCGTGGAGATGGTCAGCAGGACCGAGTAGATGTCGTAGGCGGTGGTGAAGTAGCCGTAGCCGTCGTCGCCGATGATATTGCCGAGGGGGATTTTATAGAGCGCGCCGAGCACCTTGACGATGGCCGTGGCCAGCGCCAGGATGGCCGCGCCGTGCAGGAAGCTCTGCTTTTTCATGGGTTTCTCGTTCAAATGGATCATTCCTTTGCTTGATGGGTTTCGGAGACGGATTCCCGCCCTTTCCGCCGCGGCGTCAGGGGCGGTCGGGGGCGGGGTCCTTCGCGAACACGCGGGGCATGGCGTATTCGGCCAGCTCGCGCACGACGGCGTCGAGGTCGATGGTGGGGAATTTCCCGCCCGCGTAGAGCACCTTCCCGCGCACCATGGTCAGCGCCACGTCGCTCCCGCGCGCGGAATAGACGAGGTTGGAGATCACGTTGTGGCACGGCATCAGGTGCGGCCGCGTGAAGTCCACGAGGACGAGGTCGGCGTCCATGCCGACCTTCAGCATCCCGCACTCGGCCTCGCGGCCCTGGGCGCGCGCGCCGCAGACCGTGGCCATCATCAGCGCGGCCGGGGCCGCGACGGCGGTGGGGTCGTGGTTCTTCTCCTTGGCGAGCAGCGCGGCGAGCTTCATCTCCTCGAAGAGGTCGAGGTTGTTGTTGGAGGCCGCGCCGTCGGTGCCGAG
>Ga0070399_1005052_pt1 | contig 10509 bp, 9 predicted proteins | sample BioMet4_FD_61217 | JGI IMG/M metagenome (GOLD analysis project Ga0070399, IMG submission 61217) | Microbial communities from bioreactor (seeded with sewage sludge) at LBNL, California, USA - Biofuel metagenome 4 (version 1) | ecosystem: Engineered > Bioreactor > Anaerobic > Unclassified ... | reverse complement strand
GCATCAGCTCTTTTGACAATGGCTTTTTCCGCCAAAATAAAGACCTGAGACATGGAAAACAGACCAATCAAGGAACAAGTAACATTAACACCACTGTACAAAGCATCCTGACCAAACATAAATCTTTCTACGCCTTGCATAGGATCCATACCGATAGTCGAGAGAACTAAACCAAAGGCGCCTGACATTAGACCAAACAACAAAGAATCTGTCGTAACACCGGCAATAATAGTTAAGCCAAAAAGTGATAACCAGAAATATTCCGGAGAGCCAAATTTCATGGCTAACTGAGCTAGCATAGGTGCAAAGAAATAAAGGGAAATACAGCTTAACAGACCTCCAAAGAACGAAGCTATACAAGCTGTACCCAAAGCTTTGCCGGCTTTACCCTTCAGGGTCATGGCATAACCGTCAATAGCAGTAGCTGCCGAAGCCGGTGTACCCGGTGTATGAATTAAAATTGCAGAAATAGAACCACCAAAAATTGCTCCGCAGTAAATTCCGCCTAACATGATAAGTCCGGTAGAAGGCTCCATGCCGAAAGTCAGGGGCAAAAGAAGAGCAACTCCCATTGCCGCCGACAATCCGGGCATACAACCAATAATAATGCCTATGGTAACACTAATCAGCATTATTAACAGATTGAGAGGACTCAAAGCATTGACGAAACCTGCTGCCATAAGAGCATAAGAACTTTCCATTAGCATATCCTCCTTAGAAGAAGTTTTCTATAAGCATTCCTTCTGGCAGTGGAACATTTAAAAACCAGGTGAACACGGCATAAACAATTACTAACATAACCACTAGGGTTAGGACAATGTATTTTTTGGGAATCTTAAAGAATATTAAGGCGAACAGTAAGAAAACCAAGGCCGCAATATAAAATCCCAGAAAATACATCAGTCCAAAGAAACCAAGAAACCCTAAAAATACTGTGAAAAATTGTTTAGGAAGAAAACTTTTCCAGACAGTAGAAAAATCATCAATAATTTTTTTATCTTTCATGTAGGCGAGACACATGTTAAAAAACTTCAGAAGTGTTAAAAATGCTAATAACCCAATAACAAATAAGGGGTAGCGCTGTGCCAAAACCGGTAATTGAATGGTCTCATAAAAGAAGAAGGCACAGAACAAAAGCATAAACACTATTACAGATAGTTCGGATTTTTTCATGAATCTCGTTCTCCTCAGTGCTTAAAAATTATTTATATAAATTACTTACGGTATCTTTGCAGAAAGCTAATTGCTGTTTAATCAATTCGCCCAAAGATTTGTTATCTTTAAAGTCAAGTTCCAGACCTGCAGTTTTATGAGCTTCAATAGTCTTGGGATCAGTCATGCATTTCTTGAAGGCATCAACATAAAACTTAATGATGTTATCAGGAGTGCCTTTAGGCGCAACCAAAGCACGGGCAGAACCATACCATTTGTCATAGTAGCCTAATTCTTTCAAAGTAGGAACATCTTTCAGGGCAGGGTCACGTTTTTCCGCATAAATACCTAAAACTCTTAACTCAGGTTTATTACCTTTTATTAACTTAGCAACATCGCCGACTTTAGCACAGGAAAAATCAACTTCGCCTTGGCGTAAAGCCAACAATTGGTCTGCAGTACCGCCGTAGGGAACGGCATTGTACTTAAACTTAGCAGTAGTGGACAATAATTGAGCAGCAGTATGGTTAGAAGCCTTTACCCCGTTAGTAGAGCATTTGTATTTTCCGGGATTTTTTTGAGCATCAGCTACTAACTCTTTCAAAGTCTTCCATTTGCTGTCCGCTTTAACTACTACAACGCTGGTTTCAGTTAAGTGATTGCAAATAGGAACAATACTGTCTACGTTGAAAGAAGCGCCTTTAGCTAAACATAGGGTAGTATAAGTAGGAAGGTTAATATAACCTATTGTATACCCTTCCGGTTTAGCTTTAGCCAGGTCAGTCCAGCCAATCTTTCCGTCAGCACCCGGTTTATTTTCAATAACCAGGGTCTTGCCAATAACTTTTTCTGCTTCTTTTACCAAAACACGAGCACCGGTATCAGTACCGGAACCTGCTTTATAAGCCACAATAACCTTGATTTCCTTGTTAGGCTTCCAAGCACCTGTTGATTTTGCCGCCGTTTTTTTAGCACCTCCGCCACAAGCTGCAACTGCCAAGGCCATTGCACACATTGCTGCTCCTGCTGCCATCTTTTTCAACTTCATCGTTGAACACACCCCTTCCGATTTTTTGAGCCTTTAGCTCCTTATCCATACAATAAAATTTTAACATATTATTCACAAAAAGTTAACAAAAAAGACAATAAAGTTTATTTAACCCCTCTGAACAACTTGTCAAAAGCCTTGTCTAAATATTTACTTTTTTCATATTACGTATTACAAGTCAATCTATTTATGTAACTTTTTAAAATTAGTGTTTTATGTTATAATAGCTCATCAAATAGAGTAGAGAATAGGATTAATAACATTATATGGACAATGTGAAGAACGAAAATAAGTTTCATCAAATGACAGAAGCACCGGTGCATAAATTAATCGTTTCTTTGGCTATACCTACAATTTTTAGTATGCTGATAACAAGCTTTTATAATACAGCTGATACGTTTTTTGTCAGCAAAATTAATACCAGTGCTACGGCAGCAGTGGGTGTTACCTTTGCTTGTATGGCTATAATTCAAGCTTTAGGTTTCTTTTTTGGTCATGGGTCAGGAAACTATGTATCCAGAAAATTAGGAGCACAGGAATTTAATGATGCCAACATTATGGCTTCTACAGGTTTCTTTTTGGCTTTTATTACCGGGGTTATTTTGGCTATCCCTACAGAATTCTTCCTTACTGAGATAGTTACGGCTTTAGGTTCAACACCAACTATTGTGCCCTATGCCAAGGATTATCTGCGGATTATCATAATTGGAGCTCCGATTATGATGTCATCACTGGTTATGAATAATCAGCTGCGGTTTCAGGGCAGTGCCGCTTATGGTATGGTAGGCATTGTCAGTGGGGGACTGTTAAATGTAATATTGGACCCTATCTTTATTTTTACTTTTGATTTAGGAATAGCAGGAGCTGCTTATGCCACTGTTCTCAGCCAATGCATCAGCTTGATAATCCTGCTTTTTATGTCTACTAAAGGCGGCAATATTGTAATTCACTGGCGGAATTTTCATCCTTCCGGCTTTTTATTGAAGGAAATTTTTGCGGGAGGCTCACCGTCTTTGTTCAGACAGGGTTTTAGCAGTATCAGCACTATTGTTCTGAACGTAGCAGCAGGGGTTTATGGTGATGCGGCCATAGCAGGAATGTCCATTGTTACCAGACTGATTTTCTTGTCAGGGTCGGCTATGATTGGATTTGGTCAAGGTTTTCAGCCTGTCTGCGGTTTTAATTATGGTGCTAAACTCTATAGTCGTGTGCGTGAAGGCTATTACTTTTCCTTAAAGACCATTACGATTTTTACTTTTTGCGTAGCTCTTTTAGGTTCTGTTTTCGCCCGGGAAATAATTTCTTTATTTAGAAATGATCCGGAAGTAATTAGGATAGGAGTATGGGCTCTACATTATCAGCTTTTGCTTTTTCCCTTGTCCGGCTTAGTGGTATTAACAAATATGACTTTACAGACAACCAGATATACAAAAGGTGCTATTCTTGTAGCCGCTTCCCGTCAAGGTTTATTTTTAATTCCGGCTTTATTAATATTGCCCAGATTTTTTGGTTTGGCCGGTGTTATTTGGAGTCAGCCTTGTTCTGATTGTCTTTCCATCATTATGTCCTTTTATTTCATTCGTTTATTTATGCGTGATTTAAAGAAAAAGGAAAAAAATCTAGAACTAACTCTTCAAAGGTCTTAAACTTATAAAAAGGGACGAGAAGAGCATGCTTTTCTTTCCGGGACGTGTATAAAGCACAGCATAGAAAAATAGCTGTAACACCATGACAATATGTCACTATGTTACAGCTATTTTATTATATCTTAGATTAAATCTTTCCGGAAGAATTCAGAACATCCTTCATTTTATGAGCAACCATTTCCTTAATTGCCTGTCTGCCCAGTTTCAAATAACCGCGAGGGTCAAATTCACTGGGGTTCTTGTAGAAGAATTCACGAATGGAAGCTGTCATGGCCAGACGCAAATCTGTATCTATATTAATCTTGCAAACACCAAAGGTGCCTGCTTTTCTTAACATATCTTCAGGACAGCCCTGAGCGCCTTCGATTTTACCACCGTATTCATTGCATTTTTCAACGAATTCCGGCAGAACAGTAGAGGCACCATGGAGTACCAGTGGGAAGCCGGGTAATAAATTAGTGATTTTTTCCAGGCGAGGGAAGTCTAATTGGGGGTTACCTTTGAATTTATATGCACCATGACTGGTACCGATAGCAATAGCAAGAGAATCAACACCGGTTCTTTCCACGAATTCTACTGCCTGGTCAGGGTCTGTGTAGGTAGCTTCATGTCCCTGCACTTTTACGGCATCTTCTACGCCGGCTAATTTACCAAGTTCAGCTTCAACCACAACGCCCTTATCATGAGCATATTCAACTACACGTTTGGTTAATGCAATATTTTCCTCAAAGGGATATTTAGAACCATCAATCATAACGGAAGAGAACCCGCCATCAACACAGGCCTTGCAAATATCAAAATCTGCGCCGTGGTCTAAGTGCAGGCATACATCCAAGCCGGTATCTTCCATAGCGGCTTCCACAAGTTTAATCAAATAAACCTGTTTGGCGTATTTGCGAGCACCTGCAGAAACCTGTAGAATCAAGGGAGATTGCTCTTGCTGAGCCGCTTCCATGATACCTTGGATAATTTCCATGTTATTAACATTAAATGCTCCTACTGCGTATTTTCCCTCATAAGCTTTTTTGAACATTTCTTTTGATGTAACAAATGCCATATTAACTTACCTCCCATTTTTTGTTTCATAAATTAATTATAACACATTTAGCGAATCATTGAGCAAAAATGCTTTAAGAGGTTTTTTCTTGACTATTTTTCTTTCATTGGCTACTATTAATTAAGCAGCTATATTCTAGTATATAAGGAGATAAAATGAAAAAATTACTAGCAATTATCAGTTTGATGTCCGTTCTATTGGTACCACAAATAAGTTTTGCCAAAAAGGCCAAGCCCCTTCCTGTCCAAGATTGGGTAGTGGTAGCTCAAAACAAGGGTGGCATTTACTCCTATGATAAAAATTCTTTGGTTTATTTGCCTGCCGATGCTCAGCCTCAAGACGTTGTGGAAATTAAAGTAAATGCTAAAGCAGACATTTTAGACAAAAATTTTCGGCAGCAATTACAAGACAAATACGGGAAAAACTTAAAAAACGGAGACATTGTAGAACAGTGCTTTTTGAATCTCATATTAAACAAACAGAAAAATACTTACCAAATTGTTAAAGTTGAATTAATCAGTTCCTCGGGCAAAAGCCTTATACAAAAAGAATTAGAAGGAAAAGTAGTCGCTATTCCATCTAAAACTTTTGTAGGGGTGCTCCTTACTGATTTGTTTCAACCTGACGCAATTTCCAAGAAAAACGTAACTATACTTAAAGACGAAAAAAATAATAAAGGAGAACAAAATGCTAACCAGAGGTTTTCAGAAAATAAAGAAGTACCTAAAAAATGATTTTACCATGCCTTCCCGGCAGACACCACATTCCGCCGGTTATGATTTTTATTTGCCGGAAGAGATAACTCTGGAACCCGGTCAATTAAAAATGGTTCCCACGGGAATCAAAGCTTATATGCAGTCTGATGAATATTTGGGCATACATATCAGATCCAGTATGGCTACTAAAAAATCTCTTTGTCTTGTTAATAATGAAGGTATTATTGACAGCGATTACTATAATAATCCGGATAATGAAGGGCATATTATGCTGCCCCTTATTAATTATGGCAAAGAACCTGTGGTTTTGCCTAAAAATGAGCGTATAGCCCAAGGTATTTTTTACAAATTTTTAACTGCCGATGATGATGCTGCAACGGGAAAAAAGCAGCGCAGCGGAGGTTTTGGCAGTACTAATTAAATCAAACAAGAAAAGGAGCAAGTAACATGGAAAAGATTTTAAACGAACTAGTAGAAAAGAATTTTACCCAGCAGGTAACAGACACCCAAACACTCTTGAAAATTAACAGTGAGCTTGATGAAAAAGGTATTACACCTACAGCTCCCTTTGGGCCGGGACCGGCAGAAGCTTTAAAAGTTATGCTGGAAATGGGAGACAAGCTTGGCTTTACCACTCATAACTATGAGCATTATGCCGGACATGTACAATTCGGTAATACCGGCAAGCAAGTAGGCCTTTTAGGACATCTGGATGTGGTACCTGCTAAGGGCAATGATTGGATTGTACCACCTTATTCTGCAACCATAAAAGACGGTAAACTTTACGGTCGTGGTACATTAGATGACAAGGGACCAACCATGGCAGTTCTATATGCCATGAAAGCCGTTATGGACAGCAAATTGCCGGTTAAAAATTATGTACGCCTTATTGTCGGAACTGACGAAGAAGTAGGTATGCGTGGAGTTTCTCACTATTTAACCAAAGAGCAGCCGCCTGATATGGGCTTTTCCCCCGATGCCAGTTTTCCTATTATTAACGGTGAAAAGGGCATTCTTCATGGTTTCTTTAAATTTCCTTTGACTCAAAAAGATCCACATATTGCTACGCTTTTCGGCGGTGACAGAATAAACGTAGTCCCTGACAGAGTGGAAGCTGATGTAGAGGGATTTACCACAGAAACCATTCTGGAAAAAATTAAGGAATTAAACTTAGGTGAACACTTCAAAGTAGAAGGCAATCATGTTGTTTCTTTAGGTCTGGCAGTACATGCTATGATGCCCCAGACAGGTTTCAATGCAGCACAGAATATGTTTGTGTTATTAAGTGCCTTGCTGGCAACAGATAATAGTCCTTTAAGCAAGATTATTAAAGGTCTTCATGCAATGCTGAAAATGGAAACAGATGGTACCAGTCTTGGCATAGCCTGCCATGATGAAATTTCCGGACCTTTGACCTGTAACTTTGCAGCCCTGGAACTAGCAGCAGATTCTTTAATTTGTAAATTTGATATTAGATATCCCATTGAATTTCATGGTCAAAGATTTATTGATGTTCTGGAAGAGGATGCTAAAAAATTAGGGGGAGAATATATTGTCCTGAAAAACAAGGAACCCCTTTATGTTGCCAAGGACAAACCATTTATTAAGTGTCTCCAAGATGCCTATGAAGAAGAAATAGGTACTAAGGCAGAACTCATGACAACAGGTGGGGGAACCTACTGCCGTTCTGTGGCCAACACTGTATCTTTCGGACCAATTTTCCCAGGTGACCCAGATCTGGATCATCAAAGCAATGAATTTGTTTATTTGGATAAATTGCAAAGAATGACTAAGATATATGCTCAGGCTATTTACAAATTAATGCAGCTCTAAAACAAGAATTTACAAAAAATTATAAAAAATACAAAAAAATGGTTGACATTGTGACAAGAGAGTAATATACTGTAAAACAATTAAACAAGTGATAGAGGAGCGGAAAAGATTAGTACTTTGTTGAGGGGTACCGTGGAGACAAAGGAAAGGCTTACTGCCGAAGTTTAAAAATGGTCACATTTTTAAGCTGGGATTTTGGTAAATAACCAACTTACTGTCGCCGCAAGGTGGAGAGCTATCTCAGCTGTTATTTTTCTTACCATAATGATAAGTTCATGACAAGCCGTTGAGGGTGCTCAATGGCTTGTTTTTTATTAAGCAAAGGAGCTGATGAAATTTGAAGATTCTAGTAAACGGAGCATTGGGAAAAATGGGCAGCACTGTTGTTGCCACAGTGCTCAAACAAGATGACATGGAATTAACAGGAGCTGTAAATCCTCATGGAACAGGCAAAACTATAGGCGGCCTGGATGTAACAGATACATTAGCGGCTGCTTTTGCTAAAGTCAAACCTGATATTGTAGTGGACTTTACAAGACCTGATGTTGTTATGAATAATTTACGGGAAACTTTAGGGGCAGGTGTTAATGCCGTAGTTGGAACTACAGGTTTTTCTCAGGAAGATTTGCAGGAGCTGGATAAATTGGCTAAAGCAAATAAGGTGGGAATTTTAGTCGCTCCCAATTTTGCCATGGGTGCAGTGCTTATGATGAAAATGGCTGCTGAGGTTGCTAAATACTTTCCTCAGGCAGAAATCATTGAAAAGCATCATGACCAGAAATTAGATGCTCCTTCCGGAACAGCCATTCTTACAGCACAAAAAATCGTGGAAGCCAGAGGCGGTTTTTTAGCACAAGGCAATCCCAATGAAAAAGAAAAGCTACCTCATGCCAGAGGCAACAATTATGAAGGCCTTAGGATTCACAGTGTCAGATTACCGGGTTTTGTAGCTTCCCAGGAAATTATTTTCGGAAGCATGGGCGAAACCCTAACAATCAGTAACGATCCCATCAACAGGGAATGTTATATGCCCGGTGTTATGCGGGGCTGCCGCCAGATTATGGGCAAAGTTGGTTTGATTTACGGTTTAGATAAAATATTATAAAACATTTGAGGGGGAAATTTATTATGAAGAAGTTTAACTTAGCAATTTTAGGGGCTACAGGTGCTGTAGGCCAAGAATTCATTAATTTACTCAACGAAAGAGATTTTCCGTTTAACAACTTGCGCCTTTTGGCATCTGCTAAGAGCGTAGGCAAAGAATATCAGGTAAAAGGTAAAACATATAAAGTAGAAGAAGCTAAAGCTGATTCTTTTAATGGTATCGATGTAGCACTGTTCGCCGGCGGTTCCATCAGCAAAGAATTTGCTCCTATTGCCGTAAAAGCCGGTGCCGTAGTTATTGATAACTCCAGTACTTATCGTATGGATCCCAATGTTCCTTTGATTGTTCCTGAAGTTAACCCTCAGGCTATTTTGAAACACAAAGGTATTATTGCCAATCCTAACTGCTCTACCATTATTATGGTTATGGCTTTGAAACCGATTTATGATTTGGCCAGAATTAAGAGAATCATCGTATCCACTTACCAAGCTGCTTCCGGTGCCGGCAAGGACGGATTAGATGAATTGGAACAACAGATTAAAGACAGTGCCGCAGGCAAAGAAATGACTGCCCATATTTTCCCAAGTGCCGGTCAGCCTGTACATTATCCTTTAGCTTTAAATTTAATTCCTCAGATTGATGTTTTCTTGGATAACCTTTATACTAAAGAAGAAATGAAAATGGTCAACGAAACCAAGAAAATTTTTGACGATTATGCCATGGGTATTACTGCTACTACAGTTCGTGTACCTGTTTACCGCAGCCACAGTGAAGCAGTAACCGTAGAATTGGAACATCCTGTAGAACTTTCTGCAATGCGGGAAGCTTTAAGCAAATTCCCCGGTGTTATCGTTCAAGATGATCCCAGTAAGCAGATTTATCCTATGCCTTTATATACTTCCGGTAAAAATGATGTATATGTAGGTAGACTAAGAATCGATGAATCCGCACCTAACAGCTACAACTTCTGGTGCGTAGGAGATCAAATCCGTAAAGGCGCTGCTTTGAACACCTTGCAAATTGCCGAAACTATGATCAAAAACGGTTGGCTATAATCTGAGTTGAAGGAGACAAAGCAAAAGATGAAGATAATTGTACAAAAATTTGGGGGGACTTCCGTAGTTGATGCAAAAAGCCGCGGATGTGTTGTAAAAAAGATTCAAGAAGCGTTGGATGCCGGTTACGCTCCTGTAGTGGTAGTTTCTGCCATGGGACGGAAAGGACAGCCCTATGCAACTGATACCTTGATTGGTGTTTTGAAAGAAGTTAATCCATCCGTGCATTTACGGGAACTTGATTTACTTATGGCCTGCGGTGAGATTATTTCTTCAACAGTAATGGCAGCTACTTTGCAAAGCAAAGGCCATGATGCAGTTGCTATGACCGGCAGGGAAGCAGGCATGATTACCGACGGACAATTTTCCGCAGCTAAGATTAAACACATTAACACAGAACGTTTAAAAGAATTGCTTAGAACACATGTTATTCCTGTTATTTGCGGTTTCCAAGGTTCTGATGAGGCCAGCGGCGATATTACTACTTTGGGTAGAGGAGGCAGTGATACTTCTGCAGCTGCTTTCGGAGCTGCTCTACATGCTGAAAAAGTAGAAATTTATACTGATGTAGATGGGGTTATGACGGCTGATCCCAGAGTAGTAAATGATGCATCTGTCATGAACGAAATTTCTTATGATGCTATTTGTGAAATGGCCCATCAAGGAGCAAAAGTAATTCATCCCAGAGCGGTGGAAATTGCCATGCACAGCAATATTCCCTTGGTTGTTAAATCAACTTTTTCTGATGCACCGGGTACTCTGATTACGGCTAATCCGGACAGAGAGGCCATGGAAACAGATAAAAACATCAACGAACACATTGCCAGCGGTGTGGCTCACATTAAAGGCATTGCTCAGTTCAAGGTAACTTTGGATGCAGGCAAATATACCAATGGG
>Ga0070399_1005043_pt1 | contig 10525 bp, 9 predicted proteins | sample BioMet4_FD_61217 | JGI IMG/M metagenome (GOLD analysis project Ga0070399, IMG submission 61217) | Microbial communities from bioreactor (seeded with sewage sludge) at LBNL, California, USA - Biofuel metagenome 4 (version 1) | ecosystem: Engineered > Bioreactor > Anaerobic > Unclassified ... | reverse complement strand
AATTAAGCCGCAGGGACTCTTCCCTTCGCAGATTGCAGAAAAAATATGAGTAGGGCTGACAGACAAAAAATTGCGTTGGGTGGCTTGTTGCTGTTGGCGTTTACCCTGCCTTTAATAATACAGGATGGGTATAAGATAAGGATTATGAATGTTTTCTTCTTGTATGCTGTAGTCAGCATGTCGATTAACCTTATTGTCGGGACTTGCGGGTTACTTGACATGGGTCGTGCTGCCTTTATGGGACTTGGTGCATATTGTTCCGCGATCTTATCTGTGAAACTTGGCGTGCCGTTTATTTTTTCACTTATGATATCAGGCTGTTTTGCAGGTGTTGTAGGTGCGATTCTTGGTTTCCTATGTCGAAAATCGACTTTCGACTATTTAACACTTATCACGATTGGATTTAATGTTATTTGCCAAGTGCTGTTTCTAAATTGGATACCAGTTACCAACGGCGTGATGGGGATAAGCGGCGTTCCGGTACCCAATATTTTCGGTTTCTATTTTGATACTAACACTAGGTTCTATTATTTTGCCCTGGCTTTTCTTATCGTTTGCTATATAACTATAAGAAGGCTTACTCAATCAAAACTTGGCAGAGCGTTTGAAGCTATACGTGATGACCCTATCGCCGCAGAATATGCAGGCATTAATGTTGAGTATTATAAGATACTCAATTTTGCGATAGGATCTGTATATACAGGTCTTGCTGGTGCACTTTTTGTCCATTATACACAGTACGCTTCTCCGTTCAATTATACTCTGGATGAATCGATATATCAGCTGCAGATGGCTATTCTGGGTGGGCTTGGCAGTTTGCCCGGGGTATTAATAGGAACATTCATACTTGTTGTCCTTCCTGAAATTTCGCGCAGCTTTTATGAGTACAGACTGCTGTTCGTGGGAATTTTGATGGTAGTTATGATGCTGTACTGTCCTAATGGCCTTTTGGGAAAAGCTGGTGTAGGAGAAAAATTGATTGGAATCGGTCATAGGGTATCAATTATGAAAGCCGGTGAAAAAAATGAATGAACTGCTGAGAACAGAAACTATAGCTAAACAATTCGGTGGTGTGAGAGCTGTAGATTGTCTGGATTTTACTGTAGAAGAGGGAGAAATTGTTGGCATAATAGGTCCTAACGGCGCAGGAAAGTCAACGTTTTTCAATTTACTGACAGGTTTTTATGCTCCTAGTTCAGGTAAAATTATTTTTCGCGGTGCTGATATTACAGGCCGCCCTATTCATGAAATAGCTAAATTAGGTATTTCCAGAACATTCCAAAACATCAGGTTATTTGATCAAATGACGGTCCTGGAAAACATGCTGGTTGGAATGCATTTGCAGCTGCACCCCAAAATTAGGGAAATACTGCTTAAGCAAGCTAACAAAATAGAAGAAGAAAAAAGAGGCAGAAAAGAAGCGGAATCTATCCTTGAAATGTTCGATCTTCTTAATGTAGCACATTACCGTGCAGGCAATCTGCCGTACGGTAAGAAAAGACGCCTGGAAATAGCAAGGGCGATGATAAGCAAACCATCAATGATACTTATGGATGAGCCCTCAGCTGGGATGAATCCTAATGAAACAATAGACCTGATGATGCTTATAAAAAAAGTTAGAGATATGGGACTGACAGTAGTTGTCATCGAACACAATATGAAATTGATCATGGGAATTTCTGACCGCGTCGCGGTACTTAATTTCGGCAAGAAGATTGCAGATGGGTTGCCCTGTGAAATCCAAAAAAATCAGGAAGTCATTGAGGCATATCTGGGCAGAGATGGTGATTCAGATGCTTGCAATCAATAATCTGACAGTAAGCTACGGCAACATTATTGCGTTGGATGACCTCACTATGTCCCTTGCAAAGGGCGAACTGACAACACTGATCGGAGCTAACGGCGCGGGTAAATCTACTCTGCTGAAGACTATCTCCGGGCTGATGGCTCCAATAAGAGGCAGCATAAAGTATAAAGAAGTGGAGATATCCGGATTGCAGCCGCATAAGATAATCTCAATGGGGATTGCGCATTGTCCTGAAGGACGGAGGGTGTTGCCTCGCCAGACTGTTTATGAAAATATGAAAATGGGTGCATATGTAAGAAATGATAATGAGATAGAAAAAGATATACAGCATTTTTTCACCAAATTTCCACGTCTTGCGGAAAGGCGGGATCAACTTGCTGGGCATTTGTCCGGCGGCGAACAGCAAATGCTTGCTATATGTCGTGCCCTTATGTCTCGCCCGCAAATATTACTTCTGGATGAACCTTCCATGGGCCTGTCTCCAGTGTTGGTTAAAGATGTTTTTGACATCATAAAGGACATTCATAACGAAGGTGTAACTATTCTCCTTGTTGAACAGAATGCAAAAATGGCCCTCTCTGTTGCTGACAGAGGATATGTTATAGAAGTCGGACGAATAATAGCCGAGGACACAGCGAAGAATTTGATGGCAAGTAAAACCATACAAGATTCATACCTTGGCGGCTAGGAAATTTGTGAAATAAAAATATATAGCTTGTACTAACAAAACTGGGGGGACAAGTAACTACTATGGAAAAACGGCATGTTTTTGTAACCGGAGCTGGCAGCGGAATTGGAGAAGCAGTGGCGTTAAAATTTGCTAAGTACAAAAACACAGTAACTCTTGCTGATATTGATATGACGAAGGCACGTGATGTCAGCCAAAAAATATCATGTGCTGGTGGAAAAACATACGCAGTTTCAGGGAACGTGGCGTTACGCAGTGATGTAGAGCGTATGTTTGCTGAAGCAAAGGATAACGCAGGATCTGTAGATATATTAGTAAATTGTGCCGGCATATATCCAAGTGCCCCTATTCCGGATGTTACGGATGATGAGTGGAATTTGGTAATGGGCATTAACTTGCGCGGGACATTTTTATGCTCGCAGATTGCGATTAAAGATATGATTGCAAGAAAAAAAGGGTGGATAGTTAATATAGCTTCAATAGACGGAAGAGTTCCAGGACCTAATAATTCAGTTTATTCTGCATCAAAAGCCGGTGTAATCAGTCTGACAAGGTCATTTGCGGCAGAATTTACTCATATCGGGCTTAGAATAAATGCTGTGGCTCCAGGATGGGTCGGAACACCTAATATATACAAAAGTGACAGATGGAAAGATGCAGTTAAAAAAATCCCCGCCGGACGCCTTGCTGAACCTTATGAAATTGCAGATGCTATATATTTCCTATGTTCCGAGCAAGGATATTACATAGCCGGAGAAGTGCTTAATGTTAACGGCGGTATGCTGATGAACTGAAATGTTTTAAATGAAATTGCATTATGAGAAGTAATAAAACGAATGAAATAAATATCTCTAAAGAACAGAAATTTTCTTGTCATACTAAGATATACGTGTAACGATTCATTTTATAAATACTCTTATGAAACATGAATATAAATCTTGCATAGTTTTATGCAATTAATTAATCAGGTTGTGCTGTGCTGTAAAAATTCTTAGTATTGGAGAGACCTGTTATGACATATCGCTCGGATGATTTGAATCTGTTTTTCCGGCATAGGCTCAGCGTCATGCCGGGCAATATACAAAGGTTGTGGATACGACGATGAAGATTTGAATAAACCTCTTATCGGTATAGTTAATACTGCCAATGACGCTGGGCTTGAACATGTACATCTGCACAGACTTGCACAAAGGGTACGAGATGGAATATCCATCTGCAGGATGGACTCCGTTTAAATTTGGCACTATAGCTACGTGCGGTGCTATGGCTATCGGTACCCCTTATTTTCGTAATGAGCTTGTTATCAGGGATGTGATCGAATCTTCTGTTGAAATCATGGCTGGCGTCCAGCTTTTTGACGGATTGGTACTTCTGGCATCATGTGACAGCATAATTCCAGGTGTTTTAATTGGCTCTATCAGAGCTAATATTCCAGCAATTATTATAACCGGCGGTAGCCAGGAAGTATGTACTTACAGCAAGAAAAAAAACTTAATAAGCGAGCTTGATCAACTTGTATTCGGCGGGCAGTATGAAAATGAGGATACAGTGAAAAAAATCGCATACCTTGAGGATCATGTTTGTCCTGGGGCAGGTTCTTGTTCACTGATGGGAACTGCCAATACCATGCAAATACTGATGGAGGGGTTGGGAATGGCACTTCCTGGTTCCTCGACAGTCCCTGCCGTATACGCCGAAAAGGAAAGGTTCGCTACACAGACAGGCAGACGGATAATATCCCTTGTGAAAGAAAATATAAAACCCAAGGATATTTTAACTAAAGAAGCTCTTCTTAATGGAATAATGATCACTATGGCGATAGCTGGTTCTACAAATGCGGTGCTGCACCTTTTGAGCTTTGCACGTGAGGTTGGAGCCGATATAAATCTTGATGATTTTGATAGATTGTCGAAATCTATTCCAGTTATCAGCCGTGTTAAACCAACAGGAGAAGCCACAGTCATTGATTTTTATAATGCCGGGGGCGTACCTGCATTAATGGGAGAAATGAAAGACTATCTTAATAAAAATTGCATCACTGTTTCCGGTATGACAATCGGCGAGATTGCCAATTGTAACAAATCAACTGACCATACCATAATAACGGAAACTACAGACACTGTTTATCTCCATGGCGGATTGACCGTAATGAAGGGCATATTTCCCCTTACGTGGCAATATGCAGGACAACAACTATTCCTTTTGACAAATATGTTTTTTCAGTACCTGCAAAAGTGTTTTCATGTGACGATGACGCGCATTATGCAGTTGCATCAGGACGGATAAAAAAGGTGATGTTGTTGTAATACGTTATGAAGGGCCGCGAGGAGCCCCTGGCATGAGAAGAAATGATGATGACAACAGACGCTTTGGTTGGTTTGGGTATGGTGCAGGATGTATTTTTTGTTACAGATGGGCGTTTCTCTGGTTTTACTGAAGGTATGGCAATATGACATGTCTCTCCTGAAGCTGCTGTCGGCGGTATTATTGGCATTATAGAGGATAGGGACATAATAAAAATAAATATTAGTGAGAAAACGTTAGATCTGGATATTCCGGCAGAAGACATTAAAAGACGCGCTTTTGTATGGCAAAAACCCACGAAACAAGAAAGAGGAATACTTGGTATTTATGCAAATAATGCTTTGCAGGCGCACATTGGGGCCATGATGGATGATCATGCAAGATAAGGATTTAATGTAAATAGCACCTAATATGTTGAACAGAGTTTTTCAGCATTTGCATTAACAAAAAGGTGTATCCGATATAACTTGTATTTGAATACCTGATATTTGACTTTGCCTTGCAATAATAACGATATGCATATGTTACAGAAAAGCAGTGGCCTGAACCATGAGAGAATTAATAAAGGACCGGCAATCTTGATATGGACTCCTGGAATTGTGCCGTAAATAATGAAATTAGGACTTCACGGGCAATGAAAGCAGAAGCAAAGCATGCTGTTGTCCATAAAATAAAATTTGTCTGCTGTTTGATTTTGTTGCCAATACGTTTAATTGATTTTAAACGAAGACGGCAATTTTTTCTTCGATATATTGCTAAAGAATGGTCCAGTAGGGATGAGAAAGGCCTGTAGTAAATTGTGGGTGCCTTTCTTGCATGATTTGGTATGATTCGATCATATGCTGCTGTGTAACATTACCTGCCAGAAAGGAGTTTTTCCCTTCTATTGCGCATATTATAGTGTAATGTTGTTCTTGTATGTGTTTCATCCACCCTGACTCGTCATGAAGCAGTTCCGGATGCAGAAGCAGATTGTTTTTTTCAACAAGTGCATTTATGCTCTCATTTACACGAGAAAGAATAGGGTTATGGGCAGCTTCTGCTACAAGGTGGTGAAGCAATGCCTCCCATTTGCAATTTTCAATCAATTCTTCTTGTGTGGTATATGGACAGTTTATAAAACTATTATAACAATCATGTAATTTTCTCAGGTCTTCATCAGTGCGTCTTTGGGCAGCGAGTTTTGCAGCTGGGACAGAAATTATCAATCGCACCTCCAACTGATAAGAAACAAAATCCACAGGAAGCATCTGCATACTATTGAGTGCTTCGAGTGATCCTCTGTCATTGATATTTTTTATGAAAATTCCCTGGCGGTCTCTGACTTCAATCACTCCGACAGAAACAAGCGAAACAATAGCCTCTCTGAGCACGTTACGACTGACATTCAATAGTTGTGCAAGCTCTCTTTCTGATGGAAGCTTATCTCCCTGTGCATAATTTCCATTTTGTATCAACTCTATGATTTTATTTCTTACAATCTCTTTTTTGCTTTCCTTTTTATTGTTAGTGCTTTGAACAAATTTGCTGATATCCATTTCAGACACTCCCAACTTTGTTAATGTTAAAATATTACATCTTGTAAAATATTTTGTAAAATATTAATATCCCGTACGGAGTGGCTTATATTTGATATTGTAGCTTTATATTGCTGATATTGGTAGTACCTCTGGTTGTGCTAATAAAATATTTATCCAGCAGATTACCTTATTGAATTGGTTCATAATTGGTTTTACTAACCAGCATAGGAGGGACCTATATGGAAATACGTACTAAAAGCCTTTTGGAAATACACATGGCAGTGTTGCTCTTTGGACTAACAGGGTTGTTCGGTAAGTTTCTGAGCATGCCAGCTTCATTTATAACATTGGGACGTGTATTTTTTGCAAGTGTGTCGTTAGGGCTGATTTTTATAATAAGAGGTGTAAATATCAGGCTAAATTCAAAAAAAGATTATTACATTATTTGTACTCTCGGAGCTCTTCTGGCGTTTCATTGGTCTGCCTTTTATCAGTCTGTCAAGGTTTCCACTGTTGCTATAGCATTACTTACATTTTCGGCTTATCCAATATTTGTTACATTTTTTGAACCGATAATGTTTCATGAGAAGCTTAATAAATTGGACGTAGTTTTTGCTTTCATTATGTTTTTAGGCGTTATATTGATAGTGCCTGAATTTAATATTGATAATAATCTCACAATTGGAACCATATGGGGAATGTGCGGCAGTATAACCTTTGCAGTAATGTCATTACTTAATAGGAAATTTGCTGCAAATTATCAGGGTAGCGTTATTGCTTTCTATGAACAGGGGGTAGCCACATTGGTGCTTCTTCCTCTCCTCCTGTTTTCAAGGCCTGTAATGACTGGTCTTGACTGGGGGTTGGTCGTTTTACTTGGTGTTGTATTTACAGGAGTAGCTCACTCTATGTTTATAGGTGGAATGAGGGTAGTCAGAGCACAGACGGCCGGAATGATTGCAAGTTTAGAATCCGTATACGGAATTATTTTTGCTGCATTGATATTAGGCGAAATTCCGTCATTGAGGGAACTGCTTGGAGGGGTAATAATTTTAGGAACTGCAACATATTCTACTTTAAGATCCTCAAAAACGCTCAAAGAGAAAGCATGCTGAGATTTATGTTTGATCATACATGTTTTGTTAAAATACTTAAAATCCATGGATCATTTGCCTATAAGTATTTATGTGGCATTAGGCCGAGTCAGTGAAGATTAAAGACGGATTGTTTATATAAAATAATTTTTTCTGGTTCACAAAAATGCTGTTTGAATTTTGCCAGTATCAAAATTATATAAATAATTTCCAAAAGTACCCTTGGATGTATAAAACAATTTTAAAGTTCTAATATATAGATAGATTATAATTTTTTCCTAAATAGCTTGACACAAAGCTATGTTGTTGTATAATTGAAACAATTGCTGGTTGAACCTCTGGTATTACCAAATAATTTATTTGAGGAGATACTGCATTGCATGTCGAATGTCCTGGCAAATGTATTCAATATTGCGCACTACACAATCCATGATGGCCCCGGAATACGTACTACAGTGTTTTTCAAGGGGTGTCCGATGAATTGTCTGTGGTGCTGCAGCCCTGAATCTCAAAGCGGCGAAAGCGAAATAGCATGGAACAAGTCTGTTTGTTCCTCATGCGGACGTTGTTACAGAAGCTGTAGGTATGGTGCAGTTGCTTTTGAGGGGAAGTCTATGCTGGGCATTGACAGATTACGCTGTGTAAAGTGTGGTGCATGTTCTGATGTTTGTCCAGATGGAGCAATAAAAATTGTGGGAAGAAGTTTTACTGCAGAGCAACTTTTTAACGAAGTCCACAGAGATGCACCTTTTTGGAGACGTTCAGGCGGCGGCGTAACGCTTTCCGGCGGAGAAGTTTTGGATCAGCCGGTTTTTGCCGAAGCTTTCCTTGATCTGTGCAGAAAACATTTTGTGCATTCTGCTATAGAGACATGCCTTTTTGCTCCCTTTGCAACTGTTAAAAAAATTACTGACAAAACTGATTTTATATTATTTGATTTAAAAGCCATGGATCCGGTATTGCATAGAAAACTGACGGGACAGGATAATAAAAATATACTGGAGAATGCATCGTATCTTCTTGAAAGCAACAAAAACGTTGTTGTGCGGTTTCCACTCATTCCCGGAATCAATGATGACATTGATAATCTTGAATTGCTTGGTAGTTATGTTGCGTCACACAGGAAAGGAGCCGCAATTGAGGTCTTGCCTTATCATCGTATGGGTGTTGGCGGATATGAAATGCTTGGAAGAAACTACCTGCTGCAGGGTGTTCTTCCGCCGACAAAAGCCCAGATGCTGCGTATTACTGAGATACTAAACGGTTATCCGGTCAAAGTTATATATTCATAGTGTTGGATTAAATTTAAAGGGGCGAAGTGAATGCTGAGCAGTGATGAAAGAATGAAAACAGTTTCAAGAATTCATGGCATGAAAGAGCGCATGATTACAAAATGCCCGACAGAGCTTTTGCCTGAACGTGCATTGCTGGTTACAGAAGCTTATGAAGAAAACGCAGCGGAACCTGTGGTGCTTAAACGTGCCTGTGCCTTTAGAAAAATCCTGGAAAAGATGACTATTTTCATTGATGAAGGGGAACTCTTCGTAGGGCACAATTCACCGAAACCACGCTCTCCTATAGCCTGTCCCGAATTAGGGGCCAGATGGATACTGGCAGATATAGATACCTTTGCAACTCGCCCGGCTGACAGGATAGGTCTCTCGGAGGAAAATAAAAAAATCCTTAAAGAATGCCTGTCAAAATGGCAGAACTGTTCACTCGATGCAGTCACAGGAAGCCTTATTTCTGATGAGGCTAAAGCTGCTGTTGCCGACGGGATGATTACCGTAGGCGCTCAAGGCACAGCGCATGGGAATATCGCTATTAACAACAAGAAACTCCTCGCAAAGGGGCTTGGCGGAATCATTGACGAAATAAACGCTAAAATTGAAGGTTTTGTCCCCGGGGATATAGAAGGGACAGGGAAGCTTACTTTCTGGAAGGCCGCCAAGATTTCATGCAATGCAGTCATAGATTTTGCACACCGCTATTCAGATTTGGCAGCAATAAAGGCTGAAACAGAAAAGGATGCACAGCGAAAGAGGGAATTGCTTGAAATAAGCGCCGTGCTAAAAAGAGTCCCGGAGTTTCCGGCCAGGACATTTCGGGAGGCTCTTCAGTCAGTCTGGCTGGTCTACGTTGCAACCCAGATTGAGAGTGACCCGCATGCCATGCTGCTGGGGCGTTTTGACCAGTACATGTATCCATTTTATAAAAAGGATATTGATGATGGGATTCTTACAAAAGAACAGGCTACAGAAATGATTGCCATGATATGGATTAAATGTACCGCAATCATAAAATTACAGGATTCCATAACAACAAGAACTTTTGCTGGTTTTCCGCTCTTTCAGAACATAACGATAGGCGGACAGGGGCTTCGTGGTGAGGATGCATGTAATGAACTGACCTCTATCATAATGGAAGCCGCATCTATTGCCCGTGCTCCGCAGCCATCGCTTTCATTCCGTTATCACAATAAAGTGGACCCGGATGCGCTTTTCAAGGCATGTGAAACAATAAAGCTCGGGCTTGGCTACCCTGCAATCATGAACGACAACTGCATCATTCCTAAACATCTCATACGCGGTGCAACGCTTGAAGAGGCGCGCGGATACTGCATGAATTGTGTCGAGTCAGATATTGAGGGAGCCTGTGATTCCCGTTCAAACGGCGGATATGTAAATTTCCCTAAGTGTCTTCTGCTGGCTATGAACGACGGGGCAGATCCTGTCACAGGAAAACAGATGGGACCAAAGACCGGCAGATTGGATGAGTTTGATGATTTTGAAAATTTAAAGGAAGCATATAAGAAACAGACAGCATATTTCGTTAAGCTTATAGTCGACTCGTATGACCTGATAGACGGTGCCCACGCTGTTTACGCACCGGAACCTTTCATTTCAGCTCTGCTTGATGATTGCCTTGAGCGTGGAATATCACGTCAGGCAGGCGGCGTCAGGTATAATTTTTCAGGAATTTTTGGCGTTGCTCTTGCATCGCTTGCAGATTCAATGGCTGCTGTTAAGAAACTGTGTTTTGAAACAAAATCCGTTAAACCCAATGACCTTCTTGATGCGCTCAGAAATAACTTCAACGGGGCTGAATATAT
>Ga0070399_1005019_pt1 | contig 10569 bp, 9 predicted proteins | sample BioMet4_FD_61217 | JGI IMG/M metagenome (GOLD analysis project Ga0070399, IMG submission 61217) | Microbial communities from bioreactor (seeded with sewage sludge) at LBNL, California, USA - Biofuel metagenome 4 (version 1) | ecosystem: Engineered > Bioreactor > Anaerobic > Unclassified ... | reverse complement strand
TGTTAGATTTTTAGGTTGGAGAGGTGACATTGCTAATTTATATGTCATGTCAGATATTTGTGTTGCCTCTAGTCTTAGAGAAGGTTTACCTATTAACATAATTGAAGCTATGGCCAGTAGCATACCTGTTGTTGCTACTAATAATAGAGGACATGTAGCGATTATTAACAATGATGTCAACGGGTTCTTGGTTAATATTAATGATGATTTAGCTATGGCAAATAATGTTATTAAGTTAATAGATAATGATAATTTAAGGATTGAATTTATTAAAAACGCAAAAAACGATTTACATAAATATGAAAACAAAGAAATTCTCTCAAAATTAAAAATAATATTATACAAATATTGTTACGTAGGAAGAGCTTGTAGAAAATAATGAGGGTATATACTCTAAATGAAAACAAAATAGCAAATAAAATTATTCATCGTTCAGGAGTGCTAAAATACGATGAAGTTTTATTTAGAGGAGTTCATATTTGTGACGATGTTTGTAGGAGTTGCGCATTTCACATATTAGCTGGATTGCCAGCAAAAAAACAAGGATGTATAGAAAGAAGGAAAGTGTTTTATGAAACTTGTTTTTGCTCATGACACTAAATTTAGTGAAATTAATGGCCGTTATTATACTTCGGAAGGATTATCAGAGAAAGTTTTAACGCGATATACGGATATATTTGGGTTTCTGACCATAATAGCCAGAGTTGTTGCTAGACAAAAGGAAGATAAAGGTCTATCAATTATATCAAATCCAAATATAAATATAATAAAAACCAATTTATTGGAAGATGAAAATTGTCAAATCGAAGATTATGTGAAAAATTGTGATGCTTTAATTATTAGATTACCAAGTTTTATCGGAAATAGAATCGTTGGGCTTGCAAAAAAATACAAAAAGCCGTATTTACTCGAGGTTGTAGGATGTCCTTGGGATGCTCTTTGGAATCATAGTAATTTGGGAAAAATCGTGGCACCTTATATGTTTCTAAAAACAAAGTACTTAGTAAGAGAAGCACCGTATGCATTGTACGTAACAAATGAATTCTTGCAACAAAGATACCCTTGTAACGGGCTAAACATAGGGTGTTCAGATGTAGACTTAACTAATTTTGATAATAATGTACTAAAGAAGAGGATTCAAAAAATTAGGACTATGCCAGAAAAAATAGTGATAGGAACACTAGCTGCAGTTAATGTTCGCTATAAAGGGCAAGAATATGTAATTGAAGCTATAAGCAAACTAAATAAAAGTGGATATGACTATGAATATGAACTCGTTGGTGGTGGTGATAATTCGTATTTAAGATCCGTGGCAAAAAAATGGGGTATTAGTCCTAAGGTGCGTTTTTTGGGTACTTTACCACATGAAAAAGTATTTGATTGGATTGATACTGTTGATATTTATATTCAACCAAGTAAAACAGAAGGATTACCGCGAGCTTTAATAGAAGCAATGAGTAGAGGATGCCCTGCGTTAGGGTCAATAGCAGGTGGAATACCAGAATTATTAAATAATAAATTTTTATTTCATAATGGTACAGTTGATGGAATTTGCGATTTACTGAAAATGATGAATAAAGATACAATGGTAGTTGAGGCTGCAAGAAGTTTTGAAAAAGCTAAGGAATATGACGGAGAAGTATTAGATGAAAAACGGGCTAGCTTTTACCTGAAATTCAAAGAAGGAATAAAAAATAATGATTAAGGTGTTATATGTAATATCCGCATTAGGCGGAGGTGGCGTTGAACATATGCTATATAGTTATTATTTGTATATTGATCAAAATAAAGGGCACTTTGATTTTGTTGTTCACGGCGCTGACATTGGAAATTAATAAGAATACTAGAACAGGGAAATATGATGAATTTTACAATAAAACTATTTATGACTTACCTATATAGTTATATTTTTACCAGTATATTTTTCACTGAATTTTAAACTTGTGTCACTGATTCTTTTAGTATGTCGAATTGGAACCTTCAAATAAAATATTGAAATGAATACAGTACTTAATATGAAAATCTAAAACTTACGGTTAGAATGGAGAATATATTGGAGAGAATATTACACATTGTTTCAGGAATGGGGTACGGTGGTATAGAAACTTTTCTTATGAATTCATACCGTATTATTGATAGGGATAGAATTCAGTTTGATTTTTTGCTTGACAAAAAAGAGGAAACAGATTACACGAGTGAAATAAGAAAATTAGGTGGTAGAATTTACCATATACCAGCAAGGCATGAGGGAATATTTAAAAATATAAGAGCTCTTGATGACTTTTTCAAAGAGCATTATAGAGAGTATAAAATAGTTCATATGCATGGATCATCTTTATCGTATATAGAACCACTAAAAGCCGCCAAAAAATATAATGTTCCAATAAGAATTATGCATAGCCACAGCAGTAAGCTTGCAAAAGGTAATTATATTCATTATTTTTTGCATAAATTTTATCAACGAAAAATATTGAGTTATGCAAACAAATTATTTGCATGTTCTGATAAAGCAGCAAAGTGGATGTATGGTTTTAATAAGGACCAAGCGGTGATTCTTAATAATGGGATAGATACATCTAGGTTTGCTTTTAATAGTTTAACGAGAAATAAATACAGAAAGGAATTGAAATTAGAGCAAAAATTTGTAATTGGCCATGTTGGGAGATTTGATTATCCTAAGAATCAGAATCGATTGATAAGCATTTTTTTAGAAGTTAAAAAGATCAATCCGAATGCAGTTTTAGTTCTAGTGGGTGATGGACTTCTTAAAAATAAAGTGCAAAGCGAAGTAGAGCGTCTTAAGCTTACAGAGTCAGTTTATTTTCTTGGAATACGTAGTGACATAAATAATGTAATGCAGGCCATGGACAGTTTTGTCTTTCCGTCTATTTATGAAGGGTTTCCCGTTACCTTAGTAGAAGCACAGACAAGTGGATTAAGTTGTTTTGTTTCAAATACAATTACAAAACAAATAAAGTTAAGTGATTTAGTTGAATTTATAGATTTAAATCAGAATGATCGTGTATGGGCGGAATTGCTATGTAAAAGCGTAAATAATGATAGAAGCAAGTATTGTGAACAAATTAGAAATAGTGGATATGACATTAAAGTAGTGGGGAAAGAAATTGAAGATTTTTATCTAAAATTAATAGGTGAGTGGGAAAATGAATTTAAAAATAAATAAAAAAAAATTCATAACAACGACATGCTATATTGTTTATGTTTTAATATCGTTAGTGTGTGTTTTAGAATTAAATACATTAGGGGTAAATCAATGGCTTGCCAATATTTCATATGTAATTATTTCTAATTTTATTTTACAAATATTTTTTGCGAAAATATTAAAAATAAAATTATTTTCGATCAGTGTATTATTTGTGGTTTTATTATACTTATTTCATTTTGGGCAGTTGTTAGTAGCTGGGTTATTTCCATTATATCAATCCTATACTTTTGATTATATATCAATATTGGACTTGAACTATTTGAAAGAAACTACTTTTATCTGTATCTTTTTTATTGATATGTTTTTTTTGGGTATTGTTATTTCAAATAAAAATAATAAATATATGATTTTAGAAATAAATAGCGAATATGAAAAACAACAATTAAGCGTTATTAGGAAGATTGGTTGGATTATGTTCGTATTCTCGTTTCCTATAGAAGTTTGTATCGATTTCGTTAAATTATTAGGTGCACTCTCAGGAGGGTATTCTGCTGCAATAGATTCAACATCTTCTATTCCTGGGGTAGTAGGGGCACTTGGAAATTTTATGTTTACGGCAATAGGCATATTGTTGATCGGTTATAAAAATAATACAACAAAGGCAAAAAATATTCTATATTTGGTGGTTGCCTATTGCTTAATTATGATGTTTACTGGAAACAGAGGGCACCAAGTTGCTGCTTTGATAGCATTTAGTTATATAGCGAATAAAACTTTTTTTAAAGTTTCTGCAAAAAAAGCTTTATTTGTAGTACTTATTATATTTTTAGGTATAACTTTTTTAAATATTATATTCGTTTCTAGAAGTAATGGAATATATTATATTGTAAGTAATTTTCCCGAGTTGGTTGAAAACCAACTTGAAAAAAGCATGATATTGGAGACGTTGGCATCTTTTGGTGGAACAATTTATACACCTTACCTTGTTGTAACTGATAATATTATTAAATCTAGACAGATATCATATGGACTTACATATTTATACTCATTAGCATCCATATTACCTGATGTTGGTATTTTCACGGATATTAATAGTCTGGCAATATTTCAAAAGGCTTTAAATGGATCTGCATTGGGTGGTTCAGTAATCGGAGAACTGTTTTATAATTTCAAATATTTTGGTTCAATATTTGCTGTACTTATAGGTATATTAATCAACAAATTTTCAATGAATTTAGAGAAATATCTGTTTCAAAAAGAATATATAAAAGCGATTTTTTATTTACCTATCCTATTTAATATATTATGGTGGGTAAGAGGTTGTTTTACAGATATGGTAAGGCCAGTTGTTTGGCAATGGGTTTTTATATGGATACTACTATATTTTTATGATAAAAAGAAAAAACGTTTATATTACCATTAGCTGGGTCTTATTTTTTATTCAGACTAAGCGAATAAAACCCGAATTATACAATGCAACAATAAAATGTTTATTGCGTAAGTTTAAATTGGATAGCTATATAACGATTTATAAGAACTTGTTTAGTGGTAGATTACTAGCCAAATTGAACATTTTTTTTGCGTATACAATTATTACAATGGAGTATTAATTTATAGACAATTCTGGGAAAACTTATGGTAGGGGGAGCATTTATGGCTGAAAAACAACAAAATGTAAAATTTAGTGTTATAATTCCAGTTTATAATGTTCAAAAGTATTTGGTTGAAGCCATTAGAAGTATCCAAAAACAAACATATAATTATTTTGAGATAATTCTTGTAGATGATGGATCTATTGATGGCAGTAGTAAGCTTTGTGATGATTTTGCTAAAGAGGACGATAGGATTCGTGTTATACATAAAGAAAATGGGGGTGTTTCTTCGGCTAGAAATAGTGGCATTGCTGTTAGTACCGGAGATTATATGTTGTTTGTGGATTCGGATGATTATTGGTGCGATGACATTTTGTTGTCAATAGATAAAACGATTAGAGAAAGTTATTACCCTGATATCGTTTATGCCAATGAAAATTACCTGCTTATGCCAAAAGGGGAAAAAAATACGTATTCATGTGGTCTTTTAGATGAGGAATTCAATAAATTGTACGGTGATCAATTATTAAAATATATGTTAACTAAACCTTCAGATAATCTTTGGTGTGTCTGGCGCGCTGCATATCGTATAAATATGGTGAAAAACGACAGAATATACTTTAAGCAAGGTATAATACTTGGGGAAGATGCAGATTGGCTTTTCAGGGTTTTACAATGCACACAAAGTTGTGTATTATTTCATATTCCTTTTTATGTATATAGAATGAATCGTATTGGATCGGCTATGAATATAATATCCAGGCAAAGCCTAGAATCTTTTTTGCAAATTATTAAGCAGTGGATTGTAAATTATGATAAAGAACAAACACCAATTAATAAAATAATTTGCAGTAAATTATGTAATAATTATGTAGCGTACTTTAAACACATATTTTTTTATGAGAAAACATTCTGCAATAAACTTATAAAAGAGATTAACGATAGTAATTTGCTGGATTTTGTTGATTCAACTTACGCATGCGATATTCGTAAAAAGATTCAAAAAAATGGTTTTGAAGTGGTATTAAGAAATTTAAATCGCAAATTTAAAATAAGACAATATATTAGACTATGGGCGATAAAAATGAACATAATTGATAGGTGAAAGATTGGTAAAGGATAAAAACTAGTATGTTCTGTTTTTCGGATGCATCATAATTATATTGTAAAAGGGGAAACAAATGAATATATATATTTATAATTGTTCTAATACGTTTAATTATGGGTCAATGATGATGGGAGAAAACTTTATATACTATTTCAATAAAGTAACTGCTACAAAAAATAATTATTATGTCGAGACAACAGATAATCAGAACATAGATAGATTAATATATGCAACCGGAATAAATTCAATCTATGCTGTAGCTATGAACGCATTGTTTGAACAGGGCGCTAATAAATATAATTATATATTAGCATATTTTGGTGTTCAGAAAGTAATAGCGAATTTGGCTAGTAACATAGATTTAGTTATTGTCCTAGGTGGCGATGATTTCACAGAAGATTATGGATGGAAAGGACCGTTACTAAATGCAATGAAGTTTAATATATTGAAACGGGAAGGAATGAAAATTGTAATGCTTGGACAAACTATGGGTCCATATCATTCTTTTAGAATACACGTGATGAAAAAGTTGTTGGGGAAAATAGATAAAATAGTTGTTAGGGATTCTATTACATATAATTATTTAAAAAAAAATAATTTAAAGAACATTTCAATTACAGATGATTTTGCCTTACTGCCACTTCCAAAACAACAATTTAAGGAACGAACTAAAATGTATATAATGTATTGCCCTAGTGAACTTATATACAGATATTCCAAAGAGGGAAAAAGAGAAGATTGGATTGACTTTAATTTATTTATGATAAATAAATTAATGAGTAAGTATATAGACAAAAAATTAGTTTTACTTGCTCATGTAATAAAGCCTGAATCTGTTGACGATAGAATAATTGTTAATGAGCTTTATCATTTAGTTGAAGATAAATATAAAGATAGAATTATTATTGAAAATAATGAGATGTACCCATATTGCGTGAGAAATTACATACAACAATCATTATTCACGATATCTAGCAGGATGCATCCCATTATTTCTTCAATCCAATGTGAAATACCAATAATAGCTTTATCGTATAGTAACAAGTATTGGGGAATTATTGGAGAAAGATACGAATTAGGGGATTACATTATAGATGTAAGATATTCAAGTTATAATCAAATGAAAAAACAATTTGTTATGTTGCTTGGTAAGATAGACAACGAATACGAAAAAATACAAGAAAAGATGAAAAACAAGAATAATTTAGCAACTAAAAGGATAGAAGAAACATTAGAAGAAATCAAACAACTATAGATTTATTGGATTATTGGCTGTAAAATATGTTAATTCTGTTGAGAGAAAAAGGTCTGAAGAGTACATAAAAAAAGCACTTAATATTAATAAACAGCAGTAGTTAGGTGGTATTAATTTGAATCAACGACGTATGGGCGCAGTATTATCTTATGTATCCATGGGTATCAATATTTTAATTCAGTTTGCCTATGTTCCATTATTATTGCATTTTTTGTCAAAAAATGAATATGGTTTGTATCAACTAATAGGGTCTTTGATAGCTTATATGGCGGTTATGGATTTTGGACTGTCTACAACTATCGTTAGATATTACTCTAAGTATAAAGCCTTAAAGGATAAGCAGGGAGAAGAAAATATCCTTGCTATATTTTCCACTATATATGCTATTATTACTTTAGGGTGCGTTCTAATTGGAATTGCTTTATATTTTACTATTGATAGTGTTTATGGAAATACGTTAAGTATTACAGAAATGTATTCTGCAAAAATAATGTTTTTGATTCTTCTTGGTAATATAGCGATTACTCTACCAGCTAATATATTTACAGCAGTGATTACGGTACATGAAAGATTTGTTTTCTTGCGACTAGTAGCTATTTTACAAACTTGCCTAAAACCTTTGGTGGTAATTTCGGTGTTTGCTTACGAAGCTAGCGCTATAAATCTAGTTATTATTAATACCGTGTTCAATCTTTTTGTTATAAGCTGTAATATATATTATTGTTATAAGAAGCTTAACCTTAAGATTAAGTTTCATTATTGGGATAAAATGCTTGTAAAAGAAGTCTTAGCATTTTCGTTTTTTATATTTTTAAATGCAATTGTTGACCAAATTTATTGGAAAACGAGTCAATTAGTTTTAGGGGCAGTCATTGGAACGGCAGCTGTTGCCATTTATGCAATAGCAATCCAATTAGATATGGCATTCATGAACTTTTCAACAGGGATTAGTGGCGTTTTTTTGCCTAAATTATCAGCAATTGTTGCAACTACCAAAAACATGACGGCTATAGATGATTTGTTTATTAAAATAGGTAGAATTCAATATTTAATCTTAGCCCTAATTTGCAGTGGATTTTTGGTATATGGGAAACAATTCATTGTTCTTTGGGCTGGGGAAAGTTTTGAAGAATCATATTATATAGCAGCGATTATTATGGTGGCTTTGATTATACCGTTGATTCAAAATTTGGGAATTTCTATAATGCAGGCTATGAATAAACATGCGTTTCGGGCTAAAATTTATGTGATTATTGCTTTACTTAATTTCGCTATATCTATTCCTCTTGCTCATAAATACGGTGGTATTGGATGTGCAATAGCTACTAGTGGGGCCTTACTTTTAGGGAATGGACTACTTATTAATATATATTATTACAAAGTTATTCACTTAGATATATTCAGATTTTTTAAAGAAATCTTGAAATTAACCATACCGGTGTTAATAGTTGTATTTATTTCTCTAATATTAGAAAAATTCGTTACTAATGTTAGTATCCCAATATTGGTTGGTAAAATTACAATGTATAGCATTCTTTATGGAATTGTTTTATGGAAGTTTGGAATGAATAAGTATGAAAAAAGTTTAATTGCTGGATTGGTTCACGGAAAGTTATAATATTTCAGCTTTTTGTTACTGTAATGGTTTTACAAGGATACGCAAATAAGGCCTTTAGGTTAGGTGAAAAAATGATTAAGATTATTTCCAAAGATAAATGTTGTGGGTGTTATGCTTGCTATAATGCTTGTCCTAAAACTTGTATTAAAGTCGAACAAGATAACGAAGGATTTTGGTATCCGGTAGTTGACGAGGAGAAGTGTATTAACTGTGGGCTTTGCGAAAAAGTTTGCCCAGTTATAAATCCAGCAACATCTGAATTTGTTCCCATAGCATATGCTGCCATTAATAAAGATGAAAAAGTACGTTATGAAAGTTCTTCTGGGGGAGTTTTTACTTTATTAGCTGAATATGCGCTTAACAAGGGCGGAAGTGTTTTTGGGGCGATATTTAACAAAGATTTTGTTGTAAGTCATCAAGAAATAACTACCATTGATGACTTAAAATTGTTGCGCGGTAGTAAATATGTTCAGAGCCGAATAGGCGATACATATAAAAAGGTTGAGGAACGCTTAGCGAATGGTGGATTGGTTCTTTTTACGGGAACACCTTGCCAAGTAAATGGGTTAAAAACGTTTCTGGGAAAAGAGTATGAAAGTTTAATTTGTATGGATATTATTTGTCATGGAGTACCTTCTCCGTTGGTATGGAAGAAATATGTTGCATATAGAATTTTTAAAGATGGAGAAATACTTAAGAGGATAACATTTCGGCTAAAAGATGAAGGGTGGAGACTTTATTCTATGCTATTTGAATATGGAAATAGCATAAAGTATAAAAAAAATCTTAATCAAGATTTATACATGAGAGGATTTTTGCAAAATTTATATTTGCGGCCGTCTTGCTATAATTGTTCTTTTAAGACGGAGCAACGAGCAAGCGATTTTACATTAGCAGATTTTTGGGGAATTGAAAAGTTGCTACCGAAAATGGATGATAACAAAGGAACTTCATTAGTAGTAGTTCAATCAAAAAAAGGTGCTACTATATTTAATGCCATCAGTAATAAAATGTTTTATAAGTCAGTTAACCTTGCTGATGCCATTCATTTTAATTCAGCGATGACAACCTCAGTTGCAGTTAATAAAAAAAGAAGATTGTTTTTTGAAGAACTTGATAAATGTGATGATATTGAGAAGTTACTTAATAAGTATACGAAGGCAAATCTATTAAAAAAAGTATTAGTATTTGCCAAAATACGTATAAGACAAATAATAAGAAAAATCAAACTGTTAAAATAAAGAAAAGTGTGGGAAGTTGTGCAGTTTTTTTATTAGAGTAAATTTATTTTACAATCAGCTTTTAATTAAATTTTAATATTAAGGAGAAACGTTTAAATGAAAATTGCAGTTGCCGGTACAGGCTACGTAGGTTTGGTTGCAGGGGTTTGTTTTGCCGAGATGGGACATTGCGTTACCTGCGTCGATATTGATGCTGAGAAGATAACCTTAATGCGCTCAGGGGTATCTCCCATATATGAAGCAGAGCTAGAAGAGCTGATGCAGAAGAATTATGCCGCAGGCAGGCTAAATTATACAACGGACTATGCAACTGCTTATGCTGCTGCGGAAGCTGTTTTTATTGGTGTAGGAACTCCGGAGCAACCTGACGGTTCGGCGAATTTAAGCTATATAGCTACTGTTGCCAGGCAGATTGCTGAAACTATTGAAAAAGATTGCCTTGTTGTGGTTAAGTCTACTGTTCCTGTGGGCACAAACGACAAGGTTGAGCAGTTTATTAAAGATTTTCTAGTCAAAGATGTAAAAGTGGAAGTTGCTTCTAACCCGGAATTTCTAGCTCAGGGTACTGCGGTACACGATACGCTGCATG
>Ga0070399_1005004_pt1 | contig 10591 bp, 10 predicted proteins | sample BioMet4_FD_61217 | JGI IMG/M metagenome (GOLD analysis project Ga0070399, IMG submission 61217) | Microbial communities from bioreactor (seeded with sewage sludge) at LBNL, California, USA - Biofuel metagenome 4 (version 1) | ecosystem: Engineered > Bioreactor > Anaerobic > Unclassified ... | reverse complement strand
GCTCCAGATGAATGGGGAAAACAGCTGAGTGAGGATGGCACATGCTATGGTAAACTTGACGGCATCAGGAGAAGACTGACCAACGGGTATACTGTTCTCATTGAGAAAAGTAATGTATAACCCAGCCGGCCTTCGGACCGGCACTTTCCCTTGTTACTGGTCGCTTTGATGGCCTACGCTGTCCGCTTAACATGGCACAGATGGTCTCTGAATTTGGCTATATGCAGCTCTTGATAAGGTGAAGGTTGGACTTGATTTCTTTGATGCATCTATTAATAGAACAGCTGCTTGGATCGTAGGAACAAGAAATATGCAAAAGGCATTATTGATAGCATTGCTAGAGCCAATAGTTTCCATGCAAGAGTATCAAAACGCAGGTAATTTCACCGATTTGTTATGCATGCATGAATCGATCAAAACATTGGACTGGGGCGCTGTTTGGAATGAGTTTTTGAAAAGAGAGCAGGTGTTGGATGATTTCTCAATACTTGAGGCTGTGCACACGTACGAAAAAGAAATTCTGGATAAGAGGGTATAGAGTATGTATCATATTGCTGTTTTAGATGGATTTGTGAGACTTTGTATGGATGGTTTTTATCAAGGTTGGCATGAACGTAATGGAGGAAATCTCACGTATCACTTAGATAGCCAAGAAGTCAAATCTTTAGAGGCGTTACCGTTATTTGGTGATGATTCTGAGAGAAAGATTGCTTTTGATTCACCTATGGTGGGGCTTGCAGATGAGTATTTCCTTACGACAGGATCTGGCCGTTACATGCGGAATATGGAACTTGCACCTGAAGAAAATTTTGGACTTATTAGAATTTCACATTCTGGTGATTCATATTCTATTCTCTGGGGACTGGAAAATGCGAAACCTACGAGTGAACTTCCCAGCCATTTACTAAATCATCTAGAGCGTATGAAAGTGACCAATGGAAAATGCAAAGTTGTATATCATGCACATCCAGCAAATATTGCTGCATTGAGTTATACCATTCCTGCAGATGCGAAAATACTTACCAAAATTTTGTGGCAGAGTGAGACAGAATGTGCTGTGGTTTTCCCTGAAGGTATCGGTATACTTCCTTGGATGGTTCCTGGAAAGATGGCTATTGCCATTGAAACAAGCAAATTAATAAGGGAATTCCCAGCAGTTGTCTGGTCCTACCATGGCGTTTTTTGTACGGGTTCAACATATGATGAAGCTTTTGGCTTGATGCATACAATAGAAAAAGCTGCAGAAATCTATATCAAAGCAAAATCTTTAGGAATCATCAATACAATAACTGATGCTGATTTAAAACAGTTGGCTAGAGAGTTTCACGTTACGTTGCGGACTGATTTTCTTGATTAGTTTTCGATTTTTGTTAGAGCTTAGAGAAAACAACGCTACAGGATTGGGGCATTTTCCTTAGCTGAAGTATGAAGCATGTTTGCGCTTAAGTTTATACTTCTGCGAGCTCATTCCTCTCGGAATGTACGTGATTCGTCCAAACCTGAACCATATAAAGCAACCGTCAAGTAAATACATGAAGCCGTACAAAGACCGTCATTGCCAGTCTTTGATTCTTTTGAAGTTAGGGCAGGAGGAAGGACCGATGTGATCCTCAGGTATCACCCTCTTTGCCGATGACGTTCTTGATGTGCTCCAGCGGGTAGGGTGCATGGGCGGCATCGTGGTATTCAATCTCCACGACGGTGGCTTGTTTCGTTTCATTGTCCATCCCTGCCGGCACAAGCACGACATCACCAGGGTGTATCCGTTCGTCATCGGTCAGGTAGGAATAGGTCCTGTCATTTTCCCTGAATCGGACAGTGCAGAAGATGAGCTCCCCGATTCTCCGGCGGTGTTTGGCGCCGAGGGCCTTGTCGAAAAAGCCTTCGTTCAGGAAAGGGGATGCCATTTCCCTGATGGCATCGATGAACCAAGGCCAATCGATGGGCAAGCCGTCCTTGTCATAGATGCCTATGTATGTCCGGTCGCCCTTGCTGTTCGTGCTGACCGTCAGTTCAAAGGTGGAATGCTCCACCTTGGGTTCATACGCATCCTTTGGAACGGGAGGGAAGTGGGAGAACGCATGGATCGGCGTCCGATCCAGGAACGAAACGACCTCCCCTGGCAGGAAAAGGGTGTGGGTCGCCTTCACCCTGTCGCCGAATCTCTCAATGACTTGGAGCGTTTCGGTGCCGCGGTCGAGGACGATGCTCTGCCGGATCCTGTGGTTTTCCTGACCTTCGCCCGTTGTTTGGGAGCTCGTCCACGTGTAGGTGGCTGCAATCATGTCGATCCGTTCGTCCGGACCGTCGAAAACCCAGAGCCCGGGCTTGCCCAGTAATTGCCGGACCGACAGGCTCAACTCATGGGATTGCTTTCCGTTTTTCCCAAAAGGGCAGCTACGCTCGGCTACGGTCTGCTTCCCCTTGATGAGCACCAGGCTCCAGCCACCGTTCTCAACGGGATCGCTTCCGATGGACTTCATGAATGCCGAAATCCTGAAAAGAAGGGCTTGGGCCTTCGGTTTCGGGATATGCTTTACGGAACGGATGATCTTATAAGGAATGTCCCAGCCACAGAAGAAGTGTGATATGGTGATGTATCCGTTTGACCGGATGTGCAGTTCCTGCTGCAACTCCTCCCCCTCCAACGGAGGGATGAAGAAAGAGCCCAGCTTGGTTCTCAAAAACGCCTTTTCGATCCCTTCACCCGGCAATTTTCCTCTCCTTGCCTTTCATAGTACAGGCAGAACCAATTGTCGTAAAGCGACTTTTCTTGGGAAGATATCGAAATAAATGTTCATGGCAGGCAATTCCATATGGACTGCATCAGTTGAGAGGGAAAAGGCCATTGTGTCGCTTGATGGAACGTTCAGGCTAGGAGCCAGTCGATGATGTTCCGGGAGATGATGCCGTCATGGCTTCGGGATATCGCATCCATGGACAGCACGGTCTTCGGCCAGTTGTCATGGAGTCCATCGAAGGCTCCGAATTCCCGTTGCATGGTCTTTTCGTCGGCAAGCAAATAACACACTTGGAAATAGGCTTTTTCCCCAGTCTTTTCCGCGACAAAGTCTATTTCCTTTCCATTGTTGTTCCCTGTGGTGACACCATACCCCCTGCGTAGCAATTCGATGTAGGTGATGTTTTCCAATACTTGGTCTATGTCGCGCAAGTTGTCGCCGGATATCCCTTCTCTCAGTCCATGGTCGGTGATATACATTTTCCCCTGCGTCTTGAGGATCTCTTTTCCCCGAAGGTCCTGGCGAGGAACCAGATGCAAGAGGCCGCTTTCCTGGGCGTAGTCCAAGTAATTGTAGATGGTCTCGGTTGATATCTTGCGTTTGAGGTTCTTCATGTATTTCTCCAATGAGGAAGGGGAAAATGCATGTCCAGCTTCGCAGATGAAGAAAGAAAGAAAGACTTTCAGAAGTGAGATGTCGCGGATGTTATGCCGTGCACTGATGTCCTTCAGGATGATGGAATCAGAGAGGGCGGAAAGATATTGCCGGACATCATCCGTACCAAGATCGTAATTGTGCAGGAAAGGGAATCCGCCCCATGCAATGTAGCTGGAAAAAAGCTGTGTGGTCGTAAAGTGTTTTTCCCTGTCTCCTTTGGTCTCCTTCAGGGCAAGGACTTCCTTGAACGAAAAAGGGTAGACAGGTATTTCGATATAACGTCCGCCGAGGTATGTCGCCAGTTCCCCGGAAAGGATTTTTGCATTCGAGCCAGTGATGTAGATGTCGCAATCCTTGTCTATAAGGAAAGAATTGACGGCTTTTTCCCAGCCTTGCAACTCTTGGATCTCATCCAGGAAAAGATAGCATTTCCCCGGAGGCATCTGCATGACGGCGGAAACAAGACTCTCCAGTGTCCTGACCCTTTCATCAACGAGTGACTCGAAATTGAGGCTCAATGTGTGGTCCGATGCGATGCCCGAGCCAAGGATGCATTCTTTCACCTGTTCCATCAATACGGATTTCCCGCAACGTCGTATCCCTGTGAACACTTTCACCACAGGAGTGCCAATGAACGGTTTTACTTTTTCCAGATACGAAGAACGTAACAGCATGATGTCCATTATAATTTCGTTATATCGAAAAAACAAGTCATATTTACGATATAATTTCGTTATATCGAAAATATATTGCCTTGTTTGATTTGGACCGATTGGATGAAACAGGACAACGAGTGAGCACCGAATCCGGATGTCGGAGCCTATCCTGAGGAAACCGATTCCGGATTTCAGGAGTTGCTGCAAATGCCGGAGGTCTTCCTCTTTCCCATAAGCACGATGGTCATACGCTGTCATCAGCCCGATGGAAAGCAAACCGCATGCGCCCGTATCGGCTCAGTCGTCCATCCAATTGCTGATGGACGCCCAACGCTTCTTTTCCTGATGAGCCGCCATCTTTGGCGATCGGTCTCTGGTGAAAAGCCCCTTATGGTTCCCGCCTGGTCTCATCGGACCTTGCTGGGTATCGAAATCAGCGAAGTTCCAAGGGTGTTCCCCGATGACGAAATCCTGCTTGTCCAAGACGCCGTTCATCGCTTCCAGATATGCGCATTGGAATTCTTCGGTGAACATCTCCGGTTCCACGGAATGGTAGCCAGGGATCGCATCCGCTCCATATTCCGTCAGGATGAGCGGTTTGCCTGTCTTTTCCCAGAAGGCCATCTCCTGCTCAAACGCTTTTACCGCCAGATCCAGGAAGCCGGACAGGTTGTACCAACCGTAGTACCGGTTGATGCAAGCCACATCCATCGTCCTTGTGGTGAGATCCTTGGTGTAATCGTTCTGGCAGCAGACCATGGTCACCGGCCGGTTTTGGGAATCTTGGGTATGGGCGTACAGGTACAGTTCGTGCCAATAGGCATATGCGTCTTGGGGGAAATGCTCTGTGTCCGGTTCGTTGCCAAGGCTCCACATGACGACAGAGGGATGATTCTTGTCTCTTTGGATCATCTCCTTGAGCAACTGTTTGTGGTATGGCATCGTCCCCAGTTGTGTGTACGGATTCAACCTGTCTTGGAAATTCAAACCCACTGCCGGCACTTCGTCGATGATGACGATACCTTCCTTGTCGCACAGGCTGTACATCTCTTCCGCATAGGGATAATGGCTGGTGCGGAAGGAATTGGCGTTGAGCCAGTGGAGAAGACCGACGTCTTTGACATTGAGACAGCCGTCAGAACCTCTTCCCCTGAACGCCGAATCCTCATGTTTGCCCACTCCCTTGAAGTAGAACGGTCTTCCGTTGATCAAAAAGCGGGTGCCTTCCACGTTGACGGTCCTGATGCCGAACTTGAGCTCATACGCGTCATTGCTGAGCGAAACATGAGCCGTGTACAGGTAAGGTTCGTCAGGCTTTGGAAACCAAAGATGCGCCTTTTCTATGATCAGACAGAGCTTCTTCCCTGTTCCCTTTGCGACGCTTTTCCCTTCAGCATCGAGGATTTCCACAACCGGCTCTTCTTTGCCGTTGCTTTGCACCGAGATATCAACAATGCCCTCTGCACCTTTGATGTCTGTCTTGATGGTCACATCCTCGATATGTTCCCTGCCCATCGAACAGAGACGCACTTCCCGGGTAATACCCGCATAGTTGAAGAAGTCGAAGTTCGGCAAGTTCCTTTTGAACATGGCTTTCTTTCCTTCTTCCACGCTGGGGACGCCCGGGTTGTCGGATCCGAAGAACGCAAGACCCGCTTCGTTCCCGATCGGCATACTGGAAAAATCCACTCGGTTGTTCACTTTCACCAGAAGATCATGGGCCGTCCCGCAGCCGACGATGGAGGTCAAATCGATTTCAAACGGAAGGAAACCTCCCTTGTGTTTCCCTACCAGACTCCCATCGAGGAATACCTCGGCGTCGTGAGTCACCGCATCGAACCGGAGACTGATCCGTTGGTCTTCCCAAGAGCGGGGAATCGTGAACCGTGTTTTGTATTCGACGATACCTGTATAGTATCTTGCCCTGGGATCGTTCACCTGGTTGTTGTAGGAAGCTGGGACATAGACAGAAACCCAAGAAGGATCACCTTGGAACCGGAAATCCCAAATTCCGGACAATGAGATGGTGTTCCTGAATTGATTGCTTACCGGATACATGAAAGCCTCCTGTCGTGGGACGCCGCTGTTCGGCAAGGACGTCCAATTGAGAGGATAGAGGTTCTTTTTTGCGATGTAAAGGTCGCGTGAGCCGTTTAACCAAAAACCGGATCCGGGAATAACGGATGATGAAACCAATGGCTTTCTGGGGGATCCCGAGCACACACCCCCATCGTTCAAAATTGCAAGGATTCTTTCCTTTCTGGCTCATTTGCTTTCAAGATGATGGAGCAAACCCTACAGCCATGGTATTTTGCATCTATGCATCTTGTCTCCGCACATGTAGGAAGAAACAATGTCCTTGTAAAAGGATACATTCATGAACCGATACAGGGAAACCAAGCAGATGAAAAGCCTGCCATATTGATATGTCCTGGTGGGGCATATCGTTTCCGTTCATGGACGGAAGAAGATCCCGTGGCATTGCATTTCCTTGCTATTGGGTACAATGTGTTTTTGTTGTCTTATTCGGTGAAAGAGGATGCGTCGGACTTACATCCCCTCGAAGAAGCTAGCGAAGCCATCGTGCAGATTCGATTGCATCAGCATGATTGGTATTGTGACCCTCATAAAATAGTTGTCATGGGCTTTTCCGCAGGAGCGCACGTCGCTGGCTCTTTGGCGAATTTGTATGCGCTCCCGTTCTTGGGACACAAAGAAAAAGAAAACCGTCCGGATGCATGTATCCTTTGTTATCCGGTCATAACCATGGGAAAGTATGCGCATGCCGAGAGCCGGAAATGGGTCACTGGTGGCAAAAAAGAGTTGATCGATTTATTGAGTCTGGAAAATCAGGTACACGATGCTACGCCACCGACATTCATTTGGCATACCTTCTCTGATAATTCCGTACCGGTTGAAAACAGTTTGGTGTATGCGAATGCGCTCCGGATGCACGGAGTACCCTTTGACTTGCATGTTTTCTCGGAGGGCAAGCATGGGCAATCAATGTGCAATCAGGAAGTTGGTTCTTCGCATAAAGTGGATGCGGTATGGGTGAGTCTTTGTGATAATTGGTTGGCGCAACTGCTGCACCTCGCTTGATGAGCATCATTTGTCAGTTTCTTTCCTTTTGATGAGGAATGGGCTGAAATTGCTTTGTGTATTCCTGACAAATTGACGGTAATCCTTCGGGGCGATATGGATGTATGTCTTGAATGCCCTGCTGAAGGAAAAGATGGAATCATATCTGCATTCGTCGGCGATATTGGATATGGATTCATCGGTTTCGAGAAGCAACCGTGTGGCCATGTTCATTCTGACTTCAATAATATATGTGCCCAGCGTTATTTGCATCATTTTCTTAAAAAACAATCGCAGATAACCTTCAGATAATCTGAGTTTTGAAGATAATTCTTTTACCGTGAAAATCTTGTTTGTGATGATCTCGTGGGTGATTTCTTCCAAGAGCTTGTTTCTGCTCCCCTTTGTATTGATCATCGTGTTGACGTTTTTCTGAGTGGAACAACAATTGTACAAGAACAAGCCTATGTAAAACGGCAACGAATCGTCTTCTTGGTGCAGAAGATATGTTGAGCAGATGAGGTGCAGCAACAATCTTGTTTTCTCTTTGATGGGGAAAGGCAGCCCATGCATTTCATCAAAGAATGAGGTTTCGTCCATAATAAAGGTTATGAACAAAGCCAGGACTTTCGACCCTCCTGCACTTATGTACCGATGATACTGGAATGGGAAAATCAACATGCCCTCGTCTGAAGGCAAGACTCTGATGATCCCATCAAGGTTTACGGTCATGGGGTCTCCCAGATTGATGATGCATTCATAACGGGAATGTGAATACGTGTACGGTCCGATTCCTTTGTCGGAAAATTCCGAACGATGATAGAGAAGGATGTCTTTAGGTAATGGCATGTGAACTTTTCCGAATCCATTGAAGTAATTCATTGGATTTGGAATCTGTCTGACGATTTCTTCCATTTCCGAATGGTTCATATGCAAATTGTAATACGGATTTGTTAAAATTACTATGGTTTTAGATATTTTCTCCTAAGGAAAACCATTTATACTGAACATGTAATTACCAAGAGGACATGTCAATGATGAAAGTAAGATATAACTTCTTACAATGGAAAGATATGTGTTTTGCTCATTAAAGGAGAGACAAATGAAACGATTGATTATCGGCCTCGTTTTGTGCATGGCATGTGTGCTTACGCTCCATGCCGCGGGTCAGCAAGAAGCTGAGAAGCCTGTAACCTTGGAATTAATGTATTGGGATAACGAACAAACAAAAGTCCTGAAGGAAGCTTTGGAAGAATTTCATGCGATTAATCCGAATATCACCGTAACAATGAATGTCGCGCCTTCAAAACAGTATTGGCAGAAACTACAGACAACTACTGTTGCGGGAACCGCACCTGACGTGTTCTGGATCAATTATCCCAATTTCCCCAAGTATTTCAATTCAAATACCTTGTTGAATTTGAGTCCATACATTGAGAAGAGCACCATCACGAATATATCGAATTATCCTGCCAGTTTGATGAAAAAATATACGCAGAATGGCGCCGTGTATGCAATTCCGGAACAGTTTGACACGATTATTCTTGCCTATAACAAGGATTTGTTTGATGAAGCGGGAATCGCATATCCTGATGATACGTGGACATGGGATACATTGCGTGATGTTGCCATCAAATTGACAAAAAATACTCCCAACGGCAAACAATACGGATTCTTATCCTCAACTGACAACCATGCTTGCTATTATGATTTCATGGTGACGAATGGCGGTTTTATCGTCAGCGATGATGATAAGAAGTCTGGGTTTGATGATCCCGCAAGCATCGAAGCAGTTCAATATCTCTATGATTTGATGTATAAGTACCATTGTTCTCCGACGGGAAAGGAGATAGCTGAACTCAACCATACTTTGGACATGTTCTATTCAAAACGGGTTGCCATGGCGACAGTTGGAGCTTACCATGTCCCTACTATCTACGCTTCACTTGGAAAATCAGCGGATTTCGCTGCATTCCCCATCAGTCCCAGGACCGGTTATCGCAGGACTTTGATTCATGGAACGGCTTGGGCCGGGTATGCAAAGACGAAAAACCCGAAAGAAACATGGAAGCTGATCGAGTTCCTTACGGATAAGGAATTCAACCAGAAGCTCGCTCGCGATGCCATAACTACTCCTAGTTACAAAGGCATGGCAACAGACTGGGTGAAATCCATTCCAGAGTATCATTTGCAGAAGTTCATCGATGCTGTTGATTATTCTCTGCCGTATCCTCAATCGAAAAAATCTGAAGAATGGCAAAGCCTCGAACGGAAGATCATCAAGGATGTATGGATCCAATCAATTGGTGTTGATGAAGCAATGCATTCCATTGCCGATCAGACGAATGCGATTTTGAACAAGTAATCGCCCATGAGGGAGAGATGTGTTTCTCTCCCTCAAAGGATTCAAGGTATGCGTAAATCCACACAACATTTCTTGGAAAGGGAAGGAGTACAGGGGTGGCTGATGATAGCCCCGAATACTCTTGGCCTTTTGGTTTTCTATTTGATTCCCATTGGTTGGTCAATTGTTCTTTCCTTCTTTTCATGGGATGGATTGTCCCCTATGCAATTTGCGGGATTGTCAAATCTTTGTGGATTGTTCTCTGATGCTTCATTTCTGTTATCAGTAAGAAATACCCTTATCTATTGTTTCTTTGTCGTGCCTGCCATTGTCGTTTTGATATTGGTGTTTGGAATGTTGCTTACGCGAAACAGAAAGGGGGTTTCCTTCCTTCGGACGTTGTATTTCCTGCCGACAATGACCATGCCGGTCGCCGCTGCCCTGATTTGGAAATGGTTGTTGAATTCCCAATATGGGTTGGTTAACCAAGTACTGGCGTTTTTGGGGATAACACCCATCATTTGGTTGACGGATGTGCATCATATACTGTTTTGTGTGATGCTTGTGGGCATTTGGCTGGGAGTGGCATATGATTTGATTATCATCATCGCAGGAATCAAGGGAATCCCTCAAATGTATTACGAAGCTGCTGAAATCGATGGCGCTTCTTCTGCCTATCAGTTTTTTTTCATCACATTGCCTTTGGTGACACCATCATTGTTCTTCATCGTCATCACCCAAATGATCAATAGTTTCAAAGTATTCGACAGCGCGTCCGTCATCTTGGGAGTAGATCCTCCACTTTCCTTATGGAATGCGGGCAGCACCATTGTCATGCATATTTACCAGGATGGATTCGTATCTTTCAACATGGGGTATTCCGCAGCGGAATCTTTCTTCCTTTTCCTCATGGTTTTGATCATTACCATCCTTCAATTCAAAGTTCAAAAGAAGTGGGTGCATTATGCGTGAAAAGCAACATGCGATATCTTTTCTGTATTATTCATTGGTCGTCGTGTGCGGTCTTGTCGTCGCGATGCCATTTGTATGGATGATTATTTCTTCCTTGAAAACCGAATCTGAATTGTTGCAGGCGCCTCCTTCTTTTTTCC
>Ga0070399_1005000_pt1 | contig 10600 bp, 10 predicted proteins | sample BioMet4_FD_61217 | JGI IMG/M metagenome (GOLD analysis project Ga0070399, IMG submission 61217) | Microbial communities from bioreactor (seeded with sewage sludge) at LBNL, California, USA - Biofuel metagenome 4 (version 1) | ecosystem: Engineered > Bioreactor > Anaerobic > Unclassified ... | reverse complement strand
TTTTTCATGCGTTCGAGTCTTTCTGGCGTCATGGACGCATCCAGAATTTCATTGAGTGTGGAATGTTCGTTAATCATGTTTTTCTCCTTAGCGTTTTTTTGTTTTATGCATCTAGGACTTCAAAAGAAGTGACTAGTCGCGTTTTCCTTAGAGCGATGCAAAGAATTCCCAAAGCCAGTCCGATGTAATTCACCGTCAATAATGGCCACAACATGAGAATCGCAAGTGTGCAGGATATGATCCTTCCCATTGCATTGATCGGATGAAACAAATATCCGACAACACCACTGGCAAGGAAAAACAATGCGACAGCAGCGATAAGCAGGTTCGCAACGGTTTGGCCGACAGGAGCATCGAGAAGGAAACTTGGCTCATACATCCAAATGTAAGGCAGTACGAAACCAAGGATTGCGTATATAAAGGCCTTGAAACCAACTTTTGTCGCACTGGCACCGCTGGAAAGACCCGCCGCGGCATATGCGGTAAGGGCCACTGGCGGAGTAATGGTTGAGATGATGCCGAAATAAAACACAAACATGTGTGCGGCCAATGGGGTGAATCCCATCGAGACAAGTGCAGGGGCTGCTACAACAGCGACGACAATATATACGGCTGCAGCTGGCAATCCCATCCCGAGAATCAATGACGCAAGCATGGTCAACAACAAAGCGACGAATGGATGCCCGCCACTGATTGTCACGATGGAGGAAGTGAACCGTACTCCAAGCCCTGTCATGCTGATGGTGGCGACAACGATACCTGCGGCGGCGCATGCGGTCGCAACAGGAACGACTTGGATGATGCCGTCTTTGAATGACTGCAGCAAGGAACCAAGCGTCAACCGTGTGCCGGGTTTAACAAATGATATCGCCAATAATACCATTGTCGACCAAAAAACGGTTTTTTGCGGTGAATAGTTTTTGAACAAACAGACGATCAGGACGACAAGAGGAACAATCAAGTGCCCTCGTTCAGCAACTGCTTTCCTGAAGGAAGGCAACTGATCCTTTAGTAGCCCAAGTATCTTATGTTTTGCGGCTTCTTTGTCAACAATGATGAAAATGACAACGTAATACATGATTGCGGGAATGATTGCCGCCTTGCAAACCGCACCATAGGTGATGTTCAGGTATTCGGCCATGATGAAAGCCGCAGCTCCCATCATGGGAGGCATGATCATTCCCCCGGTAGAAGACACAGCTTCAATGGCGCAGGCCGTTTCCGGTTCATATCCGGCTTTCTTCATCAAAGGAATCGTGAACGTACCGGTTGTGACGACGTTGGCGATGGGGGAACCTGAAATGCATCCCATAAGCAGCGACGAGATGACCGATGTCTTTGCCGGACCTCCACGGAAACGCCCCGCGACACTGAAAGCCGCATCAATGAAGAACTGGCCACCTCCGGTGTTTTGCAGAAATGCCCCAAAAAGGACAAAGAGCGTTATGAAGGATGCACACGTACCCAGCGAGATGCCATAGATGCCTTCAGTCGTAAACATCAGATAGGGCATCGTGCGAGCAAATGAATAGCCTTTGTGTGTAAACAGACCCGGCATATATGGCCCAAGCCAAGTCAGGTATATCCAGGCAATGCCAGCCGTTATAGACATGGCAAGTCCTGTTGTTCTCCGCGTAGCTTCAAGGACTACCACAATCAACAGAAGGCCGATGATATTGTCTGCCATCTTGAATGTCGGGTTTTTTGAAGCCAAAAGCTGGCCTCTGCTTGGCCATTGCCAAATAACGTATGCTGATGTGGCGATTGCGGCCACAAGGAACAACCAATCGTACCAGCAGAGTTTCTTTCCACCTTTTTTTGCTGGATAATACAGAAACACGATGATGGAAATCATCAGCCAATGGATCGTCCTGAGTGTCATTGTAGAGACTGCCCGGACACCTGCCCATAAATGGAAAACTCCAGTTGCCACACATAACCCGACAACTATTGCTTCATATGTCTTTGAAAGTTTATTGCCGTTCACCTTACCACTCCATAAGGAATGGGGCGGGGCAAGCATCCCCGCTCCAAGTTCCGTTGTTATTTTGCAATCCCAACTTCTTTGTAGTACCTCATTGCACCTGGATGTACAGGAATCGTAGTGTGCAATGCATTTTCCAGGGTCAGGTTGCCTTTCAGTCCCGGAATGGCCTGATACACTTCCCCAATATGCTCAAAGAGTGTTTTGGTAAGTTGATACACTATCTCATCGCTTAAATCGGCGCGGACTATGATGACATTTGCCGTTGCGTAGGTGTGGACGACATCGGGTTGTCCAGGGTAGGAATTGGCAGGAAGATCATATGCCACATAGAATGGATTCTGCTTGATGAATTCTTCCCTGTTTGGCATGTCAAGCAGGCGATATGGTTTTCCCGCGGCTGCGAGTTGTTGGATTGAGGAAACAGGAATCCCTGCAGGGACAATAGAGCAATCGACAGTGCCGTCAAGCACGCCTTGGCAACCTTCTGTATAATTCATGTAGGAAGGGGTGAAATCATTGAAGGAAAGACCATAAAAAGCCATGATCGCTTTGATGGTGGAAAGACTGCCGTTCCCTTGGGTTCCTACTGCTACGACTTTGCCGCGAAGATCCGCCGGGGATTTGATCTGCGAGTTCCCGGCTACGGCAAAATGCAACACTCCTGGTTGCAGTCCGGCTGACAAGACTTTGAAGTTCGGGTTTGTCATGTCTTCATAAGGAGCCATTTTGTGATGAGCAAAATACCCGATGTGTTCGTTGGTCATGGCAACATCAAGTTCCCCTTGGCTCATCAATACCGGATTCTCAAGAGCTCCTCCTGTGATTTCAACGGTCCATTTTGCCGGAAGGTATTTCTCGAAAACCGTGCTGATCGCAACTCCGACAGGGTAGTATGCTCCTCCAGTCCCCGCAGTACCGTAGGTCATTACTTTCGGCCATGCGATTGTTGCGGTACTTGGTGATGCCTGCCCTTGTTTCGCAGAGGATGGCTCGGCCGAACCGTTAGCCATCAGCACCATGCCTGCCAGTAGCATCGCTACTGCCAATCCGATTGCTTTTTTCTTCATACTATGCCTCCAATAAAACATTTTGCTTAAAGTAAACGTTTTCTTTTAAGATAAAACAAAATCACAAGAACTTTACTGTGGAATCCTCGATTATCTCAGTCGGAAGTATCTTCCGGTAGGTATCGTTCTTGTCTCCAAGAATGTACTCTACCGCGCACCTGCCCATGTCATAAAAGGGAAAGGCTATTGTTGTCAGCGGAGTTCCAAGCACAAAATCATCATTCCGGTAAAAGCCGCATGTTCCCATGACCGAGAAATCTTCAGGAATCTGAAATCCTGCATCTCGAAGACATCGGATGGCACCACGGGCGATATGGTCGTTAGAGCAGAAAATGGCAGTGCACTTTTGGCCGGACTTCAACAGGTTTTGGCAGCTTTCATATCCGCCACGCCGCGAATAATCAGAATTGAAGACAAGCGTTTCTGTTGTTTCGAGATCGTGAGAAGCCAGTGCTTCTTGAAAACCCTGAAGCCGCAATCCATCGGCAAGGTGATTCTTGTAACCGCCGAAGAACGCGATCTTCCTGTGTCCATGATTGTACAAGTATTCGGCGCCTTTCATCCCCACATCCAGGTTGTCCACCGAAACAACGGCTATCGGAAAGCCTTGTGGTCCCAAGGCGACGGCCTTACATCCTTGTTGGCGGAGCATGTTGACCGTCTTTTCTTCGCGGGATATGGATTCTTTGTTGCTGTAACCGCTTCCGCCTATAATCACCCCATCATATTGTTGCTCGAGAATCATCTGAAAGAATCTCATTTCAAGGGTAGTGTCTTGGAGAGAGTTGAAGACAGAGGCGACAACATCATGTTTGATTGCAGTTTCCGTTACTCCGTCAGCTATGCCACAATAATACGGATCACTGATTTTTCGGACAATCAATGCAATTCCTCTTCCCTTATTTGTCTTTAAGGCCCTGGCCGAACGATTAGGTATGTAATTCAATTCTTTTATGCTGTTGAGTATTTTTTCCTGAAGTTCCTGGGAAACAGGATAACCAGTATGGTTGACGACGCGGGACACTGTAGCGATGGAAACGCCTGAACGGACAGCTACATCCCTGATGGTCACACTCATGCCTTCATCCTCCATAGAAAACGTTTACTGCATCATAAACCATAACTTTGCATACGTCAATAAAAATTTTTTTGCGGTGGGTGGATGCAGGATATCAGTATCATTCGGTTGTGGTTTCGTTTTTGAATGGTACGAGTCTTTTGGACGCATGAAAGGGAATGAGTTGATGGGTCCTATATGGCACGGGTGGAGATGCCGGCCGATGTGCGCCGTCAGACAAGGCGAAATCCCTGATCCGAACCATGCAAACCACTTTTCCATTTTCGACCTTTCAAAAACCGAAAAGATGGTATATAAAAATATGGGGTGAATGATGAAACGTATTGTGAAAAAAAATCTCTCGGATGATGCCAAAGCCGCATTGCTTCAATTAATACATACGATGGATTTTCAGAAAACGACGAAACTTCCGCCAGAAGCGGAACTTGCCGATCAGTTGGGAGTGAGTCGCATTACGATCCGCAGGGCTTTGTCTGATATCGAGAATGCCGGTTTCATCTTACGTATTCAAGGGAGAGGGACCTACATCAATCCTTCCGCCTTGCTGATCAAAGTGAATCTTTCCCCTATGCAGGAATTTGGTGAAGTCATCAAACAAAGTGGGCATCTGGCAAGCAGTCATCTTGTTTCGCTGACGCAAAAAGCGGCTAATGCAGAGGAAGCGGCCGCACTCCAAATTGAAGGTGGGGCGCAACTTTTCAGAGTCATCCGTTTGTATAAGGCTGATGGCATGGCTGCCATCCTCTCCGATGCAGTAATACCCGTTTCATTGTTTCCGGCTCTTTTGCCGAGAGCGAAGTGGGAGAACCACTCGAATTTTGAATTGTTGTATTCCGAGGCTGGGGAGATTGTGAAAAGCGACAGGATTGAAATTGCTTGTTTCCCCACTGAAGAACTCAGGAAAGCCATTCCGGCCTTTTCTTCTTTCGCTTGCAGTTCCGTATTATCCTTGATCGGTATTGGATATGACCAAGAACAAAAGCCGGTTATTTTCGGTAATTCCTACTATAATACTGAAATCATCAAGTTCAATATGTATCGTCAAGGGTAAAACAAAATGGAGAAAATAGGGAAGAAATCAATTTTTTTGATTGACTAAAGGTATTACCATAATACCATAATGTCAGTATCACTATTCTTTACCTATCGGGGTGTAATATATGGTAGAAAAAGACTTTGAACTTGAGAAAAACGGAACAGATATCCGTACGGAAGTTCTGGCGGGAATCACCACGTTCGCAACAATGGCGTACATTTTGATTCTTAACCCGAAATTCATGGGGATGGCAGGGATGGACAAGGTCGGCGTGCTGATTACGACGGCGGTCGTTTCCGGTTTGATAACCATCCTCATGGGAGTGGTTACAAATCTTCCCTTCGCTCTTGCCCCTGGCATTGGTTCCTGTGTGGTGGTGGCTACAGGTATAGTGGCTCCAGGACTTGGCACATGGCAGCAAGCGCTTGGCATGGTGTTGATAGAAGGTATCATTTTCGTGATTCTCAGCCTTTTCAACATCAGGGAGAAAATTGTTGAAGTCATCCCTAAAAACATTAAGATTGGAATCAGTGCCGGGTTGGGGATGTTCATTATCCGTACCGCGTTGACAAACGCGAAAATCATCAACCCGAATTATAAAGGATTCGGGGATTTGTCCCAACCCGCCACAAGGTTGGCCTTGATTGGGGTGGGCATCACATTGCTGTTGTCGTATCTCCGTTTCACCATTAATGGCAAGGTGTACCGCATCAGGGGAGCGCTCCTGCTCTCCATTGTGATAACGACAATCATCGGGATTTTCATGGGTTGTGTGAAATTGCCGCAAAGCATCCTGACGCACGGAGGCTTTTCAGCGGCAAAAAATGTCATCTTCAAAGCAGATGTGGCGGGAGCGTTCCGATTGGAATTTATTCCTTTGATTTTTGCATTCTTCGTGAGTGACTTTTTCGGCACATTGGCGACTGCACTTGGTCTGGCGGGAAAAATCGGCATGATGGATGATAATGGGAATTTCCCGCAGATTGGAAAAGTCTTTCTTGTGGATGCTTTTGGCACTTGTGTTGGGGCTTGCACTGGTCTTGCCGTCGTGACAACGTATGTTGAAAGCGCTTCAGGAGTCGAAGTCGGAGGAAGGACCGGGCTTACAAGCATCGTTACCGGATGCATGTTCCTTCTCTGCATCTTTTTTGCACCTGTGTTCCTCATGATTCCCGATGCCGCGACTGCCCCCGCTTTGATCATGATTGGCATTTCCATGTTGCAAGGATTGAAAAATGTGGATTTCAGCGATGTTGAATGGCCTCCTGTCGCCATCATGATGCTTTCCATGCTTTTCTATGGCATATCCCAGGGAATTGCCATCGGCCTCTTGGCGTATTGTGTCGTGAAATGGGCTTCAGTGCTGTTCGCACATGATGAAAAAGAAAAAGAATCACTGCCGAAACTTCCGACGATCATTTTGACCGTTTTGTCTTGTTTGCAGTTTGTCATTTAAGGAGATTGCTTCCATGAGGGTATCGGGACAGATTGACAGAAGAAAGGCCATTGATGCGGCCATGGGACGAATCCCCTGTGATTTGGCAGTAATCAATTGTAATGTAGTGAATGTGTTGACGGGTGATATATATCCTGCTGCAGTGAAAACTTTTGGCGATTTGATCGTAGATATCCTCACGGGAAATCGGTTGGACGAAAGCGTGAATGCGAAAGACGTCTATGACGCTGATGGGGCTTTCCTGATTCCCGGTTTTGTGGATACGCATATCCATGTAGAGAGTACCATGATGACTCCTGAACGCTTCGCCGAAGCGGTTATCCCGTGGGGGACCACCACCGTCATAAGTGATCCGCATGAGATAGCCAACGTAATGGGGAAGGAAGGGGTCTTGTCTATGCTTGCCAACGCGAAAGGCATGCCATTAAGGCATTTTTTTCTCGTCCCCTCTTGTGTGCCTTCCAATCCGCCTTTTGAAACAGGCGGACACACGCTGGGAGAGGACGCAATTGAATCCTTATTGGGAAAGGATGAGGTATTGGGTCTGGGGGAAGTGATGGATTTCCCCGGGGTGATCAGAAATGATTCCCGGATGGTGGAAGAATTACGGGCTGCACTGGGAAAAGGGGCGTTCATCCAAGGGCATGCACCCATGCTGTCTGGGAGAAGCTTAAGTGGATATCTTGCCAGCGGGGTGCAGAATGACCATGAATGCAGAAGTGGTGAGGAATGCGTCCGGAAGCTTCAGATGGGTATGCACATTGATCTGAAAAGTAGTTCGTTGTCTGACAATTTGCAAAAAGCGGTACAGGGTATCGCTTCCGTCAAATGGAAGGACAATATTTCTTTCTGTACCGATGACTTATATGCCGCGACCATACAGGAGAAAGGCCATATCAATAAAGTTTTCGGTGAAGCGGTTGGCTATGGATTGGATCCTTTGGATGGCATCAGGTTCGCGACCTACAATGCGGCACGGGAATACGATCTCCAAGATCTTGGCGTCATTGCTCCTGGGTATGTTGCTGATTTCCAAGTGGTGCATGAGCTCAATGGATCCCGGCCGAAGGCTGTATTTATTGCAGGTCGCTTGGTCGCAAAGGAAGGCTCTTGTCTCGTTCATTCCGTTGGGGCTCATTCCTCTTTTGGGGAATGTTCCGTCAAACTCCCTGTGCTTTCTCCTTCTGATTTCCAAATTCCGGCAAGACAGGGGCATGAGGAAATTTTCACATTGCGCTATAAGGGAAAAGGCGGGCATTTTAATGATGGCGGTTATGCCTCATATCCTGTACATGCGGGAGTCGTCGATATTACCGGTGATCCAAATATCAGTCTTTTGACGGTCATCAATCGCTATGGGAAGAAAATGATGGGGAGAGCTTTGTTTCAGGATAGTGGGTTGGTTCAAGGAGCTTATGCGACGACGATTTCCCACGATTGCCATAATCTTTTGGTCGTTTCACGGGATCCCGATGATGCCCTGCTTGCCTCAGAGGTCGTTGAAAGAATTGGCGGAGGCTTTGCCGCCGTAGTGCATGGGACGGTACTCTGTACGTTGCCGTTGCCGGTTGGTGGTTTGATGTCAGATACGTCCGTGCAGGAGATTGTCAAGCTGATCAAGGACTTTGAACAGGAATCTGCGGTTTTGTTTTCCAAATCAGGGAATATTCTCCGATTCGCGACGTGTGCGTTGCCAGTGCTTCCTGGTTTTGTTGTTACCGACCAAGGTATCATCGATGGTGCTGGTCAGAAAAACGTCCCCTTGTACCGTTGATGGGATCTCGCCATGTGGTTTGTTGGTTTCACTTGTTGGTCTGACTGAGCAGGTACATCCCCACTTTGAAGGAAAAATCTATGGCTGCTTGTTGTAAAGCATCAGGAAGTCCGCTCGTGAAGTTATGAATTTCATAAGTGAAATCTCCTTTGTAGTGGATTTTTTCCAACATATGCATGATCGGTTCCCATTGGACGAATCCGATATAGGGGACAAGATGTTCATCGATGAATCCTCTGTTGTCATCGACATGCAATGCGATCAAACGCGAACCGAGCTTTTCCAGGGATGCGCATTGATTCATTCCTGACAGATTTGCATGCCCGAAATCCCAGCAGACACCGAATTTGTCATTACCAAGCTTATCGACCAGTTCAATGAGTTCTTCTGGGGTGGTGCCGTATCTGTTTGTTGTCGGTCCATGAGGGTTATATCCTGAAATTGCTTCATGGGTTGATGAGGCGATTACATTCCCCTGCACCATGGTCGATCGTATCACTCCGGGAACAACCATCAGGGAAAGCGAGAATCTTGAACATCAATATGGAATCATCGATCGCTGCCCTGTGCATTGCGAAGATTTCATTCAATGGATCATAGAGGATAAGTTCTGTACTTCCGTTCCTGCATTCAGCAAAGCTGGTGCGACTCTTGTAAAAGACATCGAACCATATGAGTTGATGAAAATCCGTTTACTCAATGGCAGCCATAGCGCTTTGTCATATCCTTCGTATCTGATGAATATCCGTTACGTGGATGAGGCGATTAAGGATCCTGATATCGGTAATTTCATCAGGAACCATTATATGGAGGAGATCACCGCGACACTTCCCCGGATTGATGGGGTGGATTTTTCCGCATACAAGGATAAACTCATCTCTCGTTTCGGGAACCAAGCCATCAAGGACACCATTCTCCGTCTTGCAAGCGATGGATCGAAGAAAATCGCAAATGCGATTGTCAAACCTCTGGAGGAAGCGATCAAGAAGGGTTCTGAACATACGTACATGGTGTTTGCATTAGCTTGTTGGGGCCGTTTTTTGTTGGGGACCGATGAACAAGGCAAGGAGATACCTATTGAGGATCCGATGGGCCAACAGCTTGCGCAAGCGCTTAAAAAAAGCCCTCGTGCATTTTTGGAACTTTCCAGTGTGCATGATCTCAGCAAAGAACAATGGAGCCTGCTGGAACGGATGTTCTCGAATGATTTGATGGCGATTGAGAAGAATGGCACCCGTCAGGCGTTGAAGGATTTGTTGGCGACCTGAAGATTACCGTATTTGTGGTCGTGTACGATTGGAAAATGAATACCGTTTGTCCTTTGTTCAATACGTTGCATAGGGACAAGGGAAGTTGCTGTTTGAATCCTGTTCGTTTTTTCCCCTAAAGTCACTCCTGTATTGGTCGAGAAATGTTTATTTGCTTTGAAGAAGGTGATGGATGTTCATCCTGGGTTTTGCATGGTGCCACTGATTGACGCACTGTAAGGTTGGCATCCATCAGGGCTTGGAACAGCATAAGGTCTTTTGTATCCATCAAATTGATGAGCATTTTTGCTGCTTGTGCTCCCAACTCCGCATTGGGAATGTGGATTGTGGTCAATGGAGGGGTGACGTAAGAGGAAGCGGGAAAATCTCCCCATCCTATGATGGAGAAGTCGTTTGGGACGTTCAATCCCAGTTCCCTGATGTGGTTGAGAAAGCCGATTGCGATCATGTCCGATGAGAATAGCACAGCCGTCGGTTTGTCTTCCAATTCCATCAGATCGTCAGCCATCTGGTAGCCATAGCGTTCGGTATAATATCCTTGTCTGATGTACTCATCGCGTACGATGATGCCGTTGTCCTCAAGAGCTTGCGTATATCCTTTCACACGAAGTTTGCTGTTGCGGAAGTTTTCGTTCCCTCCGACAAAGGCGATTTTGCGATGACCATTGGAGATAAGGTACAACGTGGCGTTATATGCGGCGAGTGTATCATCCACATTGATGTAATTGGTGAATTTATCATTCACCCAACGGTTCAGAATGATGTAAGGAATGTGATTTTTTTTCATAAATCCAAGGATTTTGTCTTCTTGGTCGGAGCTAAGCCCTCTGTCAAGACAAAGATCTAGAAATATAAAGAATATTTCTAAGCTACCTGAATATCCTTTTCCCTTATAGGGAAACATCCTTGTTCATATACTTCATTTGGTGTTTGG
>Ga0070399_1004999_pt1 | contig 10600 bp, 9 predicted proteins | sample BioMet4_FD_61217 | JGI IMG/M metagenome (GOLD analysis project Ga0070399, IMG submission 61217) | Microbial communities from bioreactor (seeded with sewage sludge) at LBNL, California, USA - Biofuel metagenome 4 (version 1) | ecosystem: Engineered > Bioreactor > Anaerobic > Unclassified ... | reverse complement strand
GGACATGGTTTGCTGTCTCCTTTCAGAATGGTGGTGTGGTAACTTCATTCTAACAGAGATCTGCAAACCACGTCTCTTTTTATCCCTTTTTCAATTTGCGCAACTTATTGTACCTTATCCGGAAGAGCTGAACAGAGCATGAAACTGCAAGCCATGCAAACTTGATTTATCCCCAAAACGTAACAGGCAGCCGCTTGCGACGGCTGCCTGTTACGAAATATAACAATGCTGTGAAATTTGCTTTATGCGTTGCTTGCGGCTTTCGTCACACTCTTGACGGCGAGCGCCTTCATCGGCTTCATGAGCAGAACGCACACGCCGTTGAACACCAGCGAGCCGACGACGAAGACGAGGATGAACAGCCCGATGTTGCTTGCAAATGAAGCGGTATCTATGCAGGCGCAGGTGAGATATGCAAAGCCGACATTGTTGAGCACCTTGGGGGCATAGGGGTGGCCGAGGATGAGCAGCGCGAGAACAGCGGCGAGCGGGATAAGCAGACCAAAGAGATCGCCGACGATCGGAGTCAGGGCGGAGATGGCGAGCATTGCGAGCACAGTGAACACGAGTCCGACAAGGCCGCCTATCTCAACGGTGAGAAAGCGCTCCTTGACATCGCCCTCAAGGGTGAAGAGCATGATGTTGCTGATGAAGATCAGCCAGCCGTAGGAAAAACCGATGATGTGCAGGATCGCGTTTGCAATGAGGATCCAGCAGAGAAGCGCGAGGCGGAAATAGAGCAAAAATTTCTTGCCGATTTTTTCTTCCATTGTAAATTCTCCTCGTGTTTATTCAGATTTTGATATTCAGTTCAGTGTGTAATAGTCGACTGGACGGATCTTCTCCGCTTCAAAGACGCCCTGCTCGCAGAGCAGGCGCTCATACTTCGGCGTATCGAGAATATAGAACTGCTCCTTCTCAAGTGCTTTGAAGATCGTCTCCACAGCCACATTTACATCAGCGCCGTTTTCAAGCAGATACTTGTTGAACGCGACAAACTTTGCGTACTCCTCGGTGTGGTAATACGGCTCATCGTCATGGATGGCGAAGCGCTCGGGACGATGGCGGTCGGTCAGGTGCATCTCGGTGTTTATATAGCCGGGGCAGAAGATGGACACGTCTATATCGGCCTTGTCTGCCTTGAGCTGCTTATACACGCACTCGGAGAGTGCGACCGCGGCATGCTTGGAGCTGAAATACGCGGGAGCGCCGTTCATGGAAATGAGGCCGGCTATGGAGCAGACGTTGATTATCTGGCAGTGTGATTTCTGGCTGCGCATCTGCGGGAGAAAGTTCTGCATCATAAACCAGTGCGAGTATACGTTAGTCTCATAGACCCAGCGTATGTCTTTCTCCGGGATATGCTCAACATCGGAGAGCGCGGTGACGCCCGCGTTATTTACGAGCACATCGCAGCGGCCGAACTCGGCCATCGTCTTATCAAGGATCGCTTTGCACTCGTCAAGGACGGAAACGTCAGCCTGCATTGCGAAGGACTTACGGCCCATGCCGCGTATCTCTTTTGCGACGGCTTCGGCCTCATCGCCGTGGATGTCTATTATCGCAACATCGGAACCGCGCTTGGCAAAGCCGAGAGCGAGGGTCTTGCCGATGCCGTTGGCGCCGCCGGTGATGACTACTTTAGCGTTTTCGTAGTTTGTGAACATAGATTTACCGCCTTTCTGAATATGAATTTCATGTTTTATCAAAGTGCCGCTTTTACGCGGCACTTTGATTTATGCTGTACGATCAGGTCTTGGGATTGATGCCGGATGCAAGGCGCTGGACGCGCGGCTGTGCAACGACCTGAGACTCGGGGTGAGTGAAGATATAGAACTTCTCATCCTCAATGGCGGTGAAGACGCACTCGCCGACATACCAATCGGGGATGCCGCTCATGGCGCCGCGCGTACCGCGGAGCTGACCGGCCTTGTACTCCTCGCTGGTATAGTAAGGATCGTCGTTGATGGCAAAGCGCTCGGGGCGGTGCAGGTCGGCAAGGTGGATGGTGGTCTTGACATACGCGGGAACGAGGCAGTGGACATTGATGGGGTAGTTGTTCTCTTTCATCGCGATGTATACGCTCTCGGAGGTCGCAACACCGGCGGCCTTCGTCGCGTGGTACATCGTTGCCTTGCCGGAGGTCATAAGACCGGCGGTGGATTCGACGTTGACGATCTCGCAGGGAGTGCCCTGAGCGATCATCTGAGGCAGGAATATCTTCATGCCGTAGAGATGGCTGAGGAAGTTGAGCTCGGTTATCCAGTCAATATCGCGCTTGGGCAGCTTCCAGATCGCACCGGAGACGGCGCAGCCGGCGTTGTTGACGAGAATGTCGACATGGCCGAAATTATCAAGAGTGAGCTTGAGAAGAGCTTCGATGTTCTCGTAGATGGAGATATCGGCGTTCTGGGCGACGCACTTCACGCCCATTGCTTCGATCTCCTTTGCGGTCTCGCAGACCAGAGGGTCTATGTCGTTGAGGACGACGTTCATGCCGCGCTTTGCGCCTTCGACGGCAATGGCCTTGCCTATGCCGCGCGCACCGCCGGTGACAACTATGACTTTATCCTTGAATTCTTTCATTGTGATACTCCTTTCCTGCTGCACCAGCACTTAAAATACGAACGCTTTGTTGAGACCGGAGTGGGTCGCGTCTGCGATGTTGCCGGGCTCGACTGTATCGCCGACAACTGCGACCTTATCAAATGCGGCTTCAAACTCGGCCACGATCGCATCGTTGGGCTTTACGCCCATTGCGATAACACATGCGTCAAAGAGAGCGTCGGTATCATAACCGGTCGCAAGGCTGTTGAGAGTGACGAATCCGTCGCCGACGGCCTTGAACATCGTGCCGGTCATTATATGGCCGCCGTTCTTGGTGATGTGGCCGACAACTGCGTCGGTAACACTGCGGTACATTGCGGTGCCGACAGCGGGAGCCATCTCTATAACGGAGACCTCATTGTCAAAATCACTGAGGTATTCCGCGGTCTCAAGACCGGTGAGGCCGCCGCCGATAACGGCGATCTTCTTGCCCTTGAGCTCGACCTCGTTCTTGAGGACCTGTCTGTAGGTGTATGCCTTGTCAATGCCGTCGACCTGCGGGATTATATCGATGCCGCCTGCCGCGATGACCACGCCGACTGCGCCGACTGCCTTTGCAGCCTCGACGGTGCCGGGAGTGTTGAGACGGATATCAATGCCGAGGTCTGCGGCCTCAATACCGAGAGTTTCGATGAACTCGCTGATAAGCCCCTTGCAGGGAGGAACAGCAGCGAGGTTCATGTTACCGCCGATGCGGTCGGACTTTTCAAACACAACGACCTTGAAGCCGCGCTTTGCAAGAGTAATGGCAGCCTGCAGACCGGAGGGGCCTGCGCCGATGACTGCAACGGTCCTGCCGTCGCCGTTCTTGATGAGCTTGTCGTCTCCGCGGTAGGTCTCGCGGCCGAGCACGGGGTTGACTGCGCACTCTATCGCGCGACCGAGGCCACCCTGCTTGAAGCAGTTCATGCAGCCGATGCACTTGCGCACACGAGCATCGTCACCGCGCTTTGCCTTGTTGCCGAATTCCGGATCGCAGAGGTTGCCGCGCGCAACGCCGACGAAGTCGGACACGCCCTCTTCAAGCATAGCCTCAGCATGAGCCGGGTGCTTGACGGTATTGACGGCGATGACGGGGATATGTACGCATTCCTTGATGCCCTTTGCAAGATGCTTCTTCCAGCCTTCCTGATAGGGGTAGGGCTCGATGATCGACCAGCCGGACTCATAGGAGCCGCTGGAGACATTGAGGGATGCAACGCCGAGGGACTCGAGATAGCGGGCGATGTGCTGGCATTCCTTCTCATCGTTGCCATCATCCCAGAAGTCAGAGCCGTTCATACGCACGGAAATGGGGAAGTCAGCGCCGCAGGCAAAGCGGATGCTGATGATGATCTCGGAAATGAAGCGCATCCTGTTGAAGAAGTCTCCGCCGTACTTGTCGGTGCGGTGGTTGGTGTGCGGACTCATGAACTGGTTGACGAGGTAGCCGTGCGCCGCGTGAATCTCGACGCCGTCGAAGCCGGCGGTCTTTGCGATGACAGCGGCCTTGACATAGTTCTTAACCATAGCCTCGACCTCGGCGGTGGTCATTTCCTTCGGAACAACGCCGACGGTCTTGCACATCACGGGAGACGGGCCGATGACGGGATTACCGTGCAGCGTGATGGGGAAGGCCTCGTTGCCGGGATGGTGCAGCTGCATGAATACCTTTGTGTCGTATGCGTGGATCCTGTCGACCATACGGGTGAAGCTCGGGATGACATTCATGTCGGTCGCGCGGAGCTGGCAGGGCTGAGCAATGCCGGACAGCTCATCGACACGGCACACCTCGCAGATGATGAGGCCGACGCCGCCCTTTGCGCGTTCCTCGTAGAACTTGGTGATCTCCTCGGATGCTTCGCCGGATGCTGCGGCAAAACCGGTGCCCATCGGTGTCATGACTATGCGGTTCTTCAGCGTGAGCTTGCCGATCTTACCTTTTTCAAAAAGCTTTTCGTATTTCATGTTTACCTCCTGAAATTTCGCTTTTTTGTTTTGTACTGCATGTTGTTAAAAAAATATCATCAGGAGGCCGATCTGTAAATGTGCGCGCCGCACAAACAATGCTGCAATATTGTGCGACAAACCTGAAACACAAAAAGTTCTTGAAATCTTTGTGCGCAGGGCATAATATAGTTAACGAGGTGACAATATGAAATTTTCTGAATTGCTGAGTGAATTGGCTGAGAAATATAGCGTTTTGTCAAAGCAAATTGTGAAAGACGGCAATGTGTATTACATTGATAAGGCGGATGCCAGGAAAGTACCCGGTGAAGATGCGTTGACGTGGTCTGATGATTTGTGCGGCGTGAACACCGGCGCGCTTGGAGAATACCTTTTGTGGAGCGGAGACAGTTCCGACAAACTCAATGCGGCTCAGTGCAGCTGGGCGGAGTTCAAACCGGATGAACTGACTGATGCGGTGGCGGCTGCCGAGGAGCTACTGCGCCATGAATACAAGTCCCAGAGCCTGCGGATGCGCATGATGGAAATGATCATGTATGGCAAGGGGCTGGACGCGATCGTGGATGCGATGGCGAAGGAGCTGAACATAAACATCACCATAATCGACATGAGCGGCAAGATTATCACGCACTCGCATCCGTTCACGCTCAACGACTCGCTCTGGATAGAGAGCATAGAGCGTGGCTTCTGCCCGCCGTTTTTTATAAAGCACATATATAATGTGAGCGCGCAGCATGGCGACGAGCAGAACGACGGCCCGCTGCTGCGCCACTGCAAGGATAATCAGCTCTATTACCTTGCCAAGCGGATACGTATTAACGGAGAGCTTTACGGATATGTGTTCATGCTTCAGAAAGAAGAGAACTTCAGCACGTACTGCGGAGATGTGCTGTCGTACATCAGCTATGCGGCGACGGAGTTCATGCCGAAAAACATAAATGCGGACAGCGTGAAGAACGGGCTTTATGATAATCTGCTTATTGACATTTTCCGCGGGATACCGTCGGAGCAGATAAACGCGCGTATATACGCCGGGGAAATGAAATTCCCGAGCCGCATGTGCATCGCGGCGGTGAAGCCGCGGTTCTTCCAGGGGACAAACTATGTCAAGGATGATATGCCGCGCACGCTGCGGCAAATGTTCCCGCGCGAGAGATACGTATATTACAACAAGATGATGGTCATTCTCTTCGGCCTTTCGGATGATGCCCCTGCGCTTGCGGAGGAGGATATGAGCAAGCTCCTGTCACTGTGCGAGCATGAGCACCTTATCTGCGGTGTGAGCAACCCGTTTTCTACCGTGACGTCTATGAGGTATTACTATGAGCAGGCGGTGAAAGCCATAGAATTGAATGGCCTGCTGAACCTGCCGGAGAACCTGTATGAATACAAAAATGTGGCGCTCTACGACCTTATAAACAATGTGGCGCAAAGCCGCAAGGTCGGGTTTTACTGCCACCCTGCGCTTCTCCAGCTCATGGAGTACGATAAGCAGAACGGCAGCCAACTGTGCGAAACTCTAGGATGTCTTGCAAGGAACGGGTTCAACAGTGCCGCGACAGCTACAGAAATGTTCCTGCACCGCAACACGCTTTCCTACCGCAAACATAAGATCGCGGCGATGACCGGCATTGACCTGGATGATTTCAACACGCAGTTCATGCTGAAATATTCATACATGATCGAGGAGTATATAGGCAAGCAGTCCGGCACAAAGCTGTAAGACGGGAGCGCGGGCTGGCGCGGGACAAAGCCGCGCAAGAGCAGATAGTGCGGAGGCTGGCGGAAGAGTTGAACATAGAATAAAAAGCATTGTCAGGTAAATTTTGATTTTACTTGACAATGCTTTTCTCTCTGAGTATAGTAGTATATAGAATATGATTATACTTTTTACGGAGGTGAGGAGCAGTGCAGGCTAAACACGAAATCGAACGACAGTTAGAAAACTTCAAAGAAAACCAGCTTATTTTTGCAAGTCGGCTCTACCGTCAGAGTCTTAGCGATACTGTATCTGAATCAGCTTACTACAAGACGTTGGAGCGCATGTGCCAGCAAAACACCTTGGCTCATGTCTCAAGAGGAATATACTGCAAACCGGCTCGCGGTAAGTACGGAATAAGACTTCCTTCCGAACGTGATGTTATTCACGAGTTTACGAGAGAAGGAAACGGGACTGTAATAGGCTATGCGTTATATAATCATCTAAATCTGACTACTCAAGTACCTAAGCTAATCGAGGTGTATTCTTCTCTGCCTGAGCAGCAAACAAAGCGGATAGGAAGCGTTCGGCTTACTCAGAAGGAATTGAAATACTCACCGGAAGCTGTACGAATGGTCCAAATGCTTGAGGTGCTGAAGAACTACTCTGAAATACAGGATTTGAATCAGAGACAATTTATTAAGCTTTGCGAAGAGTTCGCTCCACATTATTCCGATGAGGTATTTGAATATGTCAATTCGCGGATTCATTATCCCAAACGTACCATTGCATTCTTACGCAGCATCCTCGACTATTATGGAGTGAAAAATAATTTGAATAAGTATCTGTCTGCAATGTCCGAATACAAATATCCGAAAATGGAGGCGCTGCATGAAACTACATGAATTTCCTGAGGAATATAACGAATTGGTTTCTCTGGTCGCACGTGAGAAACACATATCCGAGTCTGCCGTCAAACGTGATTATGCAATTGTGAGACTATTAAAGAATCTTTCGGAAAGTCCGTATGCAGATCAATGCGTTTTCAAGGGAGGCACATCTCTGAGCAAGTGTTATCCCAATTCAATAGAGCGTTTTTCAGAGGATATCGATTTAACGTTTTTAGGAATGGAGCTGGCAGATAAAGATTGTGACCGTGCAATCAAGAAAATCGAAGCAGCAATGACAGTTAACGCTTCGACTGAGAAAATAGGGAGCGAGCGGTCAAATCGCAGCAAGAGTATGTATGTCTGGTTTGACGACCCGAATGATAAAATAAAACTTGAGATAGGCAGCACAGTGCGCCCAGATCCGTATCTGAAAAAGAGTATTAAAACGTATATTCAAGAACTCCTTGAGGCGCACGGGTTCTTAGATGATGTGGCTCAATATGGATTAAGCAGTGTGGAACTAAACGTACTTGGAATTGAACGCACATTTATTGACAAACTCATGTCTGTGAAGCGCCACGCTATTTGCGGGACGCTTGCCGGTAAGGTGCGGCATATATACGATGTCAAGCAGTTATATTCAATGCCGGAGATTCAAGCATTTCTGGCAGATACAAATGAGCTGCGCAGACTCATGCAGCTAACCAAAGCAACAGATTCCTATTACCTTGGGAAAAGGAATATTCCCTCAGAGTACGATCCAACAGGAGCATATAACTTCAACGCGTGGAAAGACAAGTTGGATGACAATGTAAGAAGCAATTATGAGAAGCTGCACGAGATACTGCTGTACACGGATGAAAAGCAAAATCTTGATGACGCCATTGAGACGTTTGAACATATAGCGAAACGGTTCGAGCAAATAGATGAATAAGATGAGTATTATTATCTTGTGACTGTGTGAGAAGCATGATAAAATACATAGAATCGATAAACTGCCAGAGGGGGTGTGCCTGTGAACTATATTCTCATGAATAAAGATTCTGCGTGGCTTTCGTTCTCGTGCAGACGCAATGAGTTTGACGAGGTCGAGTGCAGTGAGCATGAGTGGTATACCGAGCTGCGCCCGTGGGGATATCATATCAGGAGCTTACAAACGTAAAGGGACTGAGTATCGCAGAAAATATTTTTCTCGGTGCGCAGCCGCTGAAGAACGGACTGATAGACTACAAGAAGCTCTATGCCGACAGCATGGAGATACAGCGGCAGGTAGGACTTGAGCATCACGCACCGTCAACACCGCTCGGGCAGCTGTCCACTGCCGAGCAGCAGCTTGTCGAGATAGGCCGCGCCTACTCGAAGGAACTGAAGGTCATAATAATGGACGAGCCTACATCCGCCTTGAATCAGGAGGAAACGGACAAGCTCATGACCATAATCCGCAAGCTGCGCGGAGAGGGCAAGGGCGTTATATATATTTCGCACAAGCTGGACGAGGTGTTTGCGATAGCCGACCGCGTACAGGTACTCAGAAACGGCGAGAGCGTGTACGAGGGGCTGGCGGCGGACACCGATAAGGACACTATAATAAACAGCATGTGCGGCCGCGAATTAAAAGACATGTATCCCGTCGGAAAGCGGGAGTTGGGGGACGTCGTGTTCGAGATAAAAAACTTCAGCGACGGATTTCTGAATGACATTTCGATAAATGTGCGGCGGCATGAAATAGTGGGGCTTTACGGGCTTATGGGTTCAGGCTGTTCTGAGGTGCTGCAGTGCGCCTTCGGGGCACGCCGCCATCAGAAGGGCAGCTTTTCCGTCAACGGCAAGGAGATAAAAATAAACAAGCCTATCGACGCCAAGAATGCGGGGCTTGCCTATGTCCCGGCGGAAAGAAAACGCGAGGGTCTTATACTTGCACACTCGGTACTGAACAATCTCACGATCGTTACGCTGAAGGACTTCGTCAAGGGGCTGTTTCTTGATCTCAAGGAGGAGCGCAGAACGGCGCAGGCAATGCGGGAACAAAACAGGTAGAAACCTTAACCGTAGCAGGCAGTGTCAGCTATAACTGGACATACAATTTATATTACCAGAGCTTTCCGACAAGGGACGGACAGAGCTTCGGTTCAACCTTCTTTTTGGGGAAGACCGTGCCGGGGTTGAAGTTCACAACACCGCCTGCGGCAGGTGCGTCGATCACAGCCAGCTTTGCGCTTGAGTACCCGTTTAAGACCGCGAACAACTTGCTGCGCTTCACCTACTCAGTTCAGCTGCAAAGGGGGTGACGCCATGACGCTGACATTTGAATATACCCTTGATACCGGAGCAGGCTTGTATCCGCAGGTGATCCACACCTCGGACAACCTGCTCCGTTTCATATACCTAACCGCAGATGGCACCGTCGAGGGCAGCACAGCGGACCCGGTTCTCGGTTTGTATGACAGCCTGACTTATACGGAAACCGGCAGGATTTCACCCGATGAAACGGTGTCGTATCCGAGCATCAAGAAAGTGGCGCATTACGGTGCATACGGGTTCTGGAGCGCTGAGGGCGACCATCGGTTTGTCATGTATATGCTGCCGACCGACATCACAAATTCGTTTATCGACGGTTCGGTGAAATTCAGCATCGGCAGCGAGGTCTCGCAGATGTCTTGCACCTTGCTCAACATCAAGGGCGCACTGCTCAACCGCTATCATGGACACTTCGCCCGGAACACCGTCACGCTGCTATCTACGGTTAGAGAACTAAAAACGCTTGGTATCGATGTGTTTTTCGAAGAGCAGAATATTCACAGCATAAGCGCCGACGGCGAGTTGATGCTGACAATTCTTGCGTCCTATGCGCAGGAGGAAAGCTTATCGGTTTCCGAAAATCAGAAGTGGCGGGTACGCAAGAATTTTGAAGAAGGCAAGCCGTGGGATTGCACGATGCTTGGCTATCGGGTAAAAGACGGAGTTTTCCAGATCGTGCCGGAGGAAGCGAAGACGGTACGCCTCATATTCTCGCTTTTTCTTGAGGGCTATGGAAAACAAGCCATAGCTAACAGGCTTAACGCACTGGGAATACCCACGCGCATGAACAAATCGTGGTGTCAAGCCACCATCAGCAAAATGCTCCGCAATGAGAAGTACGCCGGAGATTTACTGCTGCAAAAGACCTTCCGCACCGACCACTTGTCAAAGCAAACACGCATCAATCACGGCGAACTCCCGCAGTATCTTGTGCAGGAAGCGCATGAGCCGATTATCGACCGTGCTACGTTTGACACGGTACAGGCAGAAATTGAGCGCAGGGCAAACAAAACCACTGTGAAAAAAGGCACCGCAACGGTATTGTAAATGGTAAGATAAAGTACACACTTTTCAGCCAATAGAACTGCACAGTTTTTCGACACATAAAGTGCACAGTTTTTCGCCAAGACTGCACAACCTCCGAGGAGTTGGTAAAATG
>Ga0070399_1004990_pt1 | contig 10608 bp, 6 predicted proteins | sample BioMet4_FD_61217 | JGI IMG/M metagenome (GOLD analysis project Ga0070399, IMG submission 61217) | Microbial communities from bioreactor (seeded with sewage sludge) at LBNL, California, USA - Biofuel metagenome 4 (version 1) | ecosystem: Engineered > Bioreactor > Anaerobic > Unclassified ... | reverse complement strand
AGGCTTCGGATTTTCGTACCAATCAAATAATATTGCCATACTACTTTTAAGTTTTAAAATATACATGTCATACAGATAAAGAGTCTATGTGAAATGTGTAAAGTCCTTATATTTATCAAATGTTTACTCTTGTTAGCAAATTTGCCAACTATAGTAAACATATTTATCTACTAATGCCAACCTTATTATTCACTAATGTTAGCCATTAAAAAGAGTATAGCAAAAATACAACAAACATTAGGCAAAAACAAATAAATATCATTGCATTATCAAAAGGAACAAGAGGAAAAGAAGAAGAAGAAAAGCCTATACATAACGACTGATTAGCAAAAAACTAGCAAGATTGGAGCATTGTCTTGTACTCGTGATTAAGAGCACTAATGCTTATAACACCCTGAAGATATAAGCGCTCCTATCCAATTGAAAAGTGTACACAGTTTCAAAGAAATATAATGTTATTCATTATACTTTATATTTTTGAGGGTAAGAAAGAAAAGAATGCAGCTTGTGCATCAATACAATAACCAGTGTAAGAGTAACTCCAAAATGATTATTCATATCCCAAATCAGCTTCCACAGCTAAATCAATATGCCCTTACGAATAACCTGCTATTGTTTCGTAAAGGCAAAGATAGGAAAAGATATCAAAATGTAAAAAGACATATCTTTATAACGAATAAAGCACTATATTTGTAGAAATAATTAGTATATCCGATAGAAAAGAAATCTATGAAACAGAATAGAATAAAAAGGGGCCCTTAACGAAAATAGTTTTAAATAAAATTTTAGCTCAACCAATGCTTATGTTGGAAATCAAAAAACACAGATATAGGTGGAAATGAGATTTTTAAAATGAGAAAAGTTAATATAAAAGATTTAAGAATAGACAATAAGAACGAAAAAGAATAATGTCAACTAAATTTTTCACAAATAGAGAATCAAATAATTTAATAGAAAAATTCAAGGGTATTTTTGAGTATCAGGATATTTATTATTTTGATTCTTTGATAGGATATTTCCGTTCTTCTGGTTATTTCAAGTTACGCCCATTTTTAGAAAAAATACCACAGATAAGAATATTGGTAGGTATTAATGTTGATGAATTGATTACAGAAGCACAACGAAAAGGGCAATTATATTTGGAAGATACCACACACACAAAAGATGAATTTCTTTATTATACAGCAAAAGATATAGCTGATGCTGATTACAACCAAGAAACAGAAAGGGGGATATTACAATTTATAGAAGATGTTCTTACAAAAAAGCTGATTATTCGTGCTTATGGAGGCAAAAATTTACACGCGAAAGTTTACATATTCCGACCAGAACCATTTAATCAGCACACAAACGGAAGTGTAATAATGGGGTCTTCTAATTTCACAGAAGCAGGTCTAGGTACTAAAGATATTAGCAATTATGAATTTAATGTGCTTTTAAAAGATTATGAAGACGTCAAATTTGCAACGAATGAATTTGAGTCTCTTTGGAAAGAGTCGACCGAAATACTACCAACAGACATTCAAGAACTCAAAAAGAAAACCTATCTAAACGATGGCATCACACCTTATGAACTTTATATAAAAATGCTCATTGAATACTTTGGTGATGCCATTATCCGAGATAAAATAGGAAATAAAGCCTTACCAGCAGGATATACAAGTTTGCAATATCAAGATGATGCCGTCATTGAAGGTTATACAAAATTAATGAAGCATAACGGCTTTATTTTAGCTGATGTTGTTGGATTGGGAAAAACGGTAGTAGCAACTCGAATATTGAAACGCTATGTAGAGCAGAACGGATTTAATACAAAAATATTAGTGGTTTATCCTAATGCATTGGAAGTCAGCTGGAAAACCACGATTAAAGATTTTGGACTTACTAATTATGTACAATTTATATCGAACGGCAGTTTATACAAAATCATTGATAGCAATAATTATAACTATTATAATCCAGAAGATTACGACTTAATTGTCGTAGACGAATCGCATAAATTCAGAACAGGAACATCAAATATGTACGGTCTACTAGAGTTGATTTGTAAAACGCCACGACTGACGGTTGGAAATGACCTCAATCCACGCAAAAAAATAATACTTATTTCAGCAACACCATTGAATAACAGACCAGAGGATATTGCCAATCAAATTTATCTATTTCAGGATTCCAGAAAATCAACAATTGAAGGTGTACCCAATTTGCAATCATTCTTTGCCGATAAAATAGAGAGTTATAAACAATTATTCAACATAAAAGACCATCAACAACTGGTAAAAAAAATAAAATCTATATATCTACCTATTCGCGATAAAATCTTCAAGGAACTTGTTATACGCAGAACCCGTGCTGATATACAAAATATCAAACGCTACAAAGAGGATATAGAAGAGCAAGGTTTATCATTTCCGCAAATTCAAGAGCCTCAAAAAATTGAATACACTTTCAATGATGCAGTAGCGCTACTTTTTTCAGAAACGATAAATCAACTTGTCGGAGGATTGGGGTATTACCGCTATCGTGCTATTGAGTTCCTGAATGACGAATACCAAGACTTATATGACAATGCCAAATTGATTTCCCGTCAATTGTCTCGTATTATGCAAACCCAAATGGTTAAACGCCTAGAAAGTAGTTTTTATGCTTTTAATCAGTCATTGGCGCGTTTTCACAAGTCTAATCAACGGATGATTGAAATGTTTGAGAACGACAAAATATTTATCGCACCTGATTTGGATATTAATAAACTCTATGACGAAGGTAAAGAAGATGAAATTGAAGATAAAATCAATGCGTTAAGTGAACAATCACCTAATAATGCTATCTATTCGGCAAAAGATTTTGATACTGTATTTATTGAAGGTCTCAAAAACGACCAAATTATTCTGAATGAGCTTTTTGAAAAATGGAATGCGATTGAAGATTACGACCCTAAATTGAAAAAGTTCTTATGTGAATTAAATCGGCAATTTATGGGTGCAAAAAATATCGAAAAAAAGCTAGTCATTTTTTCCGAAAGTAAAGAAACTGTTGCCTATTTAGGCGCGGAGTTAGAAAAGCAGGGACGAAATGATGTTTTAACGATTGATGCAAGTAATAATAAACAACGATTTGGGATTATCCGCAGGAATTTTGATGCAAATTATCCAGAAAAGCAAGATGACCAATATAATATTCTGATAACGACCGAGGTATTAGCAGAAGGTGTGAACTTACATAGAAGCAATGTTATTCTTAATTACGACATCCCTTGGAATGCAACAAAACTAATGCAACGTATCGGACGCGTAAACCGTATAGGCACAAAAGCTTTTGAAATTTTAATTTACAATTTTTATCCAACCACAGAATCTAATGATTTAATTCATTTGAATGAAAAAGCATTACGTAAATTACAAGGTTTCCATACGGCTTTAAGTGAAGACAGTAAGATATACAGTGAGCAGGAAGAGCTGATTGAAAGTACATTAGGTAATTTAAACCCACAAGAAGAGGTTGATGAACGATTACTATACTTGGAGTTGATCAGAGAGCTATATCTGAAAAATCCCAAAGAATACAAGCGGCTGAAAGAATTGCCTTTCAAAAGCCGTGTAGGACGTTTGGCGGATATAAAAGCGGAAAAAGCAAACGACATTATCGGCAAACCATTGGATAATGTTTGTTTGTCGTATTTACGCAACAATATCAAAGAAGGGTTCTATTTATCGAACGAAACGAACTGCATTGAAATAACTTTTATTCAAGCCGCAAAACTGTTTGAAGCCACAAAAAAAGAGCAACGGAAAGAAACCTTTGACAATCACTTTAATGCAGTAAATTCAGCGGTAAGCCATTTCAAAAAAGTATATAATACCATTTATACAAATGAAGATTTTGACAAAGAAAATCTTTCGGTACAAGAACGCAATTCGATAATGTTTTTACAATCAATTATTGATCTGCAAAACCAATTTCCGAAGGAACTGTCCGATGGCTTTATTGATCTGATTAAAGCATCATTGAAAATTATATATTTAGGTGTTTTCAGAAAATTCAGAAATGAAATATCTATTTTTGCCATTCGTCAAAAAAAGAAGAAAATGCCTTTAAACAAGGTTGTTGTTGAATTGAGCAATATCTTAGCAAAATACCCGATAGAGCATATCGCACGTATGGATGCTTTACGTTTCAATGAGGAAGAGCGGCAAAAACAATCGTTCGAATCCCCTAAAATAGTATTAACAGAAACATTTATTTAAAGAAAATATGGACACCTCTCTACTTAAAACCTATTTTCAACAAGCCTTTGATATAGAAAATTGGCAAGATATAATGCGGTTTATTGCTGGCAATTCTAACCGTCTGATCTTGCATCTCGAGCCGAAAGACAAGTCGAATGAACTTTCGTATGCTAAGTCAAGACAGATTTTCGGTAATATGGTAGAAATTGGCCGTTTGAAAACAAGCGATAATGCCGATTTACCAATCTACGACATTGAGTTGAAAGACGATAAAGTGCAAATTGAACATAATCGCGTAGGTGTAAACGAGTTATTGAAAAAAATAATGTTTAACAATGGTTTGAAAGGTATTTTGGTTACCTTTCATTATACCAGAAGCAAGCGAACAGAATGGCGTTTTTCGTTTATTAGCAAATCGGGTGCAAGCGACTTTTTTGCTGAACTAGAAACCAAAGAAACTAATCCGAAGAAATATACTTATATATTTGGAACACAGGAAGAACACAGAACTGCAATTGATAGATTTTATATGCTTCATCAATCAAACTTATCAATAAATGATTTTTTCGATGCTTTTAATGTAGAGCCTGTATCTACAGAATTTTTCAGTAGATACAAGCAGTTCCATTTGAATTTTATCGACTCAATTATAGAAAATTCTGAGTCATATCTGATTTTCACAAAAGAACGCACTGATAAAGGCTTCTTTTCTGATGGCATAGAGATAACAAAAGAGACCGAACGTGATGTTCACAATTTCGTAAAACGTTTAATGGGACGGCTCGTTTTCTTATATTTTTTACAGAAAAAGCATTGGCTAGCTGCAACCGATAAAACATATAAAGACGGAGACACAAATTTTCTTTATAATCTTTTCAATGGCATTTATGGAGCAATAGACCAAAATAACTATTACCGCGATTGGCTGTGTAAAGTTTTTTTTGAAGCTTTGAATGAACCAAACAGGACAAATGACGTTTTCACCCTACCTAATGGCAAAATGTACTGCTTTCCTTATTTGAATGGCGGTTTATTCGACGAAAGTCAAGAACCTGAAGGACACCGAAATATAAATATCCCTGCATACCTATTTAAAAGTTTATTTGATTTTTTTAACAGTTATAATTTCACCATATACGAAAACAGTCCAGAAGACCACACTATTGCAGTTGACCCCGAAATGTTAGGACATATTTTTGAAAATTTGTTGGAAGATAATAAAGATAATGGCACATTCTATACACCTAAGAATATTGTACACTACATGTGTCAGGAGAGTTTGATTGAATACCTTCACACACATATAACGAACATTTCACGCAAACAAACTGAAGCTTTGATTAAGGATGCCGTTTATAGCGAAATAGATAATGCTACGCTCGAAAATATTGAAAAATATATCGACAAAGTGAAGATTTGTGACCCTGCAATCGGCTCAGGTGCTTTCCCTATGGGATTGTTACAAGAAATATTCAATCTGAAGGCCTTGATTCATTACAAATTAGGCTACAAAGTGTGGTCGCCTGCTACGATTAAGCAAAACATCATTCAAAATTCGATTTATGGCGTTGACCTCGAAATCGGCGCAGTTGATATTGCCCGTTTGCGATTTTGGCTGAGTTTGGTAGTGGACGAAGAATTGCCAAAACCGCTTCCTAATTTGGATTATAAAATTATGCAGGGCAATAGCTTATTAGAGAACTTTGAAGGAATAAGTCTTGCTGATATTTTGGACATTAAGCTTCCCATGGTTTCGCAGGTAGAACTTGATTTTGGCGCTGATTATGAAAAAGATATAACACTTTTTGACTATGCAACAAAAGAAGATATAAGGACTCGATTAAATAAATTTTTTAGTCCTGAACAATGGCAGAAAGAACATAATGAAAAAGTTGACAAGCAGAAGGTAAAAAACGAAATAAATAATATTATAGAGCAGAAAATTCACACGAAAATATGTTTTGAAAAAGATAAATTAAATCGTTCCACCAGAAAATTCGAACAGATTTACAATATTAAAACAGATGCAGATTTAAGTAAACTTAGAAAGAATTCACAAGATGTAAAGAAGTATATCGCAAATAAAACAAGATTAGAGAAACTTAATCGAACAGAAGAAGAACTAATCAGTTTCCAGACAAAAGAAGAACGCCCTTATTTCCTTTGGCACCTATTTTTTTATGATGTATTTGAAAACGGAGGATTTGATATTGTGATAGGAAATCCACCATATGTTGATATAAAAGCCCTTGACAAGAATTATGTTAATTTATTGTTCCAGCTATATGACACGACCGAAAACAGAATAAATCTATATTCTATATTTCTAGAACAAGGTTGGTCTTTATTAAACAAAAGAGGGGTTTTGTGTTATATAAATCCAAATTCCTTATTAGTGAACAGTTCTTATACGAAAATTCGATTATTACTAGTTAACAATATTGAAAAACTAATAAAGCTTCCTGACAAAGTTTTTAAAAAAGCAATCGTTGAAACGATGATTATTTTAGCAAAAAAAGAAAAAAAAGGTGAATTAGTTTTGGGAGCACATTATAAAAATGATGAAGAGATCATTTTTGACAAATTAAAATTTCAAGAATTTCATTTAAGTGAATGGAAAAAAGAGCAAAAAGTTAGATACAATATATTTATTTCTTTAGAGATAAATTCCATTATCAATCTCATAGATAATAATATACATATTTCCCCAATTATTAATGATTTTGATTTTAGCTTAGGCATAACTCCATATGACAAAGCAAAGGGACACACTATTAATATTATCAGAGAAAAACAATTTCATGCAAAATACCAAATAAATGATAATTATGTTCCCCTTATCAGTGGGACAAATATTGTAAAGTACTATATATCTGAAAATATTGAAGAATATTTAAATTATGGCAACTGGCTGGGAGCCCCTAGAAAACCTGTTTTTTTTACTCAGCCCCGTGTTATTGTTCGACAAATATTATCTGGCAATCCCCCTTCTATATACGCAGGATATACAAATAAAGAATTGTACCATACGCAAATTGGATTCTCAATAATAAAAAAGAAAAATGGAAGATACGAGCCAAAGTATTTATGCGCAATATTAAACTCTTCATTAATAAATTTTTATCATAAATACAAATTCACTGACCCAGAAAAAAATATCTTTCAAAAAATATTGATTGAAAATTGCAAAGAATTACCCTTGTTTCAATTAGAGGAAAATTCGAAAGCATATAATTACATACTACAGATCGTTGATATTATTTCTCACATAAAGGGAACTAGAGATTTAATTAACAAACACACAACAAATAACGCTTTAAGCTTAATGTTTGAAGAGGTTATTGATGCGATGGTTTATGAACTTTATTTTGAAGAACATATTCATAATTTAGACTTAAATGTTATTGAATTAGTTGGTGAATCATTAAATAGAGTAGCTTTGTTGGACATAGATGATCAAATCAATCAACTTTTTAGTGATTGGAATGAATACAGTAGCGAAATTCGCAACCGAATCATTCTTCAAAAAACGCGAAGCGAATATGTAATAACAATTGAAAAAGCATTGCAGAATGAACAATATTAAGGAAATAGATATTCAAAATTTCAAAGCTTTTCCAACCAACGAAGAGCTTGTACTTAATAATAAGAACTTGCTATTGTTTGGCGAAAATGGTTCAGGGAAATCAAGCATTTATTGGGCATTATATACTTTTCTTCAAAGTAGTGAGAAGGATGACAAGGGAGTGGATAAGTATTTTGAATTATACGACCCAAGTAGGGAGGAGACTTTTCAAAGTCTGCTAAATGTATATTCAAATCAAAAATCACTTATAAAGTTGACTTTTGAGGACAATACCACAATAGAGCTTTCCAAAGGAAATGGTACAAACACACGCATTAAACAAATTATAGAGGCCAATTTAGCTAGTGATTTTATTACCTATAAATTACTGTACAATTTCTACGGAAGCACCCATAAAAATAATTTAGATATTTGGAATGTATTTAAACGTGATGTATTCCCTTTTTTTAGCTATGATGGTAGAAATTTAGATAGTCATATTTCTGATTTTTATATTAATGAAGCGAAAGATCCTACTACTGGATACTATTATCGTAGAGATACTTTTCTCTATACAAGATATCAAAATAAGATTGCCAATTTTAATACAGAAGTAGAATCATTATTGGGGAAGATATCCAATCAAGCAAATTCATTTTTAAAAGATTATTTAGATATTTCGAATATTGAAGTGTTATTGAGTTACTCCCAAAAATTTGCTTGGGATACAGGAAAAAGTAGAAATTTCACTAAACCTAAAATAAAATTCCACATAAAAATGTTGGTTGATGGAGCATTTAAAGAATTACACCGACCACAATCATTTTTGAATGAAGCCAAGTTATCTCAATTATCATTTGCTATTCGAATGGGTGCTTTATTTACCAGGCTTGCTCAAAGTAATACAAAAGTACTTGTTTTGGACGACTTATTAATATCTCTTGATATGGATAACCGCAATAAAATAATGGATATTTTATTGCAACCAACAACCTTGTCAGGCATTTCAAATAGATTTAAAGATTTTCAGATACTTTTTTTTACTCACGACAGAGGTTTGCATTATTTTGTTAAGGAAAAAATTAAGCAACATAATCAATTTGACAACTGGATATTTAAGGAAATCTATGCAGGAGAGTATGAAGATAAAACTATTGGTAAAAAATATCCTAAACCGACATTAATTGATGATGATTCCAGTGATTTAGAACGAGCAAAAAAATATTTAAAGACCAACAAAGATTATACGGCCTCTGCCTTATATATAAGAAAAGCATTAGAACGAATTATTTCAGATAGATTACCCAAAGAACTCGTTTATACTCTAAGAGGAGAGCAAAGAGGGTTGAATATGCTTTGGACAGAATTTCTAAAAATCTATACAATTCCTAAAGACAGGCAAGAACTGTTAAATCAATCGCGACTAATGATTCTTAATCCACAGGCACATTATAATTTTCTATCCTTACCGGTTTATTACGAAGAATTGAATAAAGCTATAAAACTCGTTGAGTATATCGATAATACTATCACTTTGGTTAACCCAATTATATTGTTATCAAAGGGAATGCAATTAGAATTTAAACACCCAACTGAAAATTACACTTTTAGATTTGAGTTGTTAGGCGATTTTTATCTGGGTAAATTAAGTGATTCAACTACACTGACTTATCCCAAGTGTAAAGTTTTACATTTTCAGTATAAAGGAACCAATTTTTGGAATTTTAAAACAAATGCTCCTTGCTCTCTACAAGAAAAAACTGAATTGCAAAATAGAGAAGATAAAATGAATAAAGTAATAGAGAACTTGACTAAAATACCTCTATTGAAAATTAACAAAAAGATGATAGAAGAAAATATAAGTATAAATAATGGGCTATGGTCTTTTAAAGAGGTTTTAGATAAAGCAGGAGTAAAAATACTATAAATAAAAACAAACCGATTAAGCAATTAAAATTGATATTTAATTTAATAAACGAAGAAAACAAATAAGGAAGTTAAAATCAAGAGGAATACATCTTGATTAAAGAAATGAAAAAACAAAGAAAAAGACTCCTTGATAATGCTTAGTATAGCTGAATATTGGCTAATAGATCTAATGCTTTCCACACTTTTGTCAAGCATTGAATCTTTCAATATTTATAGTCGAAAGCCTTTTATTAGAGGAAAGATAAATTATCACAATGACATAGATTTTGAATCATACATTCGCGGCTATGAGCCTGGCAAAAAAGAAAGGCTTCACTTTGGAAACAGCCATCGGATTGGAGGCAATAGATGGCCTGCAGACGTCCGATCATATAGAACCCTAATTATCAATATCCAAAACAGGTGATAGAACATATTAAAAAGATAAATACTCTGTTCACATGCAACTTCCTCTTATACTGGATACCGAATAATCATTATAAAGACCTTGTAAATGACCCTGTATATGGCCCTGTATATGACCCTGTAAAAACACTGTCTCTGTTGCAAAAAGAATTGAAGTTAATAGAGAGAATAGGATCTGACAAATCCGGATATTGGAAAGTAAAGAAATAAAATATCTACTTTTACATTGAAACAAGACAAAAAAATCATGTACGACCGCCTCACATAAGACAGCCGCTTATTATTATCATAATTATGAAAGTCACTTTAATTAGAGAAGAGAAAGATAGTGGGAAAGAAACGCTAAGTACTTGTGAAACAAATACATTGTTCGAGAAGATAAAGTCGGAGACAAAATCCGGATATATCACCGCCTTACGTGAGATACTACCTGCATTGGAGGGAACCCATGCCCGATATGAACACATAGACAAATTGCCACGT
>Ga0070399_1004989_pt1 | contig 10608 bp, 10 predicted proteins | sample BioMet4_FD_61217 | JGI IMG/M metagenome (GOLD analysis project Ga0070399, IMG submission 61217) | Microbial communities from bioreactor (seeded with sewage sludge) at LBNL, California, USA - Biofuel metagenome 4 (version 1) | ecosystem: Engineered > Bioreactor > Anaerobic > Unclassified ... | reverse complement strand
ACCTGTGAAAGAACTACGTTCACACCCAGCTCCCTGCACTTGTCCTCTACCAGCTTCAGCTCAGCCTGGCTGTCAGTCGGGAATTCATTGATGGCTACCACTGCAGGAAGTCCATAATTTTTAGTAACGTTCTCAACGTGCTGCAGCAGGTTTGGAAGTCCCTTCTCAAGAGCTTCCAGATTCTCGTGGTTGAGATCAGCCTTGGCAACTCCGCCGTGATACTTCAGAGCTCTTACAGTCGCTACGATAACGCATGCTGATGGCTTCAGGCCGGCTTTACGGCATTTGATGTCTACGAATTTCTCTGCGCCCAGATCAGCAGCAAATCCGGCTTCCGTAACTACGTAATCTGCCAGTTTCAGGGCAGTTCTTGTAGCCATTACCGAGTTGCAGCCGTGTGCGATATTAGCGAAAGGTCCGCCGTGGATGAATGCCGGCGTATGCTCAAGTGTCTGAACAAGATTTGGCTTGAGCGCATCCTTCAGCAATGCTGCAGCGGCTCCCTGACCCTTGATGTCAGCAACTGTTACAGGATCGTCATTGTAAGTATATCCTACTATGATCTTGGCGATCCTCTCCTTCATGTCGTCGATGTCCTTTGCCAGACAAAGGATAGCCATGATCTCGCTTGCTACTGTTATCTCGAATCCGTCTTCTCTCGGGCCGCCGCTCGGCTTTCCGCCAAGTCCGTCAACGATGTGACGCAGCTGTCTGTCGTTCATGTCGACAGCTCTCTTCCATGTGATCTTTCTCGGATCTATGTTCATCTGATTGCCCTGCTGGATATGGTTGTCCACCATGGCTGCGATCAGGTTGTTTGCCGCTCCTATGGCGTGCATGTCGCCGGTGAAGTGAAGGTTGATATCCTCCATCGGAACTACCTGGGCATATCCGCCGCCTGCAGCTCCGCCCTTGATACCGAATACCGGTCCCAGGGATGGCTCACGAAGTGCCACTATGGTCTTCTTGCCAAGTCTGTGCATTGCATCTGCAAGTCCTACTGATGTCGTCGTCTTTCCTTCGCCTGCCGGTGTAGGGGAAATGGCGGTAACAAGTATCAGCTTGCCGTCCGGAGTATCCTGCATTTCATTGAGGATATTGTAATCGATCTTTGCTTTATAATTGCCGTACTTCTCAACATGCTTCTCATCGATTCCAACTGATGCCGCAATGTCCAGGATATCCTTCATTTCAGTTTCCTGAGCAATCTGAATGTCTGTTTTGATTTCCATTTTTTGTCTCCTTTTCATTAAAAATCTACGTTTTTTAAAAAAGTTTTTCTGTGGATCGGCGTTATCCCTAACTCGCTGATCCCCTGATAATGGGCTTTGGTGCCATAGCCTTTGTTTTTCTCAAAGCCATAACCCGGATATTCCCGGCTGTAGCTTATCATCATGTGGTCTCTCTTAACCTTGGCAATGATTGATGCTGCCGCTATGGAAACGCTCCTCGCGTCACCCTTTACGATGGCGGTCTGGGGTTTCTCCAGTGCGTCCAGCTTCACTGCGTCGATCAAAATGTGACCTGTTATCTCTCCGGTTCTTTCCTGCAGCATTTTGTCTGCCTGGGCAATGGCGTCCAGCATGGCCAGTTTTGTCGCCTCCAGTATATTGATGGCATCGATAACTGTATTGTCACGCTGCCCAAAGCCGTAGGCCAGAGCATTTTCAATGATCTGAGCGGACAGTTCCTCTCTCTTCTTCTCAGAGAGCTTCTTGGAATCATCTACACCCAGCACGCTGAAATCCTCAGGCAATACTACTGCAGCGGCTACGACCGGTCCGGCCAGAGGTCCCCTACCGACCTCGTCCACACCGGCGATGAATTTATGACCTCTGGAATACATCTGATTCTCAAAAGCCTTCATCTCCACCAGTTTGTTTTTTAAATATATCTCCCGTTCGGCCTTTTTCATAGCCACCTCTTAGTCCCGTGCAGCTTCCAGAGTTATTTTTCCTATCTTTCCGGCTCTGAATTCATCTATGACCGTGCGTGCGCACCTGTCATAGTCGATACGCTTTCCAGGAAGGATAAATCCCCTCTTTACTGCGATGTTCTCCATGGTCTCAAGCGGTGTCTCTGAAACCTGTTCTATATTATATCTCTCCACTAACAACCGCGGATATCTCTCCTGCATCTCCCCGATAAAAGCCAGCGCCAGGTCTGCGATATCAAGTATTTCATCCTTGATGGAACCGCAGAAAGCCAGATTAAGTCCGGCCTTGGGGTCCTCGAACTTAGGCCACAGGATCCCCGGAGTATCCAGAAGCTGCATACCGTTGGCAAGAGTCAGCCACTGCTTTCCCCTGGTCACGCCCGGACGGTCTCCCGTCTGAGTGCTCTTCTTTCCCGTCATCCTGTTTATCAGAGAGGACTTACCTACATTCGGTACGCCCACGATCATCATTCTGAGTGGTTTGTTGCGGCGGACCGCCACTTTGGCATCGCCGCCTGAGGCTGCATTTTCCAAATCTGCGGAAAGCTGCTGTTTGGCCTTCAGTATCCTGGCCTGTTCCTTTTCCAGAAGTTCAAACAGACCGCGCACACCCGAACCGCTCATGCAGTTCATGGCGATGGCCGTGGTCTCGCCCTTGTTGAGAGCTTTTACCCACTGGTCATTTTGCGCCGGATCGGCCAGATCACTTTTGTTCAAAGCGATTATTCTTTTCTTGTTTCCCACAAGCTCATCGATTATGGGATTCCGGCTGGAAACGGGGATCCTCGCATCGATCACTTCAATGACGATGTCCACAAGTTTCAGATTATCGCGGATAAGTTCACGTGTCTTCTTCATATGACCTGGATACCAGTTGATATTATCCATGTGAGAACCTCCTTCCTGATTTTTCACATTAGTCAGTTAATTAAATGATAATGCATCGCTTTAGTATAAAAAAGGGGACCTGACGGTCCCTTCTTTACTATTTGGCTGCTTTCTTAGTTTTGATCTTGGCAGACTTGCCTGTTCTGCCGCGCATGTAGTGCAGTCTGGCTCTTCTGACATCGCCCTTCCTGACTACTTCGATTTTCTCGACCCAAGGTGAATGAATAGGGAATGTCTTCTCAACACCTACGCCTGAAGCGATTCTTCTGACAGTAAATGTCTCGCTGATCCCGCCATTCTGACGTTTCAGAACGAATCCTTCAAAAGTCTGGATTCTTTCCCTGTTTCCTTCCTTGATCTTGATGAAAACCTTAACGGTATCACCAACGTTGAATTCAGGTATATCATTTTTCAGATATTCCTGGTTTATTGAATCTATAGCATTCATATAATTGTATCCTCCTTCCCTCCAAGACGTTCTTTCGATGCTCTTATGTGCTTATTTACACAGCACTCATCCAGAGGACCGCCCGTAATACTGAAATATTATATCATAGTGACATGGGCGATGCAAGGATTTTTTCCGCAAATGCCTGGGAATTATGCTCTTGGATGGGTCTTGTCGTACGCATCCTTGATGCGGTTGCGCATGTGCTCAAAATACACCTGTGTAGCCAGTATGTCCTCATGTCCCATCAGTTCCTGCAGCGATTTGATATCGATACCGTTCTGCACCATATGCATGGCAAAGGAGTTTCGCAGAGTCTGAGGCGTGATCTGCTCATCGATGCCTGCCTTCTCGCCATACTGTTTCAGTATCTTCCACAGCCCCTGCCTGGTGAAAGGCTCTCCTATATAATTGACAAAGAGTATGCTGTCGGGGTTCTCAAAGTCCACCGTCCGCATAAGCACAGCTCTGCTGTTCTCCAGATAATCCTCCAGTGCTTTCCTCGCCGGAAGTCCCATGGGCACGATCCTGGCCTTGGCGTGTTTGCCGCTGCATTTGATGAATCCCATGCGCAGATTTGCATCTGACAGTTTCAGCTCTATGACCTCACTGACTCTGATACCTGTTGCATACAGCACCTCCAGGAGCGCTCTGTCCCTTTTGCCCTTCACGGAGTCATCCGGCATCTCCAGCAGTTTTTCCACCTCTTCTATAGACAGATAGGATATCTCTTTTCTGGCGATCCGTGGCGATTTGATGTCATCAGTAGGATTGACCTTCAATTCCCCTTTGTTCAACAGGTAGCGATAATACGCCCTTATTGATGACAGCTTTCTGTTTACCGTGGACTTGGATTTGCCGCTGTTCTTCAGTTCCATAAGGTAAGCCACCACCACAGTATTGGTTGCATCCTTCAGCTGCCCGTCGTTCCTGGCAGTCATAAACGCCTGAAACGCCTGTATATCCTGACGATACGCCTCTACTGTATTTACCGACATTTTCTTCTGCATCGAAAGATACTCAATAAAATCATTTATTTCCATCATAACACCCATATCCGTTGACTTTAACCGACAATATAATCGTCCAGCTTTCCGCTGTCCTTCAGGCTCTTGACCATGAGGATGGCGATCTGCGTCTTGGCGTCAATTATCTCGCCATTCATAACCATATCATATAACTCATCAATGTGATGTTCTTCCAGATCGATGGCTTCATTCTCATCGAAATCGGTCTCGCCCGGAATAAGTCCTGTACAAAGATAGATGTAAAGTATCTCTGCGGAAAATCCAACCGACGGATATGTTTTGGTCAGAAACTCGATCTTTCTCGCGGAATATCCGGTTTCCTCCTTAAGCTCTCTAAGCGCTGTGTCCACCGGTTCCTCTCCCGGATCTATCTTTCCCGCAGGTGCTTCAAATACCACGTTCTCTACGGGTTTCCTGAACTGCCTCACCATTATCATGTTGCCGTTTTCCTTGAGGGCCGCGATCACCGCTCCACCGGAATGTTCAACTATCTCACGTACCGACTGTCCGTCGACTGTGGTAACGATGTCTTTTCTTACCTTGATAAGCTTGCCTTTAAAAACATATTCTGAACTCAGTGTTTTTTCTTCAAATGTCATTTCTGTCGTCTCCTTACTTTTTCCGGCTCATGGCCATGGACTTTTCTATAGCTGCTCCGGCAGCCTTTTCAACTATCTTTTCAAAATCGCTGTCCTGCAGGGATTCCACTGCCTCGATGGTGGTGCCTCCCGGCGAACAGACGTTCTTCACAAGGGTCCCCAGTTCCACATCTGTGGACAGTACCATCTTGGCTGCGCCAAGCACCGCCTGGGCCGCAAAGACGCGGGCCTTTTCATATGGTATCCCATACTCTGCAGCGCTCTTTGCCAGAGCGTCGATATACATGTACGTATAAGCCGGACTGCTGCCGCTGACTCCGATGACCGCATGTATCATTTCCTCAGGGACCTCTGCCGCCTTACCCATGGTCGAGAAAAGCCCGATGATGTTCTGGATCTCCTCATCGCTGACGTTGTTGTTTCTGCTGACGGAAACCATGATTTCACCCACCTTGGCAGGTGTATTAGGCATTATCCTGATGATCCTGGCATCGCTTCCCAGATATTCTTCCATGAATTCGATGGTCTTTCCAGCCGCCATAGAAATGATCAGCTTGTCCGGTGTATATTTTTCCGCGATCTTCGGCATCACCTCAGGGAATGTGCCCGGCTCTACTCCGATGAAAACCACATCAACGACACCGACAGTTTCACTTTGTTCCTCCAGGGCCGTCACCCCCAGCTCAGCCGCCTGTCCCTGCGTTTTAACAAAATCGCGGCCGCATATAACTACGTCCCCGCGGCTGACAGCGCCTGCATTCAGGAGGCCTTTAAGGATGGCCCCGCCCATGTTTCCTACTCCGATAAAACCGTACTTCATAAATACTCCTTAATCCAAAAGAACTACTTTACAATATTATATCACCGGTAAACTGTTTATTGAATAGCATATATTAAGAAAAAAACTAATTTTTTTTCATGTTGCTATTGCTTTTTTTTAACATATCTTATATAATTGCATTGTGGTTATCCCCCTGATAACCTCATTAATCTCTAATCCCAATACCCCTTTTGAACAAAGTAGACTGCACCCCTGCGGTCTATTTTGTTTTCAGGAAAAAATCATGAAGATAATAAAAGATGAATTGACAATAGAAAAATATGCAAGCAAGGCTTTTGACATGTATTTCGGCGGTCTCGATCTGGTCGTATTCGATATTGAAACCACCGGGCTTTTTGCTGCCCGCGACAGGCTTATCCTGTCCGGACTGCTCATGATCAGCGGCGACCGCTGTACCGCCCTGCAGTTCTTTGCTGAACAAAATGAAGACGAACGGGAAATCATAGAGCGTACCATAGAGGCGCTGAATAAGGCGGATGTGGTAGTCACCTTCAACGGACGTTCCTTCGATATTCCGTTTCTCGAGACCAGAGCCCGCAAATACGGTCTGGAATTCAGCCGCCGCGACATCTATGATCTCGACCTTTATTTCATACTCAGCGGATACTCAGATCTTAAAAGCAGGCTTAAGTCTCTCTCGCAGAAGAGCATCGAGAAGTTCTGCGGCCTGTCGGACAGCCGCGATGACGAGATCAGCGGCTACGAAAGCGTCAGGCTATATGAAAGATACCTTGCTGCAAAATCTTTTGAACTTGAAAACAGGATACTGCTTCATAATCACGATGACATCGTTCAGCTGTACAGGATACTTCCCGTACTTAAATACGCCGACATGCATCATGCCATGTTCGGGCAGGGCTTTCCGGCCGGAAGATTCATCGTAAACAGGATAGACCTTAAGTCAGACGGCCTTCATATAAAGGCCCACTCGCATTCTGAGGAAAAGGATTACATCTCCTTCCCCACTGAAGATCTGCCTTTCAGCGTCATGCTGAGCTCAGCGTCATCGACCCTGGAAATAGACATACCTTCGGAACGCATCAGCGGAGGCACCCCCATAATCGATGCCCGCGGAATACTCGGAGTCTCAGACATGGAAAAGTATCCTAACATAGAAAGCGGCTATCTGATCCTGAAATCAGACAGCCGGATAAATTATCTGGAAATCAACGCTTTCATCATACAACTCATATCACGTATCCAGCAGACCCTTTAGATTCTCAAAGGCGCGGCTGGATACATTTTTTGCTGTCGCCTCATTATGTCCTCCTGGTGCCAGAAATCCCATTGTAACATGCATAACGTTCTTTTTGTTCTTGAAATAGCTGGTAGATCCTGTAGCCCATTCCACGCTTGACAGCTTGACGATCACCATCGTCTTGCTGAAGCCTCCCGATGAAATGACCACCCGGCCGCCATCGGAGCTGATGGACGTATTCAGGAACTGCATGGCCACTCCGAGCAGTGACAGCACCACAGCTCCGATGCCCACTATCATTATATTTATGCCATGCACCATGGTAACATATCCGGATACTGCCATACAGGCAAGGGCGAAATATACACTGAAGCTGTAGAGGAAGTAATACCATGATCCCGTCAGCGGACGTTCAGGCTCGTTTTCATGAGCAAGTTCCGGCAGTATCTGCCCTATGGTCGTCAGCAGACGCTCTTCCTTAAGCAGCGGTATCAGCAGCGGCTCCTCCTCCGCCTCATCATCCTTGGCTTTGTTCCCGTATCCCACGGCATAACACTTAAGCGTACCAATATGGAACCTGCGCATCATGAACGACTGTTCATACGCAAAACCGCTTATCCGTGACTTGTGGATGGTAAAGGTCTGTTTCGTCAGCAATCCGTAGTTTATCCTGATCTTCTCACCGTCGTCTGTGACCCTGAAGTCATAGTATTTGATCAGAGATCCCACTGAACCGCACAAAACTGCCAGCAGGAAAAACACCACCAGCGCGACAGCTATCATGATATTGGCTCCAACTATTTCAAATGTATGATCGAAAGCCCTGTCAATTTTTTTGTCGTCAAAGCCCATATACTGCTGGACAAACTGAAAACCCCCGAAGATCACAGCCATCAGCTGAATGGTAAACACCAGTTTTGACTTCAGCGCGCCGATGATCATAAGCTCAGATAGTCTTGCGCGGTATTCTCTGACGTTTTCAGCCGCAAAAGTTGCAGCAGCCTCATCTTTGTCCGCCGAGAGATTTAATCCGTTTACAGCGCCCGTATCCGGCCTGAGCAGATTTTTCAAGATCATTGCATCGCCGCGTCCAAAGGTCATGGCAATGCCGTTTCCCGCATCGGCAATGGTACCGGCATTGTCAACATTGAGCCTGTATGCGCCGAACAGCTGATGGAGCGGCCGTTGTCTCATATCCACAGTAGCGATCGAAGATAACGGTACCTCCTCATGTTTTTTAAAAAGCCAGCCTGTGTCGATGCAGAGCCTGCTCTCATCCACTGAAACGCTGGTGGTCAGATAGATGACCAGCCGCCTCAGCGGTCCGTAGACGCACGCGATGATAACAGCCCAGTTGCTGGTGAATATCTCCATATCGCCCCGGAATACAGCCACGCCAAGCGCTATCATCAACAGGGCAAAATCTTTGAAAAAGTTTTCAAACATGTAGACAGGATGGAAACGCTTAGGTCCAAAGATCATTTCTCATCCTCCCTGGCCGCCAGTCGGCTGTAAAGCCTGTTCTTCAGGTTTTCGCCGATCTCATCGGCCACATCCTGCTTCAGCCCCTCTATGGTGAACTTGCCGCTGGCCAGCGCCATTTCTATCTGAAAAAGCCCGTATTGCTTCATTACCGGTCCCTGAGAAACCGTGATATTCTGTATCCTGATCACAGGTATGATGTCTTTGTCCACCCAGAACAGGCCGTGCCTGATGACGACGCGGTCCTCCTCCACCAGATAACCCCACTGCATGTATTCAATTTTAGGGAACAAAATAAGGGCCGTAAGATTATACAAATTGATGACCACTATCAGTGTCAGCACCACATACTTCCAGGTGGCGCCAACATCCAGATTCATTAAAAGACAGACGGCCAGTGAAATTGCGCCTACTGTAAAAAAGGTGATCAGCCGAACCGTTCTCCAGTATCTCACCGCGTCCTCAGATGGTTTTCTGTACTCCAAATTTCTTTCTCCCATTCGTAATACTTATCAATATTATATCATAGCCCCAACCATAATAATATTAGGAAAAGCCACCGATTCACAAAAATTTGTTATCAGTTTTCCTCTATCACAAGTATTACTTTTGAATCCATGGAAAAGCAGCCGCCAACATGCTACACTATTTCCAAAAGGGAGGTCTTATACAATGGACAGACATGAATTGAATCTTTTAAACCAGCCTATAACCGGGATCTGTTCCTTCGGGAAATACCCGATCTGCACCGATCTCGATAAACTCGACTCAGATATCGCAGTGCTCGGCATACCATACGACAATGGCGTCGGATTTCTCAGCGGTGCCCGCCTGGGACCGCGCCGCATCCGCGAAGCATCTACACAGTACGGGCGTGGCACCCGCGGCTTTTACGATTTTGTCAATGATGAACAAATGCTCGCTGCACCAGTCACCATCACCGACTGTGGTGATGCCGACATACTGCACGGCGATGTCGACTATTCATTCCACTGCATAGAAAGAGCCGTCCGCAGGATAATCAAGGCCGGCTCCATGCCTTTCATCATGGGCGGCGACCACTCAGTAACCATCCCCATAGGCAGTGCTCTTTCAGAATTCGGCAATGACATCTGTATTATCCAGTTCGATGCCCATCTGGACTGGACAGACCACGTCGGACCCCAGGATCTTGGCAACGGCAGTCCTATGAGACGAATGAGCGAAATGCCTCACATCGGCAAGATGGTCCAGATAGGCCTGCGCGGGTTCGGCAGCGGCGGCAGATCCGACTATGAAGATGCCCGCCACTACGGCAGCACGCTGATAACCGCTGATCAGGTGCACGACAACGGTATCCGCTTCGTACTTGACCAGATACCCACCGCAGATAAATACTATGTCACCTTCGATATCGACGGCCTGGACATCAGCATCGCCCCTGGCGCAGCCTCACCACTACCCGACGGCCTGACCTACCGTGAAGCCACTGAGCTTCTTACAGCCATATGCAGCACCGGCAAAGTGATTGGAATGGATCTGGTAGAAGTTGCACCACAATACGACCAGACTGGCACCACCGAACGGATCGCCTCGCTGATCATGATGCATGCCATGGCCCAGGCCATGAAAGCCAGATACAAATAATCCCAATGCAAATCATCAAAAAAGTTGACAATAATAAGAAGAAAGTTGTTGACAGTCTGCCCTTTCTTTGGTAATATAATGTTCGTGGTCTAACGAGACAAGTCGTAAAACGGATCACATAGTAGTAATGAAATACGTTGAAAATTCAATACTATCTGCGCGATTGGCGGAACTGGCAGACGCGCTAGATTTAGGATCTAGTGGGAGACCGTGTGGGTTCAAGTCCCTCATCGCGCACCAGAAAAAACAGAGTAGCATTGCTGCTCTGTTTTTTTATTTATATGTACGCGCTGCAGGAGATGCTATCTGGCTATCATCTTCCCATTTCTTTCGATATTCTGGAACATAGCCGTTTTATCTTCGATGATCGCCAGTTCCGATCGTCAGTCAGCCCTTTCTGGCTATCATCTCCTCATTTCTTTCGATATTCTGGAACATAGCCGTTTTATTCTTGATGATCGCCAGTTACGATCGTCAGCCGCCGCTTTCTGGCTATCATCTTCCCATTTCTTTCGATATTCTGGAACATCGCCGTTTTATCTTCGATGATCGCCAGTTCCGA
>Ga0070399_1004980_pt1 | contig 10620 bp, 6 predicted proteins | sample BioMet4_FD_61217 | JGI IMG/M metagenome (GOLD analysis project Ga0070399, IMG submission 61217) | Microbial communities from bioreactor (seeded with sewage sludge) at LBNL, California, USA - Biofuel metagenome 4 (version 1) | ecosystem: Engineered > Bioreactor > Anaerobic > Unclassified ... | reverse complement strand
ATTCATGACGTAATTCAAATTGATTCACTCTGTGTTTCAATTTGATTCACAACCCCATTCCTATCTTATTATTATGCTGATGGATTGCCCCGCGACATTTCATCACATTTTAATGGCCATATAAAAGCTGTTTTGTTAATTAATGATAAATCAATAAACAGATTTAATTTATAACTTGGTTTATTTTATAAACCATACTATCTTTGCAACGTTGAAAGGCTTTTAATGGTTAGGATCAACCCATCAGTAAGCTCCTAGACAATGCTACGGCTATGGCAAAGACACATCAATCGCAAGCCACAGGTCTGCGAGCAAGCAACACAACAATTTCACAAACCGTAAAAACAAGGGTTATGGAAACTAAAAACGAAGAGTTGACCGCCCAGCGCAGCCTCGAAATTATTAGCCAGACATTGGAAGAGAGTCGTCGTCGCATCACCCAGGGTAGTTGGAAGGGTATGATGCTATGGGGCGTCAGCGTCATGATTATCGCCCTCGTCGTAGGACATCTGTGGAAAAATAGCAGCATGGGAACGGGCGCTAACGGCCTTTGGGGACTGCTTGGCGTGGTGCACATAATTAAAACTAGATATCTCCAAAACAAGCCCAAGCTGCCAGTGACCTTTGTGAGTAAAACCATCGGACAGGTATGGAGTAGCATGGGCATTATTGGAGGCTCTTTGGGCTTTGTCCTAATCTTTATTTCGTTTTTAAATAATACAATAGCTATTCCGATATCACACATATCACCAAATATTATCTACGTGTATTTCCCAATCACTTCCATCATGATTCTATTCATGGGCATCGCCGGAATGACTACTGGAATGATCCTACATAGCCGCGCAATCACTGTTTGTTGCTATGTTGCTGGGATTCTCGGGTGTGCCTTGGCACTCTTGTTTCGTGGCCCATACGAAATGGTAGTTCTTGCTGGTGTTGCCTTCGTGGGGCTCGTCTTACCCGCATTGATCATCAAGCAGAAGGAGGTATAAGGATGTTTAAGCCTCTCAATCCGTTGCTCCATAGCGAACTGCGTTTGGCGGTGATGTCAATTCTCATTGGCATTGATGAGGCAGACTTCCCTTATATCAAGGAACAGACGGGTGCGACATCGGGAAACCTGAGTGTCCAGATAGACAAACTATATAGTGTAGGCTACATTGACGTTGAGAAAACGTTCCGTGGCAAGCGACCCGCAACAATTTGCCGCATTACCGACAAAGGCAGTCAAGCCTTCGAAGAATATATCGACGCTCTTCGCAGCTACATCAAGTAGTCTTATAATTCGCGTTAAACGCATTTTGAAATTAGTGGGGCAAGGCATGTCCCTCATATATACCAAAACTCATTCCTTACCAAAACATTTACTTTTACACACTGATTTGAAAAAAAATTACACCCTTTGCAACTTTCTTCACACGAAAATCATCTAAGATAGTAAACTTTGACTAAATATCATGAATAATTTAAGAAAATCATTATTAGCAGTTGTCTTATCATTTGGAACTCTCATGGTCTCTGCTCAAACCACTCAATTGTCTGGTGTAGCCATCGACTCCATCACACACGAACCTGTGCCTTATGCCACGGTGCGCATTTATGGGCCTACCGATAATATTAAGCCTGTGGGCATGTCACTCACTGACGACAATGGACATTTCGCACAAGAAATTACGGGAAAAGGCAACTTTTCTGTAAACATTGCTTCAATAGGCAAACTGACAACCTCCAAAACAGTGGTGCTCAATGGTGAGCCAACGACTTCGGCAGACACCATCTACATGGCTGATGACGCGCGAGCAATCGCTGGCGTCGAAGTAGTTGCTCAGCGACCATTGGTCAAAATGGAGACAGATAAGATGACCTATAATGTACAGGATGACCCCGACGCACAATCGGCTACCGTTCTCGACATGTTGCGCAAAGTACCTATGGTTGTCGTTGATGGACAGGACAATATCACAGTGAAAGGCTCCAGCTCATTTAAGGTATATGTTAATGGAAAACCCAACGCAATGTTCAGCAGCAGTCCATCCAAGATTTTCAAGGCTATGCCTGCCTCTGCCGTACAGAACATTGAAGTAATTACCAACCCTGGAGCCAAGTATGATGCCGAAGGTGCTGTTGGAGTGCTCAATATTACCTTGCGCCAACAAGGTGGAAATGCACAAAACATGAACGGAATGAACGGATCTGTCACGGGCATTGCCGGCAATAAAAACTACGGAGGAAGCGTCTACGTAGCAGGACAGCAAGGTAAATTTTCGTTCAATGCCAATATTCTCTATAGTCATCAACGAATTAAAGGAATAGAGAATGAAATTGACAGAACACAAAAGTCTGCAAATGGTGACAGCCAAATGCATAGTATTACTAGATTGACTAACAACACCCCTTTCGCAATGGGATCCCTCAGTATGGGTTATGACATTGACTCCCTTAACACATTGGGTGCTACTGTCAATTATTCCGGGTATAATATGAAGCAAGATGGCAACTCCACTAATTCGTTCAAGGGAGGTGTTTATGGTTCTGGATTTGAATATTCCAATCTTTATAATACAAAGCAAAAGAACCATTCCTTTAATGTCAGTGCAGATTATCAGCACTTCTTCAGTGCAAAACATGACCGATACTTTGTGCTTTCCTATCAATTCACCTCGGCACCTACCAACGCCGAAAACACGTTGCTATATGACAACAGTACAACTATCGTCAATGAGTTTACCTATCAATACTCCAAGAACCATGCAAAGACTCAGGAGCACACCATTCAAGCAGACTTTACACAACCGATGGGTACAGGCCATACTCTGAATTATGGCTTAAAATACATTGGGAGAAAAAACTCTTCTGAAATAGACTATATTGATGACGTTAATTACTCTGATCCCTACACTATTGACGGAACAATTGGTCTAAAATATTCCCAGACGAGTTATAATCACCATGACGACATTCTTGCTGGTTATGCAGAGTATAGTGGTACCTTTAATAAGTTTGGCACAAAGGCTGGATTACGTTATGAGTACACATGGCAGAATGTGAAATATCTCGCCGGGAATGGCGAAAACTTTAATACCAACTATGGAAACTTAGTGCCCAGCGCTAGCTTCACTTACAATATTTCACCCATGCAGAACTTGGGATTGACTTACAATTTGCGCATTTCTCGCCCTGGAATCACTTATCTCAATCCCTATGTGAACCGGTCTGTACCTACCGTTATAAGCTACGGTAATCCTGATTTGAAGACAGTGGAGAATCATAACATCGGAATGGTCTATAACTTTTTCACTCCGAAACTGATGCTCAACGTAAGCCTCCAGCAAACAATCTGCGGCAATGCGCTATCCGAATACAGCTTCATGAGCGACAATGTGTTGAATTCTACGTATGGCAACATCGTGCGAGAACGCAATAGTTCACTCAGCGTGTTTGCCAACTGGTTAGCTGCAAAGAACACCCGTCTCATCTTCAATGGTGGTCTTTCATACGCCGATCTCTATAGCAAGACTCTCGCACAGGCAAACAACGGATGGGGCACTAACTTCTTTACGGGCGTGCAACAGACAATGCCATGGGAGGTGAAGCTTAGCGCATACCTCATCATGCAGGGCAAAAGCTATACATTACAAGGATGGAACTCCGGATTTCAAGGCCTAAATGGTTCGATCTCTAAGTCTTTCTGCAAGGACAAATTTAACGTTTCCATCGCAGGATTGTATGGCTTCTCGGAAAATGGTTCGTTCATTATCAAGATGCGGACAAATGGCAACGACTTCTCCAATAGTGTACGATTAAAGGTTCCTATTGCCTTGTTCCAGGTCCATCTAGCTTACAACTTCGGCAATTCAAAAGTCCAAGTGAAAGCACATAAGTCAAATATCCAAAACGATTTCATAGAGAAAAAGAGCGAGACGGAACAAACTCAGCCCAAGATATAACATCTTACAGTACCAGAAAACACAACTAATTCGATGATTCGTTTTTGCAGAAGTAGCCTTTTTGCTATCTTTGTGAATTCAAATCATCGAATTTTATTATTGTGAAAACTTTTCTTTCTTTTGTCGCAAGCACTCTGATGTGCTTGTCGCTTCATGCTCAACCTCAGGCGACGAGTCCCACTGAGGATGCCATCACCTCAGACTTCGTGGAAGAACACGAGATGAAAAATGGGCTCATGGAGATGCTTTCACAATTCAGCACTTATCTTAAGAATGACTTTTTAGACCTCAATCTCACCAACGATCGAGGAGAATCCATAGGCTGTTTTCGTTCCAATTCCACAATGAAAAACAATGAGGATGGAGTCCGTTCCAATGCCGACCTTAGTATGGTTACAGCCTTTCTATGCAAGTATGGTCCCAATCGAGTAAGTCTTCCACAAGGCATGACTTGGTCGGAGATGGAGCAAATCGCTACGGAGAGTCTCGTCTGGGCCTACTCTACACACAAGGCTGTGCGCCTTGCCAAGTGCAAGGATGGCAACTACTGGGGTTCCACACGTAAGGGCGACAGTCAATGGGAAAGCAATCTGTGGGCAATGAGTGTGGCTTATTCGGCCTTCTTCCTTTGGGACAAGTTGTCTTCTGATCAGCGGGAAAGCATTTATAAACTACTAAAGGCCGAGTGCAACTATGAACTTCAGCGCGATATCCCGACAGGATATAAAGGCGACACGATGGCCGAAGAGAACGGATGGGATGCCTGCGTGCTTGCTGCCACGATAGGTCTTTTCCCCGATGACGAACTCGCTCCAAAGTGGTTCGACCGCCTGCGCCGCTTCGCGATCAATGCATATTCACACAGCGACGATGCCAACGATGCCACAGTAATAGACCCTGGCTATGATACGGCTACCGTAAAAGGTCTCCATATTGGTAAAAACTTATACCCCGACTACACCCTTCAGAACCATGACTATTTCCATACATCCTATCAAAACGTAGTCATTCAAGAGCTTGGGGAGGCTGCATTGGCAATGAAGCTTTTCCAACAAGGACTCCACGGCCATGAGAAATGGGCAACCCGAGCCTTGACGCACAACTGTCTTGAGGTTCAAAACCAAGTACTCAACTGGCTCGCCCTTGCTGACGGAGAACTTGCTATGCCCAATGGCAACGACTGGAGCCTTTTTCTTTATGACCAGATAACCAGCTACACGACCAATGCAACCTTGCTTCATGATTCTGATGCACTGATGCTTGAGAACCTCGCCTATAAGATGATTCGTGCCCGTCAGTCAACTACCACAGATGGTTCTTGGCTGCTTCGCTCTGACATCGGTGCACGACGTATGGGAGTGGAGGGGCATCGAGTGATGATGACTTGGCTCATGCACGAGACTAATTCCACGGAATCATTATCCCCTTCCAGCTTTGAGGATTTCCGAAAAAGATATGAAAAGGCACGCATCTTTAAGAGTCAGAACATCGTAAGGGCATACACGCCTGATCGATTCACTTGCTTCTCGTGGGCGCCTGGCATCAAGAGTTACACTGGATATATTGCCGCCAACTCGCCTGATAAGAATAAAATCATTGTCCCCTTTAAAGATCACAATACCGGGAACTTTCTAGGCTGGTACAGAGTAGGCGGCAGAAAGACAAATGCTCAGCCGGTATTAAGTGGGAACTACCAGCTTAAAGGAACTGCATGGACCATGAATGGGCAACTGCTTACCAATGACAGCACGCTCGATCATCGCTTTGTCATCTACTCTACTCCAGGCAATGCTGTCATCTATCTTGACTATGTATCAGCATTGGCTACGGATACCATCATCCGTGAACAGGGCGGATTGATGGCCATCTCAACCGACGACTTTACACAAACGGCACGCACACTCTATTATGCCGATTCTACTACTAATGGAACCTTAGCCTATAGGCTCAACGGCGAGTGGCTCAAAACTTTTTCAACTGACTGGATAAACATCGACAATGCGGTGGGAATCATTGGAAAGAACGGAAAACTTATGGCCTTTGGAGATCGTGCCGACAACAATTCGGTCATGACCTCGAAGCTTTATGCCGCCTACGACGACCGTCGAAGAGTGGTTAATAAAGGCGATGTGGTCGATGCTCGAAACCTTGTCTATTATAGCAATATTTCTGTCACTGATACTCGACGCATGAATGATGCTTTGATACCATTATGCAAGCAGCTGCCTATTGGATGGAACGGTGTCATTGCTGGTGACCCTGATGGCACTCGCTACCTGACGCTCTCCAATTTCAAAGGCACGGAAGAGGGTTCTATTCAAGATATCAGCACAGCCAATGGTGCTCCAGTCTTTGACGTTATGACAACGATAGAGGACAACTGTGCCTCAGCCAACTTTACCCTGGCTCAAAACAACAGCGTATCAATACCCATTGAATACTATGTCCGCGGCAGTCATGTGAAAGCACTATGTAATGATGGAACACTCTCCCTTACTGCCTCAGAGAATACGGAAATAATAGTTTACCGCCAAGGTTTTGAACCTATTCAGATAAAGTTGAAAGCCAAGCAAGCGGCTATAGTCAGTGAAGTCGATGGACAATTGACTATCCAAAAGAAATATTAGTGGTAATCTGTGCAGATTTTTCTTAATCTATGACAGTAATAACGGAATTAATTCTTATATTTGCGAAAGCAACCTTTAAGCAAGAAGCCTTATGATGCAAGAATTGATTGACACCCTACATACAGAAGAATGCTCCCTCGTGATACTCCATGAAGGCAACATTCGGACATTCGACGGACACGGTGTTCGTCGACTCTACAACCTAATGAATGATGAGCCCGAGCTCTTCTTTGAGGCTAAACTCGCCGTGAAGGCCGTAGGTCGATCTGCCGCCCGCATGATGGTGAATGGAGGAGTAGTAGAGGTATATGCCGAATTCATATCCGAACAGGCCTATGATGTACTTCATGATGCAGGCATCGTGGTGAAGTTTGACAAGAAAGTTGACCATTCCAAATTCCTTGATATTTGGCGTAAACTCGGAGAAGTAGATAACGATTAACCAATCATAGATCCCAATTCTTCCTACCTTAGTTCCTCTTCGCAATTGCGAAGAGTATATCTGTATGCCATGAAACATACCCAGGGAAATCTTCTTTGAGCAATATCTTGTGTTTGAGAAGATATGATTACCTTTGCCATAACTTATCGAACTATCAATCATGAGAAAATTTTTCGCGTCCTTGGTCATGCTACTCACCATGATAAATGCACAAGCGCAGGACATCAGGGATGCCCAATGGATATCGTCGAGCTCAATTCTTACGCCCTCAGCTACACATTATAGCATCAACTGGGACTTCGCTATTCAAAAGGGTAACGCTGGTTTCCTTTTTTCGGGAAATGCCAAACACAACACATACTACATGTGGCAGGTGAATTTGGAGAGTGGCAAGGAGAGACTAAAGCCATTCATCTGCATCAATGGTGCATTCAAACTACTCGATGATATTGACATCAGCAATAAGGTAAACATTCGTCAAGATAAGGGTAGAATGCACCATTTGCGTTTAGACATCAACCAAAACGTTGTGACTACAAATATCGACGGCGTGATGGTAAGCACCTATCAAGTACCCTATCCCGAAGTGAGTTATGGAGAAATAGGTATCCGCGAGATGGGCAACGAGACAGTCTATCTAGACAATCTACTCGTGCAAGATCTATCGAATCCGACTGCTCCGCATACACTTATTGCCGAGAACTTTGATGGTACCAACTCAATGGATAGTGGCTTGGTAATACGACAGAAGCAAGGAAACCAACGACTCAACATCACAGGGACAACCAGTTGGTATTCGTCTCAGCAGAAAGGCATCCCCGTTTTCCGAAAAAAGTTCGTGCTTAATAGTGCTATTAGGCATGCCACGCTGCAGTGCTCTGCACTCGGAATCTACAATGTGTTCATCAATGGGCAGCGTATTGGCACTGACGAACTGAAACCTGGATGGACCGATTATCGCAAGGAGGTGCCTTATCAGGAGACAGATGTTACTGCCTCTTTGCGAAAGGGAGACAACTATATCGCCGCAGAAGTGAGCCGAGGATGGTGGGCTGGCGACATTGCCCATGATGCGTATGGCAGTCATCCGGTAATGCAATTTGTGGGGATGCTACGCATGGAACTTGCTGATGGGACGAAAATGTTTGTCCCTACCGATGGAAGCTGGAAATATGCCGCATGCGGAGCCGTCGTTAATGGTGACATCTACGATGGTGAAGTCTATGATGCGAGACGAGGAGAGGACTGGAAACAGGCGAACTTCGACGACTCTCACTTTCTGCCAGCGATAGTGAACGATGGTACACACCCTACTCTTTTCCAACAGACTAGCCCGGCGGTCAGAATACGTCCACAGTTGGAACGCACTCCAAAAAAAGTGACCATCTATGAAGGTAGCGTACCCACGATGACAAAGTATGGTCGCATCAACACCATCAAAGAGTCGGACACACTGAATAATACTCTCTTGAAGAAAGGGCAAACCATGGTTATCGACATGGGACAAAATATGGTAGGTTGGGTTAAGTTCACCATTGAGGGGGATCGAGGTACCACACTTACCTTGCGCCATGGGGAGATGTTGAACTATAATGGTGACTCTGCGAGACTAGACAAGGGTCCTGCCGGTAGCGTATGGACCTACAACTTACGAACCGCCGACGCCAAAATTACTTATATTTTAGGTGGTAAGAAAGGTGGCGAGTCGTATCATCCCTCGCACACTTTCATGGGTTTCCGCTATGTAGAACTTACCGCCGACCACGACATTGTAGTAAAACGCGCCGTCGGTCAGGTAGTGGGTAGCGATATAGAGGAATGGGGCGACTTTGCCTGTTCCGACAAAGACATCAACCAACTCTACCAAAACGTCTTATGGGGACAGCGTGGCAACTTTCTCAGCATTCCCACTGACTGCCCCCAGCGCGATGAGAGATTGGGATGGACGGGCGACACACAGATTTTCTCTCGTACCGCATTGTACAATAGTAACGCCTCAGCGTTCTATCGACAGTGGATGCGTGACATGCGCAATGGTCAAGACAGCAATGGTGCCTTCCGCGACATCGCACCCTTCTGTAAGTTCTGGGGTGAGGGCAACTCAGCATGGGGTGATGCTGGTGTCATCGTGCCTTGGACAGTGTATGATATGACTGGCGATCGTAGCATATTGGAAGAGAACTATGAAGCCATGCAGAAGTGGATGCTGTTTTGTGCCGCTCAGGGCAGCGATGGCTTCCACTATAACGGTGCGGGCACATCATTCGGCGATTGGTTGGCTTATGAAGCCATTGATGCTAGATATATTAGTGTCTGTTATTATGCCTATGTCACTCTGCTAATGCAGAAGACTGCCACTGCGCTCTCCACCTATCCTAATGACAGCTATGCCCAGGACGCAAAGGCCTACAAACAACTCTACGACGACATCAGAGCAGAATTCCAGTCTCGCTATATCGACTCGACCAGCGGACTGCTAAAGACTAGTACTCAAACTGGTTATCTCTTGGCATTGCACCTGGGACTTATTGACAAGGCAAAAGTTGAAGATGCAAAGCAGGTTTTAGCCAAAAAGATTGTTGACAACGGTTACAAGCTTTCCACAGGGTTTGTGGGAACAGGCATTCTCTGTACGACCTTGAGCGAGGTTGGCATGGATGAAATGGCCTATCAATTGCTCCAACAGCGCAAGAATCCATCATGGTTATATAGCATCGACCAAGGTGCGACCACCATTTGGGAACGCTGGGATAGTTACACCATTGAGGGAGGATTCAATAAGCACGAATGGAACATGAACTCGTTCAATCACTATAGTTATGGTGCCGTGGCGGAATGGTTCTATGCTGGCATAGCTGGCATACAGACATCCGACTATTCCATAACCACCATCGGTAAGAGTGGATGGAAGCATTTTGTTCTTTGCCCACACATAGATACCCGTTCCGATGCACTGATTCAAGCCGTCAAGGGTGAGCGCATCACCTGGGCAGGGGCCAAGACACGTACTCCCGAGGGTATCATTACTGCGAAATGGCAACTCAAAAACGATGGCCGCATTATCTATGATGTTACCATCCCTCAGGATGCCAAAGCCACAGTGATGATGCCATTGGCGAGTGCTGATGATATGGTCTTAGTGGATGGCCAAACCGTAAATGATGGCACGACCATAGCTTTGCGCAAGCATTTTGAAGTGAAAGGTGGTCAACACAGCATAGAATGCGTACCAGCAACAACCAAATAGATTGTCATCACAATATCTATTGACCACAAACCACATTTTATTAGCCATTAGGAATTCCTAATAAATAACATTAGAATGGCACTGGAGCGGTGAAAGTCATCTCCTCTCCGGTATCAGGATGTCGCAAAGTAAGCCGCTCAGCATGAAGATAGAGGCGGTCGGCACGCTCCCCATAAAGTTCGTCGCCACGGATGGGATTGTCCAATCCGAGATGGTGGGCACAGTGCACGCGCAACTGATGCGTGCGACCCGTGAAGGGATAGAGAGCCACTCGACGGCCAGTGATTTGCTGATAATAGGTCGTAGCTGGCTTGCCAAACTCTTCGTCAACTACTTGTCTTGGCCGGTCCACAA
>Ga0070399_1004979_pt1 | contig 10620 bp, 7 predicted proteins | sample BioMet4_FD_61217 | JGI IMG/M metagenome (GOLD analysis project Ga0070399, IMG submission 61217) | Microbial communities from bioreactor (seeded with sewage sludge) at LBNL, California, USA - Biofuel metagenome 4 (version 1) | ecosystem: Engineered > Bioreactor > Anaerobic > Unclassified ... | reverse complement strand
CGATCTCCGCAAGCATTATAATTTTTCCTGACGCTTTCCGGCGTGTCGGTACCCGCATTTCCGAGGAGAAAACCCATTTCCTGACTTTCAAACTTTTCAAGTTATCTATCTATTTGTATAGCAAATAGATAAAAGGAATAAGAGTTTGGCGGGGTCAAAATTGGGACGCGGGGAAGAAATCGCCCCGGGGCTTCCCCGCTGCTCGCGAATAGCCGACTTCGGGTTACGGCGCAACGGTCAGCTCCAGGCGTTCCGGCACGTGTGCCAGAGAAAGCGTTGCCGTGGTTGGATTCCAGACGACTCCGGCGGCCGGTGCAATCCGCAATGAAGCGGGCGCATGGGCCAGCGTCAGCACGGCGGGACCGCCGTTGCCGCACAAGGTCAGGTGCAGGACGCCGTCGGCGCCGCGCCAGGCGGCGGCCACGCGGACGGCTTCCGGTTGGACGTGCGCCAGATAAAGTTTTTGATAATAGTCCGGCGGCAGTCCGGCGATGGTGGCATCGCGCATGTTGCTGCCGTGTTGAGCAGCCAGCGCGATAATGCGGTTGGCGGTGGCGCCCGGCCGCCATTCCCGATTGGTTTCCAGTCGGAACTGTCCGTGGTCGCGCCGGAGGAAAAATTTGTCGGTAAAGGCTTCGAAGCGTTCGGCGGTGGCGGGGTCGCCCATGACTCGGGCCGCCGCCGCCATAAAGGAAGCGGTTGTGACCGGCGGAACGTCGATCGGATGGCAGCAATCGGTTTTCTTCCGCAGAAAGTCGTGCGGATCGTTGGCATAGAGCGTCCAGTCGATGGATTTCAGACTTTCCTGCCAGAGCAGACGGACGTCGTTGAGATCCTGAGCCCAGGCGTGGTACCAGAGGAGCGTCCAGCCGTCGAGTCCGGTATGTCCTTCCGGCAGGGTGATGTTTTTGCTGCGGTCGTAGACCAGGCGGATGGCGCCGCCGCCGAGGAGCGGATCGCGATAGCGGCGCAGGGCCCAGTCTTCCCATTTGGCGCGGTCGCGACGCCAATCGCCGTAACCGAGTTTTTCAAACAGCCGGAGGGCGATCTGCGGATGGTTGTTGCAGGGGAAGAAAATTAAATTGGGTTCGCAGGAAACGCCGCCGCTGGGATTGGCCCGCATCTGCCGTACCGTCACGGCAATCAGTTTTTCCACATTGTAATGGATCACGCGGTCCGGAGACCAGACGAAGTCGAAGCCTTGCGTATGATAGCCGGGATCGCGGCTGAAAAATTCGTACAGCGCCAGCAGCTGGAGTAAATGTCCGGTGTACATGATGTTTTCATCATAGCAGGGGTCGGGGAACCAAGACTTTTTTCTCCAGTAGCGTTCGATATAGCTCCAGACCGGTTTCTGCAGCATCCGTTCAATACAGTTTTTCAGAATGGCGGACGTCAATTCGGGATAGGCCGGAGTCCGGAGACCGAGCATGGCGGCGGCATAACCGGCAAATGCCAGATTGTAGCGTACCGCCAGCGTGCCGAGCTGGTCGCCGCCGATGTTCCAGTATTCGCGGTCGGCGGGAGGAAGCCGGAACGTCACGGCGGCCAGGTAATTCTGCGCGGCCAGTTCGTCGTCGGTCAGCGGCGGCAGCGGACGATCGTACCATTGCCGATCGACGGCGGTTTCCGGTCCGACGGGGCGGGGCGAGACCAGCCGGTCGCGTACGATTGGCACTACTACGCTCAGCAGGATTGCGGCCAGCAGGATCAGCGCGAGACGGAAGCGCCAGAGCCGCAGCGCGCCGCTGTCCCGCAGCAACACCAGCGCATACGCCATCATCCAGACGATGAAAGAAACGATCAACACTTTCTGGCAACAGGGCACGTATGGAGAAAACGGCAATTGGCGGATGCCGTGGAGGCCGAGAAAGAGTTCGAAGACCGCTACGACGCCCAACAACCATCCGCACCAGCAATAACGGGCCGGACGGGAAAACCGGCAGAATTTGTTGTTGATACTGACCGCCAGAACCGCGAGGCCGCCGCCGATCGCGGCAAGACAGCATCCGGCGTTATGAAAAAAGCTGTTGAAGTCTTCCGGAATAAATGCGATTGCCAGCAGGCCGGAGCCGGTCATCGCCAGCCCCCAGCGAATCCAACTCCGCCGCCGGGCCTCGACGGCAAAGCAGTGAAACGCCGGGATGAAATACCAGATTGAAACCGCACTGACCGCCATGCCGGTTACGAAAAAATAATTGCTCAACGGATAGAGAAAACCGTTGATCCGTACCCGTCCGAGCACGCTGAGCATTTGTCGGAACGGATTGTATATCCCATTGGGATAACAGTAAATAGCCAGGGCAAAGCAGACGATTGCCAAAGTCCCGCCACAACAGGCCAGCAGCGCCATCCGCCGCAGATAAGTCAGTTTGTCCGTCCATCGCCGCAGTGGCGATTGCCGGCTGGCGCCGACGATGCCGATGGTGATGGCGATCAGCGCCAGCAGATAAAAGACGCCGACCAGCGGTTTCAGCGGGGCGATCTTCAGAATTTGACCGTATCCGATCATCAGGTCGGAAAACAGCAGGGCGCCGATGCCGAGGATGAACGCGTGCCGCCGCGAACCGCAGGCATAGCCCACGCTACAGGCGGAAAGTGCAGTGTAGAGGCTCAGCGCCAGGAGCAGAGTTCCGGATGGCAAGGCGCCCCGCAGCCGTACGACGACCAGAATGCCGCAGCAGATCAGCAACGCCACGGTGATTTCGCGGTTGATCCGGTAATTGCGGGCGAAGAACGCAATCCATAAGATTTGGGCCAGACAAAAACCGCCGACCCCGCCCAGAAACTCGTTGGATGCCAAGCCGGCATGGCGGAAGACCAGAAAATAGTCTCCGATCATGGTGGCGGCCAGTCCGGCCCAGGCGACCCACAACCATTTCGGGCCGGACGCCGTTTGGTCACGCCGTCCGATGGCGATTCCGGCGATCAGCAGCAATCCGGGAGTGAAAAGCGCCATATAATAGAGATTACGTGTTGCCGCCGTCAGTCCGAGTCCGGCCAGCGGCAGGAGCCAGAGCAGCAACCACCAGGACCATTTTTTCATTTTTTCTCCACTGCGATTGAATTTTCCCCTGTGGGGATGCCGTTGCCGTATTCGTCGTCGGGAATGCGGAATCAGCGGCAAACCTAAAGATATACTGCCGATTGCTGAAAATTACAAGTGTAATTCATAAGCGAGTGTCTGCCGTTTTTTTCAGCGGTTCGAAAAAAAGGGAAAAAAGCGCGTCATTTTTCTTCCCTCTATTTGCGGCGATTTGTCATTTACCCTATTGACAATTACCCCGTAAGTGTGGTATATTTATAGAAGTGAGGCGTACAACACTTTTAGTAAAACATGGAATGTTGTAATGACTTTAACCATTACCGAAGACACATTAAAACACCGGCAAGTTTATAACCTGCTGGTCCGGGAACTGTCCGGAAACCGTTTCCAGCCCGGCGAAAAACTGCCGTCGGAACGGGATTTCGCGGAACGTCTGGAGGTCAATATCCGGACGGTGCGCCGCGCTTTCCGGGACTTGGTGCTGGGCGGCATTGTCGAGAAGCGGGTCGGGTCGGGAACGTACCTGAGACGCCAGCTGGATTCGTCCTGGCACGACCGGACGATCAATGTGGTTCTCGGCAACGGCTACGACGGGACGGTGCAGCATATGATTGAAACCGCCGTCCGCAAGGTCTGCGACCGCCGGCAACGTCAATACCGGATTATTTATCAGGACAAGGGGGAGTTGCCCAATCTGATCGGCAGTTGCATCAGCTATCGCCAGCCGACGATTCTCTGTCTGAACGATCTCGACGGCGTGGCTCGGATTTTCGAGGCGCCGGAACTGTTTGTGGCGTTCAGCAGCATGATTTACCGGCAGGGCATACCCTGCGTGCAGTGCGACGATACCAAGGGCATCCGGATGCTGATCGAACATCTTCACGGTCTGGGTCATCGGCGAATCGCGTTTCTGCATCTGAACAATGTCACCGGCGATGGTCTGCCGGAACTGCAGGCGGCGGTCTGGAGTTCGGCGCTCGGCCGCGATTTCGATCCCGCGCTCAAACTGGTGATTGCCAATACGGATGGCTATTGCATGGAACAGGCTTTTCAGACGGTTTCCGCGGCCCTGAAAACCACCGCGTTTTCCGCCCTTTTGTGTACTACGGATGTCCTCATGTATGGTGCGATGGGGGCTTTGCGCGAAGCCGGGAAACGGATTCCGGAAGATCTCTCCGTCGTGTCGATCGGCAATACTCAGTTGAGTTGGTTTGCCTGTCCCCCGGTCACCTGTTACGACCCCAATATCGAAGCGCACGTGGAGAAGGCGATCGGCCTGCTGGATTTCAACCATGACAATCCCGGACAGATCGAGAAACTTCGTTTGATCGAACCCCAACTTATTATCCGAAAGTCAACCGCTCAACACAAGGAGCAAAAATCATGAATTACAGAGCAACGGGAAACATGAAACATCAATTTACACTTATCGAACTTTTAGTAGTAATAGCCATCATCGCCATTCTGGCCGCTATGCTGTTGCCGGCGTTGAGTCGGGCACGGGTGGTGGCCAAAAGCATTTCCTGCGTCAGCAATTTGAAACAGTTGGAGACCGTATCGCAGCTTTACGGCAACGATTATAACGACTTTGTGCCTCCCGGCTGTTTCAACTGGGGCAGTACCTATGCGTGGTGGCATTGGATTCTGACACCGTATTTCGGTTATAACGGCCATGTACCGCCGACAGGTGCGGAAGCGGACACAGTGACCAATTTCATTACTACGAAAAAAGTCTATGCCTGTCCTGAATTACAGCAAACGCTCGGGTATCGCGTTTTTGTGGAAACCAGCGGCTATCCGGAGGCCGGCTATTCTTCGGTCTTCCGTTTTTCGCGGGCCCGGATGCCGAGCAATTGCCCCCATCTGGCCGACAATCGTTCCGGAGAACTGCTCTCCTACGTCTCCGAATGGGCGCTGACGCAGTGGCGGCATGGCGGCAATACCAATATCGGGTATTATGACGGGCATGTCGGCAGCATGAGAAAAGTGGCGAGCGGTACTGAATTTCAGGCAGCGTTTAATCTCAATTTTAAATAGTAGCAGGGACGCTGTCGGAGTTGATCGAGCATCCGTAGCTACGGTGGAGTTCAGTAAAAAAATCAGTTATAGCAAAAAGAGATAACCACGATGGCTAAAAGTTTTTGGTTGGGCATGATCGCGCTTTTCGGAATGGTTGCGGCCATCTCCGCTTCCGGTACTTCTTACCGGAGCAATTTTGCCAAAACGCATGCGGAATGGAGCGGTTATAACGAAAAGCATCCGGTCGCGCTTTCGGTGGTTCACGAAAATGGGCTGACGGCATTACGTTTCGCCCCGGGCGGCGGCACGTGGAACCAACCGATTTTGGACCTGCCCAAGCCGATTACCGTAACGGCCTTGACGATGATTCGTTTTAAGATTAAAATGCCGATTTGCTTTCGCCACGAAATGGTGATCGATGATCTTACCGGCAAACAATCTTATGAATTGCGGTTCCTGGTCAATTCTACGGATTGGGTAACCGTCCAGCGTTATCTGGTCGGTTCGGTTCCCAAGAAAGCCGGCGGGAACGGTTTACTGGGACATCAGATTAACCGGATTACTTTTGCGCTGTGGGGCGAACCGATTGAGCTGGCTAATGTGGAAATTTTCGAATCGAACGGCCATGATTCGGAACTTCCGGTTGATACGGACGTGATTCCGGTAAAAAAATACATTTCTCAGTACAAAAATCCGGACTATCCGGTTTTTAAACGCAATGGGGTTTTCCCGTTCGGCGTCGTGACCCGGGTCGATGCCGATGATTTCAATGGTAAAATCTTCGGGGTTTCCACTCGCGATGGGGTCAAGGCGGATCTGGCTGATTTGCGTCGTCACCATGTCAATACCTGGCTGAACTTCTGTGACCTGACGTTTTGGCCGGATCGCCTGGCCGACGTCAATGACGCCGGTATTTATCTGCTGGAAACCATGTATTCCAACGCCGATTTCCGGGATGCGAAACAGCGGGACAACGCGTTGCCGGTCGTCGGGGCTATTGCCAAAAGCCCGTGGTTGCTGGCTTGGTATGGTCATGACGAGCCGCTGCCCGGTTCTTATGCCGCCTACATCGCGGAGAAAGAATTTCTGGAGAAAAATGACGGCAAACATCCGCTGACCAGCGCCTTCAATACCCCGATCGCCCGGGAAACGCTCGGCAAGGGGATGGAAGTCATGATTCCGGATGAATATTCCATCAAACCCGGACTGCAGGATCCGGCGGCGCCGATTCTTGCTCATTTCGAGATCGTCCGCCAAGTCCGAAAACTTTCCGCCGGCGGCAATGTCTGGTTTATGACCCAGACGTTTTCGCAGCGCAGCGCTAGCGGCGAATATAGCTGGATTTATCCTACGGCGGCGCAAATCCGGCTGGATATGCATACGTTGGCTGCGGCCGGGGCGGACGGTATTTTCTTCTTTATTTACAATGAGCGGATACCGTTTTTCATCAGTGGTCAGGGGGAAGTTTTTGATTACACGCTGGTGGACCCCTGGCGCAACGGCAACCCGGTTTACGATGAAATTGCCCGTTTCGGGGAGACCGTAGTTCCCGTGATGCCGTCTTTGCTTGATGCCCAACCTTCGACCAAGGTAACCGTGAACTATGATAAAAAGGCGTTATTGCTGGGACAGTCGGTCAATGCTTTCGGCAGCTACTTCTACTTCGTCAACAAATCGCTGGCAAAATCCTATGAGTTTACGCCTCGGATTCCGGTTCATGAAGGGATGAAACTGTACGATTTGTTTACGCTGGCTCCGGCGGTTTTCCCGCTCCGATTGGACGCGGCTGCCGGTTGTCTGCTGATGTTGGCTACTCCGCAAAACTTTGCCACGATCAAAGCCGAGGTTGAAGCCCGCAAACAGCAGGACGCGCAATCTCTGGAAAAACTACGGAATCAGGAACTGATTGCCGCCGGTTTTAAGGACGGTAAACCTTCGGCTGCATGGTTGCAGCAGGAAAAGGAACTGGTTGAGGTACGTCAGGGGTTCGGGCGTATCTACGCATCCTTGGTGAGTCCGGATCATGTCCGGAAAGTAGAAGCGGATGTCAATAAGAAGTTTTTGCCGTTGCACGAACAGCTCAAGGCCTTGAGCCGGGAATATTTTTCCTTGAAGCAGCGCCATGCCCGCGGTGAAACGATTGCGACTGCTCCATTGTTGTCCAAAATAGCGGCATTGGAACGTGAATACGGTGAATTATTGAAGGGCAGTCATTAAATTTCAGTGGTATAAACTCTGATTGGTTACGTCAGAATTTATAGTTGGTAAATCAACAACCCGATTTAGGGCGAGAAAATCATGACTTCGCCGGAAATAGAATGATCGTGTTTTTTTAACTATTGCGTTGTAAAATGTTGTTGATGCTCCGTTAACCAAAACGCAGAAAAACCAGGAATGCAGAAGGACGATTAAATGATGGAGAAAATAAATAGGCGAAGAACTGCAGCCGGAATAATTGCCGCCATAACGGCGGCATCGTGCTGGGCGGTCGAGCCGATCCATTACGATTTCAGCCATGAACAGGAAATCCGGGCGTGGACCTCTTGGACCAACGGCATTCCGGTTACGATCAATCGCGTCGATTTGGGGCATAAACAATATGCATTGAAATTGGAAGCCGTTAAATCCGGACCGACTACGCCGATTCTGACGTTACAGCCGCCGTGGAAAGTAACCGCCGGAACCATGCTGGAATTCCGTATTTTGGGCGATGTCGGCGGGCACTTTGAAATAAATTTGAATAATAATCTCGACGGTTCGGAATTTGGCGTTGCCTTTACTTGTGAAAAAAATCGGTGGACCACGGTACGCAAGCAATTGGCGGGCGCTTGTTATAAGCGGTTCGGCACCGGGGATCGCTCCGGTGGTTTTGTCGGTGCGGAACTGGGGCGGATTCAAATTGCGTATTTCGGCAGGAGCGTAATGATTACCGATGTGAAGATTTATAACAGTCAGTCTCCGCTTAAAGAATTGCCGGATGAAACGGAGATATGCAAGGAATATCTGCAGCAACGGGGAAAGCATGTCTATCCGCAGTTGGCGCGTAACGGGATTTTCCCTTTCGGTGTTATCAGTACGGTTTCCGCCGGGGATGACGCCAACGGGAAGTTATTGGGACAGAGTTGCTCGGAACGTTTCGAAAAAGACCTGCTGGATCTGAAGCGGCATTCCATGAATGTGATTGCCAATTTTTGCGATAGTCGTCGAGGAATCGTCGACCGGCTTCGACTGATGGATAAATATCGTCTTTACCTTATGGAAACCGCCACTGCGGTTACCGATTTTACGACTCCGGCATCACAACCGGTCCGGGAAGAGATGCAACAGTGTGTCAAACATCCCCGGCTACTTGCCTGGTACGGCGCTGACGAGCCGAACGATTATCAGAAATATCTCCGAAATAAAGCGGAAATCGAAAAAATTGATTCATCGCGACCGGTTGCCAGTGCGTTCTGTTCGCAGAGCACGGTGCGGATTCTCGGTCCCTGTATGGATGTCGTGATGATCGATCCATATTCGATTACTCCGGAACTTAAGCATTCTCTGCCGGAGTTGTTGAACCATGGTTCTTTGGTTAAAAACGCAAAAAAACTTTGCAGAGGAAAGCGGCTCTGGCTGATTCCTCAGGCTTTCAGTATGCGTTCCGCCGGCAATCCTACGCTGAGAATGCCAACTCCGTCCGAGGCGGTATTTGATGTTTATAATGCGCTGGCGGCCGGTGCCGGCGGGTTCCTGTTCTTTATCTACAATGACACGGTTCCCTGGCTGGACGGCAAAGTGCGCCGCGAAGAGTTTGACCGAACCATGGTTGATGCCTGGGGCAATGCCGATCCGGCTTATGTTGCGCTTTCCCATGTCGGTCGGACAATTACGCCGATCATGCCATCGTTGCTCGATGCGGCGCCGGATACGGCGATTAAGATTGACGGTGAACTCGACAAACTGGTGGTCGGTCAATTCAAAAATCAACTCGGGAGTTATTTATTCCTGGTCAATCGAAATTTAAAAAAGTCCTATTCCGGGCAGGTAAAGATTACGTTGCCGCAACAATGTGCCGCTTATAATCTTCTTTCTTTGGAGCCGGACCGCGCCAATATTCTTACGTTGAATCTGGAACCCGGCAGCGGAGTCATCCATATGATTGCGACATCGAGAAATTTTGCGGTGGTCCGAGACGAGATACGCTTGCGGCGGATACAGCAGATGCGGGAAGCGGCGGAAGTGGAAATTCAGGTTTTGTCGGAAGCAAAATTCGACGTTGCGGCCTTGAACTCGGAAAGCAATGCCGTTGCCGAACTCCTTAATCATAAGAATTTTGCGGAAGCGGAAAAATTACTCGAAAAATTGGCATCCGATCTGGTGGTATTACGTCGTAGCGATCCGCATTATGTACAAATGGACGGACAATTGAAGCAAGTACAGCAGCAGTTTGGAATCATAAACCGATTATTGACGGAGCCTTCCGTTATGGTCAGAATTGACGGGAAAGAAGCAACTCATAAATTTATCGATGCCGTAAAAACGGTTTCCGCCGATTATTTTCGGCTTCAACGTGAACAGTGCCACGGAAATTATAGTGGGGCGGCACAACTGCCTGCACTGTTAAATCAGGTTATCCGACTGCGGAAGCAGGCTGAACAAATTGTCAACAATCCATAACCCTGGAGGATGGAAAATGATTAATCGTAAACGGAATTTCACGCTCATCGAACTCTTGGTCGTAATTGCGATCATCGCAATTTTGGCCGCCATGCTGCTTCCGGCGTTGAATACGGCCAGAATGCGCGCCAAAAGTATCGCCTGTACCGCTAATTTAAAACAACTGTCGCTGGCTACACTGAACTATGCCGATTCCTACGGTGGTTGGCTGCCGGAATCCTGGGGAAATACCTATGTAATCGACAATGAGTATTTCCTTTACTGGTATCAGCGTCTGATGCCTTTCTGCAGTAACAATATTACTCTCCTGAAATGCCCGGCCATGACCGATACAGCGGGATGGCGGACCTCCGGACGTAGCGATCGGACGTATAGCCTCGTCAAAAACCAGGACGTTATTCTCGGTTACAATTCTATTGCCACAATCTTCGGGATTTCCATTTATGTTGCTCCTTACGGCAAGCAATACAGTACAACGAAAATCAACCGCCTACGGCAACCGTCCATCACGATTTGTCTGACTGACAATTATACGTCTTCACAAATTATTCGCGACAACATTCTCGGATCCCCAAATTACTATTTTTCCCGCCATCGTGGTCGCATTAACGTTGCCTTCTGCGATGGGCACGTCGGTACAATAGCCAAGAATGAAAATTATTATTCACTTTATATCTGGCAGTATCCTTGTTCCAGTAAGATGAATGCCGCCGACTGAAAAACGGCAATAATACTGCTTTTTCATCATCGGGAACAAAACTGTTCCCGATGGATTTTTGTCCTCCTTGAGGGCAAAAATACCACCGGCTAAGCCGGTGAGTTGGTAAAAATCTTTAGATAGAAGCATCTGAAAAACCCTCCAGAGCTATATTTAGCGTTAGGCTCGCCAGCCGCGT
>Ga0070399_1004978_pt1 | contig 10620 bp, 6 predicted proteins | sample BioMet4_FD_61217 | JGI IMG/M metagenome (GOLD analysis project Ga0070399, IMG submission 61217) | Microbial communities from bioreactor (seeded with sewage sludge) at LBNL, California, USA - Biofuel metagenome 4 (version 1) | ecosystem: Engineered > Bioreactor > Anaerobic > Unclassified ... | reverse complement strand
CCGCCTGAAAAGTGTCCAGTCTGTGGAACAAGTAAAACATCTTATGTGAAATTTTAATCAGTATACAGTGCAAAGCAGATTTCTAGTTGTATGCAAGATGAAGTAAATCCGCGCAAATATTTAACGACCTGGGGGATTGAATGATCATAACTGATCATCCGATCCCCCAGGTCTTTTATGTTAAACGTTTATTGTCAACTTATTAATCCTACTTAAATCATAAAATGCTTAAATACCCTTGACAAAATATATCTGAAGATACCCTGCTTTCTGCGATGGAAACGGCAGGCGCGAAGGATATGCCGGAGGATGCGGAACGCAAGGGCCTCGGCACTCCCGCCACCCGTGCGGCCATTCTGGAAAAGCTCGTCACCACCGGCTTCGTGGAACGAAAAAAGGCCAAGAAAACAGTCAGCCTCATCCCGTCCCAGGCGGGCGTATCCCTCGTCACCGTCCTGCCGGAGCAGCTTCAATCCCCGCTGCTGACCGCCGAATGGGAAAACCGGCTCAAACAGGTGGAACGCGGCGAACTGGAGGCGGACGCTTTTATGAGCGGCATCGCCGCGATGCTCCGGGAGCTGGTGAAAACATATACGCCGGTCAAGGGCGCGGAGGTCCTGTTTCCCTCCGGGCGTGAGGTCATTGGCAAATGCCCCCGCTGCGGCGGCAACGTGACCGAGAGTGCAAAAGGCTTTTTCTGCGAAAACAACGATTGCCGTTTCGGGCTTTGGAAGGACAATAAATTCTTTTCCGTCAAGAAAAAGGCGCTGACAAAGGCCGTCGCCGCCGCGATCCTGAAGGACGGGCGCGCGAAGCTCACCGGCTGCTATTCCGAAAAAACCGGCAAGACCTACGACGCGACGGTGATCCTGGAGGACACCGGGGAGCGCATCAATTTTAGACTGGAATTTGATAAGCGCGGTGAGCCATGATGCTTTCAAAATATGAGCAGGAAACGATCATTTGCTATAATGAGGAAGAAGCGACGGCCAGCGTTTACACGCACAATAATAAGCTCATCAAAAAGCTCAAACGGCTCTCGGAGAAATACCCCGACAAGGTAAAGCCGGAGCGCCCGGAGCATCACGGGGCCGTCAGCTATCTTGTTCCAAAACGCTGTGTTTCCGTCCGGGAGCCGTACAGCGACCAGCGGCGCGAGGCCGACAGCATACGGGCGAAAACAGCGAAAATATGCCCTCCCGACAGGAGCATACGCTCCGAAAATGAATAGCGAGCGTGCCCCTGCATAGGTTTACCCCGACCTGTGCGGGGGCACGCTATTTTTAGTTTTAACAATTTCGAAAGGAGCAAACAGACATGAGCGATTACACAATAATGCGATTCACCAGCACAGAGGACCCGGACAGAAGCGTGATCCTTACGCTTCCCTCCACACCGGAGCAGTTTCAGGAGGCTATGCGGAGCATCGGCACGGAAACCATCGGAAAGGGCTGCAAGGTCACGGATTTTGCAAGCGACGTTCCTGCGCTGGACCAGCTTCTGGCGGTCAACCCCGACGCCGTGATAAACGCCATGCCGGACGAGCTGAATTATGCGGCGGCGCGGATCGCGGTGCTGACGCCCGCCCAACGGAGATTGGTGGACGCGGTTTCAGAAACCCCTTTGCGCCTGCGGAAGCTGGAACAGATCATTGACTTCAAGGAAAACAGCGAATTTTTCCTGCTGATTCCCGAAGCAAAAAACGCCGCCGAGCTGGGGGACTATTACACCTATCAGTCGGGTATGGTGGACATGCCGGAGAAATGGAAAGCCGCCATCGACTGCGAAAAGCTGGGTATGATCGCTGCTGAGGTGGAGCACGGCGCTTTCACCGCGCACGGTTATGTGCTGCCCACCGGCGACGAATGGACCCCTCATTTTGAAAAGAACTGCACCATCCCCGAAGCGTACCGCGTCACAGGCGCGGAGGTCAGGTCCTCCGTCATAGAGCGCCTGAAATCTGAGAGTGCAAAATTGCCCAAAGCGCGGCAGGACAAACACGATACACCCGATCATGAACGCTGAAAGGAGGACGCGCAATGGCTGACCATGAGAATAACAAAGACCGTTTGAAAGAAATCACCGACAGCATTGAACAGGGCATCCGGGAACTGTTCCAGAGTGACCGCTACATGCAATACCTGAGCACGATGTCCCGTTTCCACCGATACTCCGTCAACAACACCATGCTCATCTATATGCAAAAACCCGATTCAACATTGGTCGCGGGGTTCAATAAATGGCGCGATCAGTTCAGCCGGAACGTCATGCGAGGCGAAAAGGGCATCAAAATCATCGCTCCCACGCCTTTTAAGAAAAAAATTGAACAGGAAAAGCTCGACCCGGACACCAAAATTCCCATGCAGGACGCGAACGGCAACATCATCATGGAGGAAAAGGAAGTCAAAATTCCCATGTACAAGGTGGTGTCCGTATTCGATGTATCGCAGACCGATGGAAAGCCGCTGCCGACGCTGGCCAACAACCTCACCGGCAACGTGCAGCAATATGCGGTTTTCATGGAGGCGCTGCGTCGCAGTTCACCCGTCCCGATGGAGTTTGAAGCGATGGAGCCGGATACGGATGGCTATTTCAGCAGAACCAATCAGCGTATTGCTATCCGAACCGGTATGAGCGAGGTGCAGACCGTCTCCGCTGCCGTCCATGAGATCACTCACGCCACACTACATAACTATGAACAGGCCCGGCTTGCCGTCGCCCAGGGCGACGAAACCGCAGAAACGCCCAAACCCAAGGATAGGCACACCGAGGAAGTGGAAGCCGAGAGCGTGTCATTTGCCGTCTGCCAGTATTACGGTATCCAAACCGGCGAGAACAGCTTCGGATATATCGCTACCTGGAGCAAGGGCAAGGAATTAGCTGAATTGCGGGCCGCTCTGGAAACCATCAACAGAACCGCTTCCGGCCTGATTTCCGACATTGACCGGAACTTCCGTGAAGCGTTGAAAGAATATGATACCGTTCTGGAACAATTCGCCGGGGATGTGTATCAGTACACAGCTTCCGTTATGGAACCGCCGTTTCCGCTGCATCCTCCCGAGGAGGAAGCTCCTCTCACTGTGCAGGGGCTAAAAGATGGCTACGGGCAGGACATCCGGGACGCTATTCATATCGCCGCGAAAGTAGAGGGCACGGCCTCACCGGATGAACTGCTGCGGCGGCTGGACGAAATCGAAAAAATCTATCCCCGGAAAGAGCTGAAGGCGATGTATCTGCTGGATAGCGCCACCTATCTCTATTTGAAGGAAAGCACGGAGGGATACAACTATACCCTCTATAATAAGGAAAGCCTACGGGAGACAGGAAGCGGGATGGTGGAGGGTGTCGATACCATTCCCGCAGCTTATGAACGGGCGCTTACCCTTGAAAATCTGACCCCCGCGACATCTGAGAAGGTGCCGCTTGACATTCTCCGAGATATTGCCGCCGTGCGTGAAAATGACATACAAGAGTACATGCGAAAGAACAATATGAACGTCCATGAGCAGACCGTTCCGGAGGTACAGGCCGACCTCGCCCCCGACCCGCCGAAAGCGGCCGATATGCTGCCAGACGCGCCGGAGCAGGCGCTCGACGAATACCCCATGCCAGATTCGGAGCTGACCATGGCCGATCTGGAAGCCTGCGGGTATCTGGACGGCGATCTGCTGCCCCTCTCCAAAGACCGGGCGCTGACGCTTTTTGAGCAGGATCTCACCATTTACATGATCGAGGACGGCGGCGCAAGCATGGCGTTCGACCCGCATGAAATTCAGGAGCACAGCGGCCTGTTCGCCGTGAGCCGTGAGGAATGGGAGGACAGCCGGGAGTTTTCCGCTGCCATTGAGGACCGGATGAAGCATCAGGAACAGCGGGAAAAGAATTTTCTGAACGCCTCTCAGGACGCTTTCGCCATTTATCAGGTGAAGGACGGCGACGAGCTGCGGGACATCCGGTTTGAGCCGCTAAGTTGGCTGCAATCCAAAGGCATTTCCGTGGACCACGGTAACTATGACCTCGCCTACACCGCGCCGCTTACCGATACGGGCGATACGGAGGAAAGGCTGGCCGCTTTGTGGGACAGGTTCAACAACGATCATCCCGCCGATTACCACAGGCCGAGCCTGTCCGTCAGCGACATCATTGCGCTCAAACAGAACGGCGCTGTATCCTGTCATTATGTGGACAGCTTTGGCTTTCAGGAGCTTCCGGCCTTTCTGAAACCGGAAAACTACCTGAAAAACGCGGAGATGGCAATGGAGGACGATTACGGGATGCTGGACGGCATTATCAACAACGGACCCAAAACCACCGTCGTGGAGTTGGAACAGCAGGCCAAAAACGGCCAGCCGATCTCGCTTCTAGAGCTTGCCCAGGCACAGCGCCGGGAACGCGATGAAAAGAAAAAGTCCGTCGTACAGCAGCTCAGGAACCAGCCGGTCAGCCAGGAACACAAAAAATCAGCGCCCGACAGAGGCGCGGAAATGGAGAGATGATATGTTTACCAATGATGAAGTCAATCTGATGTGCATTTACAACACCGGGACACGGGAGGGCCTGATTATGGAATTGATGCAGATGCGCGGTTATCTCGGCGCGGAGGAAACAGAGCTTTTAGCCCTGACCGATTCTGCGCTGGGAAAGCTCCGGGATATGAGCGTCGCCGAGTACGCCACGCTTGACCTGTTCCCGGACTTTGATGAGGCGGCTGAATAACAGCTTTCCTCCACATGGTGACATTTTTCTGAATGTGCGTTATACTGATAGTCAACAAAAATTGAAGTGACGGTTATTTATATTGTCGCGAAAGAAGGAAATCTACTATGTTGATACAAGAGCCAACACCTGAGATGTTAGAAGAATGGAAATGTGTTTGGCATACGTATAAAGATTCTCTTACCCCAAACAGAAGATCCGGTCAGGAGCTACTTAACTATCTGTCGCAGAAGTATGTCTTGACCGAAATACATGACAAAGAGGCTACTGACGCTGTTTGTTTTAGTGTTACGATGAATAAGCCGAGAGCCGAAAAGCTGCCTGACGGTGCCGTTCCCCAGCCAAGGACCTTTTTCCTTGAAAACATGGGAAACGGTGAGATTTTCTATAAAGACGAGAATAAAGATGCGGAAGCGGTTTGGGGCGGAGATATATCGAGAATTTTTGTCGGGATAGACACCGCGTCAGGATATTTCATGGTTGAGGGAAGCACAATGCTTTGGGATGAATTATTCGCTTTTCAGGGGATTGACAAAGCGGATATACAAAATCCGTACTGTGTCGCCCAATACATCGCCTGCCTGAAAAGATTTAGCAAGTTGCAGGATTTAATAAAGCAATCATAACACTATAGGTTTATATCAAGAGAGCAGCCTGCGGGCTGTTCTTTTTTTACCCATGACACCGAAAGGAGGATTTTCAATATGCCGAGTAATGTGCAGGCTCTGGCACAGATGGCCGATCATGCGGCGACGCAGATCACCGCCAGTCACACAGACTGGACGGATTTTCTGACCACCGCCGCCCGGCTATACAAGTATCCGTATCATGAGCAGCTTATGATTTACGCCCAGCGTCCCGACGCGACAGCCTGCGCCGATTATGAGGTCTGGAATGATAAAATGCACCGATATGTCCGGCGCGGCAGAAAAGGGATCGCGCTTATCGACGATTCCGGCGACAAGCCGAGGATTCGGTACGTCTTTGATATTTCTGACACGGGCGACGGGGAAAATTCCCGTCGCCCTTTCCTTTGGGAATATCGGCTGGAATATGAAAATATGGTTACGGCGGCGCTGGAACGGGAATATGAGGTTTCCACTGAAAAGGGCCTTGCTGACCAGTTGGAACAGATCGCCGGTCAGATGGCAAACGAGTATTGGCAGGAGCATCAGTATGACATTTTCCACATCGTTGACGATAGCTTTTTAGAGGAATATGATGATTTCAATATCGGAGCGCAGTTCCGAAATGCCGCCGCCGTCAGCATCACTTACGCCCTCATGTCACGCTGCGGGCTGGAACCCGACGAATACTTTGCGCATGAAGACTTTCTAAGCATCTTTGATTTCAACACGCCCTCTACCGTTGCCGCCCTCGGCACGGCGGTCAGCGAAGGAAGTCAGAAGGTGCTGCGGCAAATCGAAGTCAGCATTAAAAACTACGAACGCGAACATCTCGCGGAAAGGAGCGCCACATATGGAGAACAGCCTGACTTACACGAAGAATGGGGATTACCTGATTCCCGACCTGACGATCACGGAGACGACGGAGAGCATCGGCAAATACGGGAGGATGCGGAAGCGCTACCTGAAGGAGCATCGCCCGGTGCTTTACAACAGCCTGCTTCTGAGCGAGAAGCTGTACCCGCACCTGCTGGAGATCGAGCGGACGGCGACGGCGCGGATGGAGCGGATGATGCCGGAGCTGATGAAATCGGCTGGCGTGACGGAGAGCTTGAAAGCCTCCGACCCGATGAAATGGGTGAGTCTTATGAACAACCTGAAAGCCCAGGCCGAGGAAATGATACTGGCGGAGCTTATCTACAGCTAACCCTTTTCCCATCGGAACAGGAACAAATACAGTGGATCGACGAAGCGGAGAGCGTAAAGCCCTCCGCTTTTTCATTTCCGCAAATAGATATTGACTGTATCCTGTGTACCGGCAGCAATGAAAGCGACAGCCTTTTGCGCATCTGCACCATGTATCGTATGGGAAAAAGCGTCGGAGAAAATGCCGCCTTTTTACAGCGGGAGTACCGGGGCGGCAAGGGCCTGTACCTAAACGGTGAAAAAATATCCGTCTGGTTTAATGAGGCCGGTATCCACATTGCAAAAGGAAATACGGCGCTGTACGCAAACGTCAAGCAACTTATCCCCTGGGAGCAGGCAGAGCACCGTATTGGGGAACTTCTGGAATCCGGCCAGTACCTCACGCGGGATGCTCTTGCTTCTGTGGGTAGGTATGAACGGACACAGCTTGCGCAGACCCTCTGGAATCTGTATCACGACATTGTGGATGAAGCACGGCAGTCCTTTTTCAGTGAAGAGATGTTTCAGGGCGGGTTTCCTGACAGCACCTCCCATATTGCTGAACTGCTGGTACAGCCGGAAAAACTTGATGAAATAATAAACGAGCTGGAACGCTTCGTCACCGCCTACGCACAGGACCATGACCTATTGCGTTTTCATTATCACAGACCGTTGGAGCTGTTGAACGCACTGCGGGATTTGCGGCTTCCCCGGCGTGAATTTACTTCTGAACTGACTGATGTGCCGCCTGTTCGGATGTTCGTCACACAGGACGAAGCAGACTCCGCTCTCACAGGGGGCAGCAGCTTCGAAGGAGGCAAGTCCCGTATCTATGAGTTTTTCGCGCAGTCCCATACTCCAAAGGAAAAGGCTGATTTCTTAAAGCACGAATACGGTATAGGGGGCAGGACACACGCCCTGTCCGGTGCATCGAACAGTTATGAGGATCACAGCGCCAAAGGCATAGAGTACAGGCGTGGTGCGGGGGATGACAAGCTCAATTTAACGTGGAGCGCCGTTGCCAGACGGATCGATTTTCTGATTGCTAATGACCGTTACCTGACCGCCGATGAAAAGGAGCAGTTTGCCGAAGGGCAGCGGGAACAGGCAGGATTGCCGGAGTTTTCAACGGATACGCCACCGGAAAGCCCCGCCCCGCAGGTGGAAAGTGAACCCCCCTCCGCTGTTTCTGCGCCTCCCGCGCCGGAGCCGGAGAGGCGCGGCATGACACAGGCCGATATAGACGCCGCCCTTCAGGAATGGAACGGCGATATTAAGAGCAAGCACACCGTTGTCCGGTACATGCGGGAACACGCCCGCGACAAGGATACGGCAGCGTTTCTCCGCGCCGAGTATGGCGACGATCTACCGGATTTCCCCGTGACTATGGGCGGCACATCGACGGATTTGTCATGGCCGAAGGTACAGCGACGCGTTGCCCAGCTCATAGCCGCCAACAGGTTTTATACGGAGGCCGAATATGACAACCTCGATGATGTTGACCCGGTGGACATCCGGGAGCGGCTTGCACAGTCCGGTATCGTGAACGGTGAAGTCATTGATGAAGAAAAGCTCAATAACAGCCCTATCATCCGGCAGATGACCGCCGACGCGGAACGTATCGCCCAGGAGGAACAGACAGCGCCGCCCGACCTGAGCAGCCAGCCGGTTACCCGCACCGGCGACACCATCGAGAACGGCATCACTTTCCATAATGTGGTCCTGACGCTTTCCGGCGAACAGAGGGAGAATACCCAGCGGGCCGTCCCCGAAAGCTCCGAATCTTCGCTGCCCTATGCGGTGGGCGACACGCTCTATCTGGAGAACGGCAAGCCGTTCATAGTAGAGAACGTCGGGGATTTTGATGTACGTCTCAGCGATCCGTCTCTTATTTATCCTATCTCCAGATCGGAGAGCAAAGAAAACCTTTCCCGCCTTTTGGAGCGTTGCCCTCAACCGGAAAAAGTGCCTGCTCCGACACCTGCGCCGGAGCAGGCCGCCGCCGAAAACTTCCGCATCACAGACGATCATTTAGGCGAGGGCGGCGCAAAAGTTAAGTATGGGTACAATATCGCAGCCATCCGCGCTCTGAAGCAGATTGAGGCCGAGGGCCGTGCTGCGACGCCGAAGGAACAGGAAACTCTCTCCCGGTACGTCGGCTGGGGCGGTATCCCGCAGGCGTTTGACCCGGACAACACTTCATGGTCAAAGGAATATATGGAGCTGAAAGAAGCTCTGACCGATGAGGAATACGAAGCTGCGCGGGCCTCCACCCTGAACGCCCATTACACCAGCCCCGCCGTTATCAAGGCCGTCTATGAAGCTGTAGGCAACCTGGGCTTTAAGACTGGCAACATTCTGGAACCGGCCTGCGGTGTCGGCAACTTTTTCGGCCTGCTGCCGGAGAAAATGTCAGACTCCAAACTCTACGGCGTGGAACTGGACAGCATCACGGGCCGTATCGCGGGACAACTCTATCCGAACGCCAATATCACCGTGGCGGGCTTTGAAACCACCGACCGGCGTGACTTTTTCGACCTCGCCGTGGGCAACGTCCCATTCGGGCAATATCAGGTGAACGACCGGGCTTTGGGCAAGCTCGGTTTTTCTATCCATGACTACTTTTTTGCCAAAACGCTCGACCAGGTGCGTTCGGGCGGCGTAATCGCGTTTGTGACCAGCCGCTATACGATGGATAAGCAGTCGCCGGAGGTGCGGCGCTACATCGCCCGTCGCGCGGAACTGCTGGGGGCTATCCGTCTCCCGAACAACGCTTTTAAGGCCAACGCCGGTACGGAGGTCGTGTCCGACATCATCTTCCTGCAAAAACGAGACCGGCCCATCGAGATTGAACCCGATTGGGTACATCTCGGCCAGAATGCGGACGGCTTTGCCGTCAACAGCTATTTCATTGAGTACCCTGAAATGATCCTCGGCAGGCAGACCTCGGAGAGCACCCAATACGGCAGGCAGGATTTCACCGTTGCGCCCATCGAAGGATTGGAGCTTGCCGACCAGCTTCATGATGCCGTCAAGTACATTCATGGCCAGTACACGGAAGAAGAACTGCCCGATCTCGGTGAAGAAGAAAAAATAGACGATTCCATCCCGGCAGACCCCAATGTAAAAAACTATTCCTATACGGTCGTGGACGGCAAGGTATATTACCGGGAGAATTCCCGCATGGTGCGTCCGGAACTGAACGATACCGCCAAAGAGCGTGTCAAAGGCATGGTGGAACTGCGGGACTGCGTACATAAACTCATCGGCCATCAGCTTGACGGCTTTATCTCCGACGAAACCATCCGTGAAACGCAGGCGGAGTTGAACCGTCTATATGACGATTTCACAGCGAAATGCGGCCTTATCAACTCGCGCGGCAATAGCCTTGCGTTCTCGGAGGATTCCTCGTATTACCTGCTCTGCTCCCTCGAAGTAGTTGACGAAGACGGCAATATGGAACGCAAGGCCGACATGTTCACCAAAAGGACCATCAAGCAGCAGCGCGTCGTTACCTCCGTGGACACCGCGTCGGAAGCCCTGGCGCTCTCCATCGCGGAAAAGGCGCGGGTGGATTTGTCATACATGGCCTCCCTCACCGGCAAGACACCGGACGAGCTTTCCGATGAGCTGCGGGGCGTGATCTTCCGTCTGCTGGAGCCTGTTGACGGGGACGGCAATCCGCACTACGTCACTTCCGACGAATACCTTTCCGGCAACGTCCGGGAGAAACTTCGGGAAGCGGAACGCGCTCTCGCGGTCAGCGATGTGTTCCTGCCAAACGTGGAGGCTTTGAAAGCCGCCCAGCCGAAAGACCTGGACGCCTCCGAAATCGAAGTGCGCCTTGGCGCGACGTGGATTGGCAAGGAGTATATTCAGAAGTTTATGTATGAACTCCTGAACCCGCCGTTTTATCTTCGCAACAGCATACAGGTCAACTACGCAGAATTTACCGCCGAGTGGAATATCACCGGCAAGAACAGCGTCGGGTACAACAACGTGGCGGCTTACGTCACCTACGGCACCGAGAGGGCCAATGCCTACCGCATACTGGAAGATACCCTGAACCTCCGGGACGTGCGGATCTACGACA
>Ga0070399_1004971_pt1 | contig 10632 bp, 9 predicted proteins | sample BioMet4_FD_61217 | JGI IMG/M metagenome (GOLD analysis project Ga0070399, IMG submission 61217) | Microbial communities from bioreactor (seeded with sewage sludge) at LBNL, California, USA - Biofuel metagenome 4 (version 1) | ecosystem: Engineered > Bioreactor > Anaerobic > Unclassified ... | reverse complement strand
AAAGCCGCGGGTGGGGCTTCTGAATATCGGTGCGGAGCCGGAGAAAGGCACGGATCTGCAGCGGGAAACGTATGCCCGGCTCCAGGCGGCGGCGCAGGACGGCGCACTGAATTTTGTGGGCAATATCGAGGCCAAGGAGGCCATCAAGGGTGAATGCGATGTGATCGTCACAGACGGTTTTGCCGGCAATATTCTGCTCAAGTCCATAGAAGGCGTCGGGTCTTTTACCGCCCATGCGCTGAAGGATATTTTTACGAAAAATCTGAAATCAAAACTGGCGGCAGCGCTGATCCAGGGAGATCTGAAAGCCTTTAAAAATCGTCTGGACCCCAACAAGGTGGGCGGTACGGCGCTGATCGGCATTTCCAAGCCGGTAATCAAGGCTCACGGCGCGTCCAATGCCGAGGCCATCGACAATGCCGTCGGTCAGGCACAGGCCATTGCCCGCAGCAACATTGCGGCCAATATTGAAAAAAATATTGCCCGGATGCGGATTGACCGGACATAAATGCAAAATAGCTATTGACAGCCTATTCTAATTGCCGTATTATTTTTCAAGAAAACGCGCGAAAGGAGAAGTGCCGCATGACGATGGAAGAAATTTTCAAAACAATGCAGGACTTGATTGCGGAGCAGTTCGCAATTGATACAGATGAGATTGCAATGGAGAGTTCTTTTGTGGACGATCTGGGCGCCGATTCGGTGGATCTGGTGGAACTGGTCATGGCCATGGAAGAAGAGTTCGATATTGGCGAGATCGAAGAGGAAGACCTGTCCGGACTGAAAACGGTCGGCGACTGCGTCCATTATCTGTACAATAAACTCAACGGCTGAAACAGGATGCGCCCCGCGTGACCGCGGGGCCTCCTTTTTTATGCACAGGAAAAGCGGAGAAAAGGAGAAGAGCCATGCACACACTGGAGGAAAAGCTGGGATACGCCTTCCGTGACAGGAAGCTGCTGGAGGGAGCGCTGTATCACAGTTCCTATGCCAATGAACACCGGGGCGGCGGCATTGAAAGCAACGAGCGGCTCGAATTTCTGGGCGACGCGGTGCTGGGCCTTGTTTCGGCGGAATTCTTATACAAAAAGCATCGGGATCTGCCCGAAGGAGATCTGACCCGCATCCGTGCCGCACTTGTCTGCGAAGAGAGCCTGTACGAGGTGGCGCAGAACCTGGACCTCGGCGCGTACCTGAAGCTGGGCAGAGGCGAAGAAGCCGGCGGCGGCCGCACCCGCGCCTCCATTCTGGCGGATGCAACGGAGTCGGTGTTTGCAGCGGTGTATCTGGACGGCGGCATGGAGGCGGCCCGGTCGCTCATCCACCGCGTCCTGCTGGAAAAGGAAAAAGAAGAGGCGGTGGAACAGCGCCGCCGCGACTTCAAGACGGCGCTGCAGGAGCTGGTGCAGCAGCGGGACGGCAGAGATCTGCGGTATCAGGTGGTCAGCGCCTCCGGCCCCGACCACAACAAAACCTTTGAATGCTGCGTGGTACTGGACGGGGAAACGCTGCCCAGCGGTTTCGGCCACAGCAAAAAGGAGGCCGAACAATCCGCGGCAAGAGAAGCGCTGAACATTCTGGAAAAGGGTATTTCCGGCATCTGACAGACATATGCTGAACCGGCGGGGGCGCTGTGCCCTGCCGGTTCATTCGTACTCCGCTGTCGTATGCCGCTGTGAATTTAGACTGGAATTTCACCTTCTTTGGTGGTATAATAAACAAATATGGGTGCGTATGGATCAATATTGCTTCTTTTGGCTTCATGAGCCGGAAAAGGCAGGACAGGAGATAGAAAAATAACCATGTCTTATTTAACGTCGTTTCTTCTGGGCCTGATACAGGGTGTCGCGGAGTTTCTCCCCATTTCCAGCTCCGGTCATCTGGCCATTGCGCAGAACCTGCTGGGACTGTCCGGCGCCGGGGAAGTGCCGCCGTTTTTTGATGTGCTGCTGCATCTGGGCACGCTGGCGGCGGTGTTCGTGGCCTACTGGCAGGATGTGAAGGAAATGGTGTGTGAATTTTTCCGCGGCATCGGCGATCTGGCCCATGGGACGACGCCCACACCGGTCCCCCCGGCCCGGCGGCTGGTACTGCTGGTGATCCTGGGGACGCTGCCGCTTTTTATCGTACTGCCGTTTAACAATGCCATTGAAGGGCTTTCCTCCCACATGGCGTTTGTGGGCGGCGCACTGATCGTGACGGGCCTGCTGCTGTTTGCCAGCGACATGGTGCGCCGGGGCCGCAAAAATGCCCACACGGCCACCTGGCTGGATGCGCTTCTGGTGGGCTTTTCACAGGCGGTGGCCACAGCACCCGGCATTTCCCGCTCCGGCATGACCATTTCCATGGGCTGCTTTACGGGTTTTGAGCGGAAATTTGCCGTGCGTTTTTCCTTTTTGCTGTCCATTCCGGCGGTGTTGGGCGCCAATATTCTCAGTTTTGTGAAGGCGGCAAAGGCTGGCATTGTCTGGAGCCAGGTGCCGGTGTATCTGGTGGGCGTCGTGACGGCCGCGGTGGTGGGCTATTTCTGCATTTGCCTGCTGCGTCTGGTGGCCGAAAAGGGCAAATTCGGCTTTTTTGCTTATTACTGTTGGGTCGTGGGCGTCGTCACACTGGTGCTCAACGCCGTTTTCTGACGGAGAAAGGGATTTACATCGCCTATGGCTGCACGAAAGACAACAACGAAAAAAGCGGGCAAACAGACCCGTGCCCGCAAGCAGGAGCCGCCGCGTCCCGCCTATGGCCGCGCAGTGGGCGGTGCCGTCTGCCTGTTGCTGGCGCTGTTTGTGATCGTCAGCTATTTCGGGGTGGACGCGCTGTTCCTCCGCTTTTTCAGCGGCCTTCTCAAGGGCCTCACGGGCTACGGCTACTATGCCTTTGGCCCCGCTCTGCTTCTGGCGGGCTACTGGCTTTTCCGGCGCGGGGAGGACAATGTGACGCTGCGGACGGTCTGCGCACTGCTGCTGCCGGTGGTATTGGGCACCACACTGCACCTTTTTTTGTGTGCGCCTATGAAATTTTCCGCGGCCCTTCCCAAAGAGCTGTGGGCCTCCGGCCGTCTGATGGCAAGCGGCGGCGCTCTTTCCGGCACTCTGGCGGTGGGCGGCGCGGCGGTTTTCAGCAAGGTGGCCTCCCTGATTATATGTCTGCTGCTGATGCTTGTCATGCTGATAGGCGCCCTGCACATTTCAATTCCCGACCTCATCGCCGCTGCACGGGAGCGTGCGGCGGAACGGCGGGCGGAGGAAGAGGAGGAAGAGGAACTGCCTCCTGTTTCCCACCGGGAAGAGAAAACACAGCCTGTCTCTGCTGCCAGAAACAGGCAGCCTATTGATATTCCGCTGGACGGGGAGCAGGAGCCCGAAGCGGCGCGGCAAAAGACGGGCGGCTTTTTTGCCCGCCGGTCCGCGTCCGTGAAAACGCCCGATGAGGTGCTGCTGCCCTGCACGGAGCCGGCGAAAACGCCGGAAGCGTCGCCTGCAGAATCACCGAAACCGGCGGAAACACCTGAAGCAGTGCCTGCGGCGCCGGCACCCACCCCTGTGGCGGAAGAACCGGCCCCGGAGGGGAAAAAGCCTGTTTCCAAACGGTCCGGCCGCCGGGAGCAGGAGGTTTCTCATCAGGAGATGGCGCAGGCAGCCGAAGAGGTGAGCCGCCAGATCGAAAGCAGCCAGACAGAGAATGCCTATCAGTATCCACCTATCACGCTGCTGGATGAAAATCTTGAACAAAACTATACCGAAGTGGGCGCGGAGCTGCGGAACAACTCCCGCCGTCTGGCGGATACCCTGCACAGCTTCGGTGTGGATGCCAAAGCGGGCGAGGTGGTGCACGGCCCGTCCGTGACCCGGTACGAATTTATTCTGGATCAGGGCGTAAAGCTCTCCAAGATCACCAATCTGTCGGATGATATTGCGCTGGCGCTGGGTGCCAGCGGTGTCCGCATTGCGCCCATCCCCAACAAGATCTCCGTGGTGGGCATCGAGGTGCCCAACCGGGCTGTCACGGCGGTGCGCATCCGCGACGTGGTTGAATCGCGGGAGTTTACGGAGCATAAATCCCATGCGGCCTTTGCCATCGGCAAGGATATCGGCGGCAGCTGCATCGTGGGCGACGTGGCCAGGCTGCCTCACGTCCTTATCGCCGGCACCACAGGCTCCGGCAAGTCCGTGTGTACCAACTCGCTGATCGTAAGCATGCTGTATAAGTCCACGCCGGACGAGGTGCGTTTCATCATGGTGGACCCCAAGATGGTGGAACTGGCGCCGTACAACGGTATTCCGCATCTGCTGATCCCCGTGGTCACCGATCCCAAGAAGGCGGCGGGTGCGCTGCAATGGGCCGTTTACGAAATGATGAAGCGCTACAAGCTGTTTTCCGAAAACGGCGTCAAGGATCTCAAGGGATATAACCGTCTGGCGGAGCAGACGGAGGACGGAACGCTGCAAAAGCTGCCCATCGTGGTGGTCGTCATCGACGAGCTGGCGGATCTGATGCTGGTGGCGGCCAAAGAGGTGGAGGAATCCATCTGCCGCGTGGCACAGATGGGCCGTGCGGCGGGGATGCACCTGGTGATTGCCACCCAGCGGCCTTCCGCCGATGTGATCACGGGCCTGATGAAGGCCAATATTCCCAGCCGCATCGCCTTTGCGGTGGCGTCGTCGCTGGAATCCCGGATCATTCTGGATACCCAGGGCGCGGAGAAACTGGTGGGCAAGGGCGATATGCTCTACTTCCCCCTGGGAGCGGGCAAACCCCTGCGGGTGCAGGGCTGCTTCATCTCTCCCGAGGAGATCGAGCGCGTAGTGTCCTTTGTCAAGCAGGGCGGCGAAGCTGATTATTCCGACGAAGTCATGCAAAAAATCGAAGAAACCATGCAGGAGAAGGAAAAGGGCAGCAAGGGCGCCGCCGGTCCCGAACCGGAGACCGACGACAGCGACGAGCTGCTGCCCGCTGCCATCGAGGTGGTGCTGGAAACCGGTCAGGCCTCCGTTTCCATGCTGCAGCGCCGGCTGAAGCTGGGCTATTCCCGGGCGGCCCGTCTGGTGGATCAGATGGAGGCGCGGGGCATTGTGGGACCTTTCGAAGGCTCCAAGCCGCGCCAGCTGTTGATCACCCGCAGCCAGTGGCAGGAAATGCAGATGCGCGGCGAAACCTCCGCCGCCGGTGAGGCAGAAGAAACCGAAGTGCCGGAAGACGAGGAATAAAACAGCAAGATCCCCGGAAACCAACGGTTTCCGGGGATCTTTTTCTGTCGGCGCTGTTCAGAAGCTGTGAAGCATATCTCTGCGGATGTCGGAGAGTTTGTGCGCGCCGCACATGGCCATGGTGTCCTTCAGCTCGGTCATCAGACGGTTGGTGTAGATCTGCACGCCTTCGGCACCGGCGCCGTAGACCATCACCACATAGGGCCGGCCAATCAGCACGCCGTTGGCGCCCAGAGCCAGCGCCTTGAACACATCCATGCCGGAGCGGATGCCGCCGTCCACCAGGATCTCCATCCGGTTGCCCACGGTTTCGGCGATGGCGGGCAAAACCTCGGCAGTGGCGGGACACTGATCCAGCACTCGGCCGCCGTGGTTGGACACCACGATGGCGGAAGCGCCGGCCTCCAGGGCTTTTTCCGCGCCGCGCACGGTCATGATGCCCTTGAGGATAAAGGGCCGGTGGGCATATTGAATGATTTCCTTGAGTTCGGAAACGGTTTTGCTGCCGGCGGGCGGCTGATGGTTTTTCAGGAAGGGAAGGCCGGCTGCGTCTATGTCCATGGCGATGGCGATGGGATCGGCTGCCTGAATGGCGTCTAGCTTCTGGAAGATGGTGTCCATATCCCAGGGCTTGACAGTGGGGATGCCGTCGCCGTCGGCGCTGGCAATGGCGCTGATGGTACCCGTCATCACGGCCGGATCCATGCCGTCGCCGGTAAAGGCGGCGATACCGGCGTCGGCACAGGCGGAAACCAGAATCGTGTTGTAAGTCAGGTCGTCGTACTTATCGCCGTAGTGCATTTTCATGGCGCCCACCGGCGCGGCGAAGATGGGCGCGGCAAAGGTGTGCCCGAAGAGGGAGAAAGAGGTGTCTACCGGCAGGTTTTCGCAAATGGTGTCCATGTTGACGCAAAGCTCCTGCCATTTTTGATAGTTGCGGATAAACCCGGTACCGATTCCCTTGGCGCCGGGGCCGGGAATGGTATTTTTGCAGGCCAGCCCATTGCAGACGGGACAGGCTTTGCAAAAAGGCCCGATACAGGTGCGCGCCTGCTGGAGAACTTCCTGATAATCCATGATTGTGACCTCCTGTTGTGTCAGCACTTTTTGATGATCACATTTTATAATATCTGTTTCCTGTTTTCAACTGCCAGATAGGGGGAGAATCGGGAGTTCGGGGCAAATTTGTATACTTTGACGGGGATTTGGAAACCCGGATTGCCACTTGTGAAAGGGAGAAAGAATAGGCTATAATAGAAAGAAAAACGGGAGGCGTGAAATATGAAGATCACATGGCTGGGGCATTCCTGCTTTATGCTGGAATCCGGCGGGTATCGGGTGGTGACGGACCCTTACAGGGACGTGCCCGGTTATCCGCCGCTGCATGCGGAGGCGCACGCCGTCTATGCCAGTCATCTGCATTTTGACCATGCGGAGTTGGCGGCGGTGAAACTTCTGCCGCCCGTGCCCAATCCGTTTGCAGTGAAAGAAATGGCCACCTTCCATGACGGGGCGCACGGTGCGCTGCGCGGTGCGAATACGATTCGTATCTTTGCGGCGGAGGGTCTGCGCGTGGTTCACCTGGGGGATCTGGGGCATCCGCTGTCGCAGGCCCAGGCGGATGCGCTTCTTGCGTGCGATGTGCTGATGGTGCCGGTAGGCGGCGTGTATACCATTGACGCCGCGGGTGCGGCGGCGCTGTGCCGACAGGTGCGGCCGCATGTGATCCTGCCCATGCACTACCGTCACGGTCCGTTTGGCCTGAAGGATGTGCAGGGACCTGCAGAGTTTTGCCGCCGTATGGCGGAGGATTATCCGCTCTGCACCCTCTCGGGCAACAGCCTGCAGGTGGAAAAGGACGCACCGCCGCAAACGATTCTTTTGACATATCCTGCATAAAATGCCTCTTTTTGTGTAAACTGGAAACAGTTGAACACTTCGGGAGGCGCGTCTATGAGAAAACGGTCGGGAAAATGGGAATGGATCGGGCTGATTTTTACACTGGTCATAGGAAATCTGCTCCATTTTGTTTATGACTGGAGCGGTGGGAGCCGTTTGGCGGCGGCGTTTTCGGCGGCCAATGAATCCGTCTGGGAGCATATGAAGCTCCTGGCGGTGCCATTTGTCCTCTTTTCACTGGCAGAGTGGCTGATCCTCCGGCGGGATTACAGCAATGTGCTGTCCTCCCAGGCTGTGGGGCTTCTGGCGGGCCTTCTGACCATTCCTGTTCTGTTTTATACCTACAAGGGGATCTATGGGCAGAACGTGGTCTGGGCGGATATTGCCATTTTCCAGATAGCGGTCCTGCTGGCGTTTTTCGTCAGTCACAGGCTGCTGAAAAGCGGGCTGCTGAACAGCGGCATCTGGCAGCTGCTCGGACTGCTGGTGCTGCTGGGGACGGTGGCTCTTTTCTGGTTTTTTACCTATCGACCGCCGGCGCTGCCTTTGTTTACAGACCCCGAAACAGGACGCACAGGCCCTTCATCACCATGACGGATCAAAAAAGGCGGGATTTCCCCGCCTTTTTTCTTGCAAAGGCGAGGGGGATTGGCTTGACCCGGAAAATACCTTAGTATATAATAAAATTATTAATCTGTGAAATTCTGCTTGGGATGGCAGTCCGGAGGCAATGGAATGAAGAAAATAGTTCATAAATCAGCCGCTCCGCTGTATGCGGCCGCCGGGGTGTGGGTGCTGTATGCGCTCCTGTTTCCGCTGTATCGGGTGACGCACTTCCTGGTGGTGATCGCGGCCTCCGCGGTGGTGTACTTTGTGGCCCGCCTTTTCTGCAGGGATGTAGTGGAGGAGGTAAAGGAAGAGGAGAAGAAACCCGCGCCCACCGGCAACGCCGACCTGGATAAAATGATCTCGGACGGCCGTCTGGCGATCGCGGAGATGAAGCGTCTGGACGATAGTATTGAGGATGCGGCCATCAGCGCCGATATTCAGCAGCTGGAAACGGTGACGCAGAAGATCTTCGACCAGGTGAAGGCCGACCCGCAGAAGCTGCCGCAGATCCGCAAGTTCATGAACTATTATCTGCCCACCACGCTCAAGCTGCTCAACGCCTATGACCGTATGAGCGCGCAGGGCGTGACGGGCGAGAACATCAGCGGCACCATGACCAAGGTGCAGGAAATGATGGGTACCATTGTCAAGGCGTTTGAAAAGCAGCTGGATTCTCTCTTTGGCGCCGAAGCAATGGATGTTTCCACCGATATTACGGTGCTGGAGAATATGATGGCCCGGGAGGGCCTGACAGACGACCCCTTGAAGAAGGCCACCTCTCCTGCGGATAACGGGAGTACCTGATGACGAAATAAGTGTCTTGCGTATCATAAAGAAAGGAACGGAAGCAAAATGAGTGACAAAATGCCCGAACTGACGCTGGAACCCGATATGACCGCCGCCGCAGCACAGGAGGCACCCAGCCTGACGCTGGATCCCACGGCCCCGGTCACGCCCGCCACCCCCGTTGCGCAAAAGCAGGTCGAACCCGTGGAGATGGATGACCGTCTGCTGACCGAAGAGGAAAAGAAGGCTGTGGAGGATTTCTCCAAAAAGATCGATATCCGCGACACCAACACCATCCTTCAGTATGGTGCGGCCGCCCAGAAAGGCGTGGCCGGTTTTTCCGAAAACGCGCTGAACAATGTGCGCAACAAGGATTTGGGCGAAATCGGCGGCGACCTGAGCAAGCTGGTGGTGGAGCTCAAGGGCTTTGGCGGGGAAGAGGAAAAGAAGGGCATTGCGGGCTGGTTCAAAAAGACCGGCAATAAGCTTGAAACCATGAAAGCGCAGTACGGCAAGGTGGAAGCCAATGTGGACAAAATCGCCGAGTCTTTGGAGCAGCATCAGATTACGCTGCTCAAGGATGTGGCCATGTTTGACCAGATGTATGATTTGAACCTGAAATACTACAAGGAACTGACCATGTATATTCTGGCCGGTAAAAAGCGGCTGGCGGATGTGCGTGCCAATGAGCTGGTGGAGCTGCAGAAAAAGGCACAGGCCTCCGGAACGGCGGAGGATGCCCAGGCTTACAACGACATGGTGAATCTGTGCAACCGGTTTGAAAAGAAGCTTCACGATCTGGAGCTGACCCGCATGGTGTCGGTGCAGATGGGTCCTCAGACCCGCCTGCTGCAAAACAACGACACGCTGATGATCGAGAAGATCCAGTCCTCGCTTGTGAACACCATTCCGCTCTGGAAGAGCCAGATGGTGCTGGCGCTGGGTATGGAGCACAGCCGTCAGGCCACTGCCGCCCAGAACGCGGTGACAGAGATGACCAACGAACTGCTGAAAAAGAACGCCGATATGCTGAAGATGGGCACCGTCAATACGGCCAAGGAGGCCGAACGCAGCATTATCGACGTGGAAACGCTGCAGCACACCAACGAGCAGCTGATCTCCACGCTGGACGAAGTGCTGACCATTCAGCACGAGGGCGCCGAGAAGCGCAAGGCGGCGGAAGTGGAACTGGGCCGCATCGAAGGGGAACTGAAACAAAAACTGATGGAACTCCGCAGCTAAGGCTCCGGAGAGGAGTTGTTCATGAAATTTTTCAAAAACCGCTCGGTGGCGCTGGTGATCCTGATCCTGGCCATCGCGGGCTCCGCTTTTTACGGTATCAGCAAAAAACCGGCAGAGCTTGTCAGCGTGAGCTACCAAAATTGGATCGAAGACGAGGCCAATGTCCTCTCCTCCGATACGGAGTCCACGGTGAAAAGCTATAATACCGCATGGGACAGCAAGTATTACGCGGTGGTGGCCGTGGCTTCCGTCACGGATACCCACGGCTGGAAGCTGGAGAATTATGCGCTCTCGCTGGGAAAGGCCTGGAAGCTGGGGACCAACGATATGGTGCTGGTGCTGGATACCGGCAGCAAGGACTACTATGTGGAAGGCGGCAAGGAAGCCATGAGCCGCATGACCGCCAGTCAGCAGACAGCACTGAAATCTGCCATTGAGCAGAGCTTCTACAGCGGCGATTACGACGCGGCTGTGACGGCGTTTTATCGTCAGGCGGATGTGTTTTACAGCAAAGCCTACGGCTCCGGCCAGGGGACTTACGCCCCCGGCGGCAGCAATTATACCGGTGCCGGCAGCAGTGATGCCGGCTGGTCGTCCTATGACGGAACGTCCCAGCTCCTGACGGACGCGGTGCTGGTTATCGTGCTGCTCTTTGTCGTCTGGGCCATGCTGGATTACTTCCGCTATGCCGGCTATCGAAGGCGTTATATAGTGCCCGGCGTTGTTCCGCCCTTTGTCTACTATCCCATTTTTTGGGGCAGACCGCATCGCTGGCACGCCCCGCCTCCGCCTTATCATGACGGCCCCGGCGGCCCCGGCGGGTTTGGCGGGCCTCGCGGCCCCCGGAGCGGCGGCTTCGGCGGTGGTTTCGGAGGCGGCGGTTTCGGAG
>Ga0070399_1004966_pt1 | contig 10638 bp, 10 predicted proteins | sample BioMet4_FD_61217 | JGI IMG/M metagenome (GOLD analysis project Ga0070399, IMG submission 61217) | Microbial communities from bioreactor (seeded with sewage sludge) at LBNL, California, USA - Biofuel metagenome 4 (version 1) | ecosystem: Engineered > Bioreactor > Anaerobic > Unclassified ... | reverse complement strand
CCCATGCCGTCGTCAACATTATTTTCAGGTACCTGCAGTCCGGCACGCTGCGCTAAAAAGCGAACCGCCTCCATGTAGTCCAGATTTTCAATGCGGCGGACAAACGTGATAACGTCTCCACCGGCCCCACAGCCAAAGCAGTAAAAGGAGCCATTCTCGGGGTAAACGTTAAAAGAAGGTGTTTTCTCACTGTGAAATGGACAAAGTCCCACCATGTTTCTGCCACTATGCCGCAGATTGACATAGGACGCGGCGACTTCAGAAATATCGCTGCGTGCTTTTAATTCCTGTAGAAAGGCTTCCGGCAATGGCATATCATCGCCCCCCTTTCAATTTTATCCGTATCAAATGTTCCACGATTTCGGTACAAAAATATCTTGAAACAAGTGAATCGCAAAGTGGTCGGTCATGCCGGCAATATAGTCACAGGCGGCACGCTCAATTCCATCCCGTTCAGCGATAAGGCTCATCTCCTGCGAAAGATTCTCCGGCATTTTCAAATAATCATAGAGCGTGCCAATCAAATGGGGAACCTTTTTTTCCTCAGCCTTCGCATATGGATTCAAATAAACATATTCGTACATGAAGTCATACAGTTTGTCAAAAGACCGCTGGATTTCCAAATCCATTTGAATTGTTCCATTCTGGCTGTTCTCCGCAACCGAATGAACGAGTGTGTCAATTCTTTCAGACCGGCGGCAGCCCAAAACGGAAGTGATTTCCTTGGGAATGTCGTTTTCGAGCAGTACGCCCGCCCTTACAGCATCATCAATATCATGATTTATGTAAGCAATCCGATCAGCCAAGCGAACAACCCGGCCCTCAAGTGTCATCGCCTCCGTGCCCTTGGTATGGCAAAGAATTCCGTCGCGAACTTCTTTGGTAAGATTTAAGCCAGCACCGTTCTTCTCAACCTTTTCGACAATACGCACACTTTGTTCGTAGTGGCGAAAGCCTTCGGGGTACAAGCTGTCCAATGCACGCTCGCCGGCATGCCCAAAAGGAGTATGCCCCAAATCATGCCCGAGTGAAATGGCCTCTGTTAAATCTTCGTTTAAGAGCAGCGCTCTTGCAATGGTGCGTGCAATCTGGGAAACCTCAAGCGTGTGCGTCAGGCGGGTACGATAATGGTCACCCTCCGGCGACAAAAACACTTGTGTTTTATGCTTTAGGCGGCGGAAAGATTTGCAATGAATAATTCTGTCCCTGTCACGCTGATAAGGAGTTCGTAATTCACATTCTTCCTCCGGAATATCCCGCCCTTTTGTGTTCTTAGAAAGAGCGGCAAAGGGCGATAAGATTTTCTCTTCTATATCTTCTGTGCGCTCTCTGACAATCATATTTCCACCACCCATTCCTTATACTTCAAATAGATATACGCAGAAAAATACAAATTCCCTGCAAATATTATAAAATTTCAAAAAACTTTTCTCCCGCAACAACAATTTTACTTTGTCCGCAGGTTACGTCTGCAAGTTTTTGTTCGAATGCGGGCATGCACTCGTCACTCATATGAAAATGGACTTGGACCACGTCAGTAAAATCCACATTGTCGACCACCCCGCCGCTTTCGGGAATCAGTGCAGCCAATTTGCCGTACTGATTGTAATCACAGCGCACTTCCGCCATCAGGCAGGTGCGCATCGTAATCATTTTTGCCTGCTGGAGCGCAATGGAAGCGCTGTGTGAATATGCGCGTACAAGACCGCCGGTGCCAAGAAGAATTCCGCCAAAATAACGGGTGACCACTACCACAGCATCCGTTACCTCGGACTTTTGGAGGACATCGAGTGTCGGAATTCCAGCGGTGCCCTGTGGCTCGCCGTCATCCGAGTAGCGCTTCAACTGATTATTTCGGATGGAATACGCGTAGACGTTATGCGTCGCGTTCCAATTCTTTGACTTGATAGCGTTAATAAACGAGACAGCTTCCTCCTCGGTTTCGACGGGTTTTGCATAACCGATAAAACGTGAGCGGCGTTCAATAAACTCGGCGGAAACCTCGTTTGCTATGGTTCGATACTCAATCATGGTATCTCCTCACAAAGAAAAAATATAGGCGGCGCAGATGCCTGCGCCGCCTATGCTAATCCAAAGAAATCGAAAAAGCAGGTTATTTATCAATACCGTAACGCCTTTTAAACATATCAACACGTCCGCTTGTATCAACAAGTTTTTGCTTACCAGTAAAGAACGGATGGCATTTGGAGCATATTTCAACGCGGATATTTTCCTTAGTGGATTTTGTATCAATAACATTACCGCATGCACATGTGATTGTTGTTTCTTTATACTTTGGATGTATATTTTCTTTCATTCCTGTCACCTCTTTCAGTAAAACTGCAACTTAACATTTGAATTTTACCATAGTGATTCTTAAATTGCAAGTAAAAAATAATAAATATCTAATATTTAGACCATTTTTATTTTGGGTTCTGTTGTCTGACATACGCCGCGTATTCCTCAAGACACATGGAATACTCACGCATTTTTACCGCATTATCTTCGCCAACATAGCGAAAATGGAGCGGATTGAACGTCATACCGGTTATAGCCATTTTGCCTTCAGCGTAACGCAATACAAAACCATAGCGAACGCTATTTTTGATAAGCCATTTATATTGATTTGTCGTCGTAAAATCAGTGTTTTTTGTCAAGCCTTCCGCTGAAAACGTGACAGCCATACCGGTTTGATTTTCATTGTAACCGCCGCGCCCAATTGTGGTTTGAATCTGATTTTGAGCCCTTACCTGCGAATATCCATTGTTTTTAATCAGATTTTGTACCCCTGCGTCAAAAAGTTTATCTTGTTCCTTCGCGTCAACATAGCCTCCGCTCAGTTTTAACACGCAGCCGTCGGCTTTTGCGTCTTCCATCATCTTTTTGAGTGCGGGAATGATCCTATCATCGACGGTTACGCCGCCAAATTGACCAAGCTGTACGCTGAATCCGGATTTCAACTGAGAAGTTGCATTCACCACGACTAAGTTGAATGAATCATCATAAACCGGAAGAACTTCGCTGTTAGAAGAAGCTGGAGCCACGGAACTGGACGGTGCACTGCTTACAGAATGTTTGTCAAACGGGTGTTTAATCTGCACCCACGCTAAAACGGCCCCTGTGACAAGCGAAATACAAAGTGCGAGGGCAATCACCGTCATCACTATTTTTATCTTTCTAACCTGATCGGCTTTGTGCCATCCAGCGCGGGTCTGGACTATTTTTTCTCCCCGTTTTCGCACTTCAGCGCATCCCTTCTGCTCTTAATTTTATATTACAATTGTATAACTTATATTAAATTAATTCAACCGATTTCTGATTTTCGGATTAATATACAATTTAATATCTTTCATTTGATTTAATTTGGTAGCTGTATTATCATATAAAATGGGTAAAGTTTTAGAAATGACACTTTAACGTTTGGATTGGAGTCAAAAAAATGAGAAAAACTAAGATTATATGCACTCTCGGCCCTGCAACTGATAAAGAGGAAGTGCTACGGCAGCTGATGCTGGAAGGCATGGATGTTGCACGCTTAAACTTTTCACATCAAACTGCAGTTGAACAAAAAGTTCGTGCTGATGCAGTAAAAAAATTACGTGATGAGTTGCAACTTCCTGTTGCTCTTTTACTTGATACAAAAGGTCCTGAAATTCGGGTAAAGGATTTTAATCAGCCTAAAATTACACTTAAGACCGGTGAAAAATTCACATTAACCAACAGAGATATTGTCGGTGACGAAACAATTGCGTCAATCACCTTTGCACATCTTCCCCAGGAGGTTTCCTCCGGTGCCAGAATTTTGATTGATGACGGTCTGATTGAGCTGAAAGTGGAGTCCTGTACGGAAACGGATATTCACTGTAAAATTATAAATGGCGGCACGATTTCATCCCATAAGGGAATCAATGTGCCGGGCGCTAAACTTTCCCTTCCATTTATCAGTTCAAAAGACAAGGACGATATTGCCTTTGCAGTAAAAGAAAACTTTGATTTTATTGCGGCCTCATTCACACGCAATGCGCAGGATATGATTGATTTACGAACTGAGCTTGAAAAGCATAACTGCCATAAAATTCGTATTATTGCTAAAATAGAGAATGCCGATGGTGTGGAAAACATTGATGATATTATCCGACTTTCTGATGGCATCATGGTCGCAAGAGGTGATCTGGGTGTTGAAATCCCACTTGAAGAAATTCCCGTTATTCAGAAAAAGCTTATAAAAAAAGCTTATAGCGCCGGAAAACAGGTTATCACCGCAACACAGATGCTCGATTCCATGATGAAGAACCCTCGTCCAACCAGAGCGGAAGCAACCGATGTTGCGAACGCGATTTATGATGGAACAAGCGCAATCATGCTTTCCGGTGAAACTGCCGCAGGTGACTACCCCATTGCCGCGCTCAAAACAATGGCAATTATTGCGGAACGCACGGAACGTGATATCGATTACAAATCACGCTTTGCAAAACGTGATTTCACAGAAGCGCCAAATGTTACTTCCGCTATCTCTCACGCAACCTGCACTACGGCACAGGATCTCGGCGCTGTTGCAATCATTACGGTTTCGAAATCCGGCAGAACAGCCCGCATGATTTCAAAATATCGTCCGGAATGTCCGATTATCAGCGGCACAACAGATTCAACTGTTCAGCGTCAAATGAATCTTTCATGGGGCGTCGTTCCGATTATGGTCGATGAAAAAGACAATACCGACGCTTTATTTGACCATGTGGTTGACGTTGCGCGTAAGGAGAACCTTGTGAAGAACGGTGACTTGGTTGTCATTACCGCCGGCGTTCCACTCGGCGTTTCAGGCACCACCAATCTTCTGAAAGTGCAGCTTGTCGGCGACGTACTTGTTTCCGGAATGGGTGTTACAAAGGGTTCCATTTGTGGAAATCTGTGCGTTTGCGCAAATGAAGAAGAGGCTGAAAAAAGCTTTAAGGAAGGCGACATTCTGGTAATTCCGCAAACGTCCAACAAAATTCTACGTATTCTAAAGTTGGCATCCGGCCTGATTACTGAAGACGGCGGGATGAATTCACACGCGGCGATTGTTGGGCTTGCTCTCGACAAACCGGTTATTGTTGCAGCACAAAACGCGACAAAGATTTTAAAAAGCGGCACAACCGTCACGGTTGACGCAGCCCGCGGCATCGTGTTCAGCGGCATTGAGAAATGTGACATATAATACAAGATAATAATAAAACGAGATAAAAAAACGGACGTCATATGACGCCCGTTTTATAATATAACCTAAAATTTGGTACAGATGATAATTAATACATTCCGCCCATGCTTGGATCAGCAGGCATTGCAGGAGCTGCCGGTTCTTTAATATCAGCAACCAATGACTCTGTTGTAAGCACCATCGCCGCAACAGATGCTGCATTTTGCAGTGCAGAACGGGTTACCTTTGTTGGATCGACAATGCCGAAGGAAATCATGTCACCATACTCTTCAGTAAGTGCATTAAAACCATAATCCACCTTACCGGCCAGCTTGACGTGTTCCACAATAACAGAACCTTCAAGACCCGCGTTTGCTGCAATTTGGCGAATAGGCTCTTCCAAAACTTTAAGAACAATGGCGGCGCCTGTCTTCTCATCGCCTTCACTGCTGGCAACAAGTTTTTCAACTTCTGGAATTGCATCAAGCAAAGCAACACCGCCGCCGGCTACGATGCCTTCCTCGACTGCTGCTTTAGTTGCCGCAAGAGCATCTTCAATGCGAAGCTTTTGCTCCTTCATTTCAACTTCTGTCGCAGCACCGACTTTAATAACAGCTACTCCGCCGGAAAGTTTTGCAAGGCGCTCTTGAAGCTTTTCGCGGTCAAAATCAGAAGTAGTCGCTAAGATTTGTGAACGAATCTGTGATACTCTACCCTTAATTTCCTCTTTATCGCCGGCACCGTCAACGATGATGGTGTTTTCCTTGTCAACCTTAACCTGACGTGCACGACCAAGTTGCTCAACGGTTGTATCCTTCAATTCTAAGCCCAGTTCTTCAGAAATTACTTGGCCACCTGTTAAAGTGGCAATATCACGGAGCATATCTTTTCTTCTGTCGCCAAAACCTGGAGCCTTAATGCCGACACAGGTAAATGTTCCGCGCAGCTTATTGAGAATCAGAGTGGTAAGTGCTTCGCCCTCAATATCCTCTGCGATAATAACAAGCTTTTTGCCTGATTGAACAATCTTTTCGAGCAACGGCAGAATTTCCTGAATATTGGAAATTTTCTTGTCGGTAATCAGTATATAAGCATCATCAATGACAGCTTCCATCTTTTCGGTATCGGTTACCATATAAGGTGTAATGTAACCTCGGTCAAACATCATGCCTTCGACAACTTCGGAGTATGTTTCAGCTGTTTTCGATTCTTCAACTGTGATAACACCGTCGGAAGTTACCTTTTCCATCGCTTCGGAAATCAGCTTGCCAATAAACTCGCTGGAAGCAGAAATAGTTGCAACGCGTGCAATATCTTCTGAACCGGAAACTTTTTTCGAGTGTTCTGCAAGTGATTTAACAGCAGTATCAACTGCATTTTGAATTCCTTTGCGAATAATCATTGGGTTAGCTCCGGCCGTAACATTCTTCATACCCTCACGAATAATTGCCTGTGCGAGCAAGGTCGCTGTTGTGGTACCGTCGCCGGCGACGTCGTTGGTCTTTGTAGCGACTTCTTTTACAAGCTGTGCACCCATATTTTCAAATGCATCGTTAAGCTCAATTTCCTTTGCAATTGTAACACCATCATTGGTAATTAACGGAGCACCGAATTTTTTATCGAGAACAACATTTCTTCCCTTAGGGCCCAGTGTAATTTTAACTGTATCTGCAAGTTGATTAATACCGCTTAAAAGCGCTTTTCTGGCATCTTCGCCATAAATAATTTGTTTTGCCATCGTTTATTCCTCCAATATTAAATTTAAAATATATATTATTCCACAATTGCGAGAATATCGCTTTGACGAACAATGGTGTACTCTTCGCCGTCAAGCTTGATCTCGGTGCCGGAATACTTGCTGGTGATTACTCTGTCACCCTTTTTGACGTACATTGTGATCTCTTTCCCGTCGACAATGCCGCCCGGGCCAGCTTCGATAACGTCGGCAATTTGTGGTTTTTCCTTCGCGGAACCGGCAAGAAGAATACCGCTCTTTGTTGTTTCCTCAGCTTCTTCCATTTTAATAAGGACTCTGTCTGTTAAAGGTTTAATAGTCATAATAGATCCTCCTTTAGATAATTCACAAATTAGTTAGCACTCATTAACGTTGAGTGCTAATATACATTCTATATACTTGTGGCAAAAAAATCAAGTAGTTTTTTCACTAAAATCTGTAATTTAATAAATTATTTACAATTATGATCAAAAATATATGTAACTATACCGGAACAATAAAATTCACCGAATTGGGAATGACCTCAAATTCAACTTTGTCAATAAAATGACAATCACCGTCAAAGTTAGCAATGGCCGGCTTAACAGCTTTTACTTTCATTCTTTTCCCGCGACAAAATATCAAAATATCTTTAAATTTTTCAGATGTAATATGACCCCCGGCTTTGTAAATCGGAATAAGCGCGGGAATTTGATTCAGCGGAGGTTTTTTTATTAATATAAAATCAAGGAGCCCATCGTTCGGAATTGCTTTGGGTGCTCCACAATAACCGCCCCCATAATATTTTCCGCTGCCTGCAAGAGCAAATAAATAATTTCCCTCATATTTTTTGACCCCATCGATTGTAATCTCAAGTTGATCGCCAATTCTACCCAGCAGCGTCCGGAGAAGCGCAAAATCATAAGCCATCGAACCGCTAATAAAGGGTACTTTTTTGAAAGAAACCATGTTATAAGCAACCTTTGCGTCAAGTCCGATAGAACAAAGATTGATTGAAAGTCGGTCACCGGATCGAATCATATCGACAGTCTGTGATTTGGCTTTCAATTGTCTATCGATTGATAAAAAATCTTCGGGTTTACCAAAGGTTTTTATGTAATCGTTACCAGAGCCGCAGGGAATAACGCCGACCTCCACATTCTTTTGGCCAATCGCTCCCGCAGCGGTTTCACTTAGCGTACCATCCCCGCCGATGGCAAAAAAGCGGACGGAATCTCCCTTTGCCCCCTCCATTTTAACTACTTCTGTAGCGTGCCCCGGCTTTTCGGTAATATGGCAGACACATTCCAAGCCATTCTCGTCAAAATACTGCTGTATCGCCGGAAAAATGGTGTTATATGGATTTTTTTTACCGGCCGTGGGATTCAAAATGAATATATAGCGCATTGCAACCTCCGATTTACATAGTTTTAGCCATAGCACGCATTTATTTAAAATACATATAGAATTGACATCTAATCATGCCGTTATAAAGCTTCCTGCGACGGTCAGACTTGCGCCCAAAGCAGTCTTCAAAGGTTTCGTCCGGACTGATAATGGAGTAGCTCCATCCATGTCTCTGCTCAAATACGTTTCCCATCGTTCTGTAAAGTTCTTCAGCTTGACGTGTATCCAAAAGGCGTTCTCCATAGGGAGGATTGCAAATAACACAGCCATAGTCTCCAACAGGTTTAAAGTCGGCGATGTCACGCTTTTCTGCACGAATTTGTGAAATAACTCCGGCTTTTTTAGCATTTTCGAGTGTCAGCGAAATCGCCGCGCCATCAATATCATATCCGTGAGCCGTAAAAGTGGCATCACGCATAATTAAATCCTGTGCGCGCACCTTTTCCTTCTGCCATAGGTTTTTATCTATTCCTGCCCAACGTTCAGCGGAAAAATGCCGTTGCATGCCCGGTGCGATATTGAGCGCATACAGGGCAGCTTCAATGAGAATAGTACCGGAGCCGCAGAGAGGGTCAATAAAGTTCGCGTCATGCCGCACACGCGCAAGGTGCACCATGGAGGCGGCAAGCGTCTCTTTAATCGGTGCTTCCGTAGAATTACCGCGATATCCGCGCTTGTGCAGTCCCGGGCCGGAAGTATCAATCATAATGCTGACGGTGTCTTTCATAATCAGAAATTGAATCTGATAAAGAGTCCCGGTCTCTTCAAACCAGTTTACGTTGTATTTTTGCTTTAAACGTTCAACAACTGCTTTCTTGATAATCGACTGGCAGTCAGGAACACTTGAGAGCTTAGAACTAAGGCTTCTCCCCTTTACAGGGAAAGCATCGGTTTTCCCAATCCAGCGTTCCCATGGAAGGGCTTTGACACCCTGAAAAAGGTCTTCAAAGCTGAGCGCCTGAAAATTGCCCATTTGAACGAGTATTCTTTCACCGTAGCGCGACCAAAGGTTTGCTCTGACAAGCATTTCATCGGAGCCGTCAAAAACGACTCTACCATTTTGCGGTTCAACATTCTTAGCGTCCATCGCTCTCAATTCTTCTGCAACTAAACCTTCTACTCCGAGGAGGCAAGGACAAACAAGTTTAAAATTTTCCATATTATACTCCAATTATAAAATATGGGACTGCGACAAAACGCAGCCCCAATCATCATAGAAAAACTCTTATCTATTAGGCACCATGCGTTAAAATATTAAAAAAGCATGTGGGTGCGAATATTCTATTATATTATTCCGCGTCAGGCTCCAATAATCCGTAATTTCCATCCTTACGTTTGTAAACTACATCAATTTCTCCGGTTGATTCGTCACGGAACATAAAAAACTGATGTCCCAACAGATTCATCTGTAAGATTGCTTCCTCGACGCTGAGCGGCTTGATGAAGAAATGCTTGGTTCGCACAATCTTATATTCACTATTATCTTCTTCCTCAGTGCTGTGAAGATAGTCCTGAACATACTGGTCAAGTGCGGCGGAATGAATTTCCTTAGCGAGTCTGGATTTATTCTTACGGATCTGCCGGCCCAATGCGCTGACAACTTGATCAAGCGCGTCATTCATCTCAAAATCAGTTGCTTCAGCCCGGTAAATCATACCTTGTGATTTGATCGTTATTTCGACTGTCTGGCGGTTTCTTTCCAGCGTTACAACCACATTAGCCTGTGCATCTTCATCGAAAATTCTATCAAACCTTGAAAGCTTTCTTGTCGCTAATTCTTTGAAATTATCTCTTAAATTAACCTTTCTTCCTGTAACAGTAATCCTCATACCAACATCTCCTTGTCTATTATTTGAATGAAATGGTATTCATCACTTATAATATACCATAATCATCTAACAAATAAAAGTATCAAGTTTTAAATAATAATGTTGTCATGGCGTGTAACATGGCAGCCCACATTAACTGCCACCGGCAAACCCGCAATATGAGTCGGAAATTGTTCGATATTGACGCAAAGCGCCGTCGTAATTCCGCCAAATCCCTGTGGGCCTACATTCAATTGATTTACTTGTTCAAGCATACGCAACTCTAAGTCGGCGTAGAACCGATCACCATTACGCTGCGAAATCGGGCGGCAAAGAGCCTGCTTTGCCAAAGCAGCACATTTCTCAAAATCACCGCCGATTCCCACACCAAGAACTACCGGCGGGCATGGGTTGCTGCCTGCGATCTGAACCGTTTCCGTGACAAAGTCTATGATATCCTCGACGCTTGCCGATGGAGTAAACATTTTGATTCGGCTCATATTTTCGCTTCCAAAACCTTTTGGAGCAACAGT
>Ga0070399_1004964_pt1 | contig 10640 bp, 9 predicted proteins | sample BioMet4_FD_61217 | JGI IMG/M metagenome (GOLD analysis project Ga0070399, IMG submission 61217) | Microbial communities from bioreactor (seeded with sewage sludge) at LBNL, California, USA - Biofuel metagenome 4 (version 1) | ecosystem: Engineered > Bioreactor > Anaerobic > Unclassified ... | reverse complement strand
ATCTTTTTCATAATAGTTGTAATTTTTATTTTGTTTGTTTTTTTAATTTCAATCTCCTTTGGAAAGTTGAAATTCTCGCTGCTGCGCCAAACGATCACTGGATCACAACGCATACAAAAACGCACTGCGTCTGTGTGGTACCCCGTCTTGTAAAGTTTATTCCCAGCAACAGGAACTTTTTCTTTTCGGCTGCAAAGATGAGGGGTTTTTTCGTCCCGCAGTTATCAAATAGTCCCAGTCTTTTATCAATTAATACTTTTCGATTACTTTTCACCCTTTTCTTCCAATGCCGCTCGCGCTTTCCTTTCTAATCGCCTACTTTTCCTTCCCTTTCTGCCCCCAAAGCCCCTCCCGGCCCATTTCTTGCCTCCTTTCGCTCTCCCCGTTCCCTCCTGCCCCTTTTTCGTCTCCGGTTGTCCGCCGAACGTCACGGTCGGCAAAATGCGTCTCTCCGATCCGAGGAAAAGTCTCCTCTTCCCTTTCGCTCGCGAAGCGAGCAGGGGAAGCGCTCCGACTTTTCTCCCGCCCCCTAACTTCCTGACTTCCTTCTTTCTCTGTTCGAGCCTCATCTCCAAGATCGACCTTCCCTTCTTGCCCACACCCTCTCTCACAGCGGTATCTCTTCTATTTACTTGAACTAAGGATTCTTTTCAAATCAATATGGAATCTTTTCTACGGCTGGCTCCGCCAGCTCCCTCCGCGACCAACCTCACATTGGATTCCCACTTCGCGCTCCCACGCTACTCTGTGGCACTTTTGGGAAACCAACCTCAAGTTGCGCAACCTCACATTGGTTTTCCGGGTGGGGCGAAAAAGAAAAGCCCTACAGTTGTCTGCAGGGCTGGAATTGTGAATGATTGAGATGTTATTTATAAAAATTGATGTGTGGGTTCAATGGAACGAGGATGTTCTTGCGGTAGGATTCCATGGCGACGGCATGTCCATATTCGGAACGGAGAGAATCTCTTAAGAATTCAAAAGCCTGTAAATTAGACTCTCTGACGGGATCGGTAGGAGGCGATTCCATCTTCAGGGGGTTAATGGGCGAACCGTCCTTCCAAACGCGGAAATCCAGGTGGGGGCCGGTTGAAGCTCCGGTAGAGCCGACGTAGCCTATGACCTGTCCCTGGCGTACACGAGATCCGAAGGCAATGCCGGCGCCGTAACGCGAAAGATGCATATAGCCGGTCGTATACACGCTGTTATGACGTATCTTGACAGTATTTCCGCCACCTCCGCCCCAACCTTTCGAAATCACCTTCCCGTCACCGACGGACATCACGGGAGTACCCTTCGGAGCGGCATAATCCACGCCCGTGTGCGCGCGTACCGTATGGTATATTGGATGTACCCGATGATATGTGAAACCGGAGGATATTCTTGAAAACTTAAGCGGAGCCTTGAGGAATGCCTTGCGCAGGCTCTTTCCGTCCTGATCCCAGTAGCAGTTGCCTGTGGAGTCCTGCGGCTCGACGTACCTGAAACATTCAAAGTGCTTGCCGTCGTGGAAAAAGTCGCAATAATAGATGTCTCCTGCGTCAAGCGTATCATTGCCGCACATGATCAAGTCGTAAAGCACCTTGAAGGAATCTTCCTTCTGCAGGCCGAAGAAGTCGATGCTCCAAGCATAGATTTCGGAGAGCTTCAACGCCAGGATCGGCGGGACGCCAGCTCGCTGAGTGTCGTACCACAATGAATTGGAGATAGTTACATTCGCGTACTGCCGTACTGCCGTAACCTCCCTTTTCAGGACCTTGACTTCTACCGAATCGATGAACTTGAATATTATCGTAGTTGTGCGGTCCTCGTCATAAATCCAGTATGCGAGCCTTGTCGTGTCGGAATCTCCGGAATCAATGCTATCACCGTCGGCTACAGTGAAGTAAGCATGATAATCGTTCCCTACCCGCAGCTTTCTGACGTCGAAATCGTCTGCGGCAGCGGCAAGAGCAGCAGCCTGGTCCTCCCGCCCCACCCCATAGTCTTCCATAAGAGATCCGAAGCTGTCGCCGGGAAGGATCTCCCCTCCACTTACGTCGTAAGCAGATTCATCGAAATCGTACTCATTAAGATCCGCAGGTTGCGTTGAATCGCCTCTTTCCGAAGAAGAAGCTGGAACTTCATTTCCGGAGGCGCGCCCTGCATTGGAAGAATTCCTGCAAGAGTAGAAAAAAAGAAGGGCTGGAATTATCAGCACCAGCGCGGAGAGCGGATATGATGTTCGGGAAAAGTTCATATTCAGGCGTTCACATCTATTTTCGGGTGCAAGTTAATAAATTGTTTACAACATTGTGGAAAAAATTGGAAAAAAATGTAAGAAAGTGGAAAACTATTTATATTTTTGCATAGGCGATAAAACGCCGGTTATTATACAATGGTCAAATTCATAGGTGAATACACCGCCAAAATAGACGACAAGGGAAGAATGGTCTTCCCTTCCGCCTTCAAGGCACAGATGGGAGGTGACTGCGGCAAGTTCGTCATTAAAAAGGACTTGTATGCGGATTGCCTCGAGATGTTCACCTATGAGGAATGGGAGAAGACTTCGGAAGAGGTCAAATCGCGGCTGAACTTCTTCAATCCTGAAGACGAAAGGTTCTGGAGAGGCTACATGAGCGGGAGAGCCATCGTTGAACCGAACGAAAAGCTTTCAAGGATACTGGTCCCCAAAAAGCTTCTCGAATCCATTGGAATCGCAAAGGAAGCCGTCTTCTTCGGCAGCGACCATAAGATAGAAATTTGGGCGAAGGAAAAATATGATGCCCAGAAAATGAGCGACGATGATTTCGCAGCTCTGGCAAAAAGCATTTTGGGTACCAGAAGAGAGGGTTAGAGGAGGGGCCAAAAGATGTCTGAATATCATACACCTGTCCTTCTGAAAGAGAGTGTATCTGCTCTTGCCGTCAGTCCGGACGGCGTCTACGCCGACGCTACTTTCGGAGGCGGAGGGCACAGCAGGGAAATACTTTCCCGCTTGGGGCCGGAAGGTCGCCTGATTGCATTCGACAAGGATTTCGATGCCCTCGAGAATGCTCCAAAAGACACACGCATCACATTAATACATAACAATTTCCGCTTCATACACCATCTGCTTCGGGCAGAGGGGTATGGATGCGGCATTGACGGCATCCTGGCAGACCTCGGAGTCTCCTCGCACCAGTTCGACACCGAGGCAAGGGGCTTCTCGTTCCGCTTCACCGACGCCGCACTGGACATGAGGATGAATTCGCTTCAGTCCCTCAGCGCCGAAACGGTGATCAACGGCTACTCGGAAAACGATCTGGGCAGGATCTTCGGATCGTATGGGGAGCTCAATGACAGCGGAAGGCTCGCAAAACTTGTTTGTTGCGCGCGCGCGAAGGCTCCAATCCTCACGACCGGGGAGTTATACGATGCCATCAGCAGCGTCCTGCCCAAATTCGGAGAGCATAAGGTGCTTGCCAAAATCTACCAGGCGCTCAGAATCGAGGTCAATGGAGAGATGAACGACCTTTCGGAGTTCCTGCGCGAAGCCGAGAGGTCCCTAAAGGCCGGCGGAAGGATCGCAGTCATCACATACCAGTCGCTCGAAGACAGAATCGTGAAGAACGCATTTCGCGACGGCAGGTTCAAGCTTGTGAACAAGAAGCCGATAGAGCCGGAAGAATCCGAAATAGAGTCCAACACCAGAGCACGCAGCGCAAAGCTCCGCGTCGCTGAAAAATTAGGGGAGGAACAGGAATGAGGTTCATAGACTTGACCAAGAAATTCTTCAGCGGAGACTTCCTCATCAAACACGGACTTGAAAGACTGGTTCCTTTCGTTCTCTACATCTGCTTCTGGCTGATCATCGACATCAGCTGGAGCCTCTACGTTGAAAAGACCCTGACAAGGCAGGAGCACCTCGAAAGGGAAATAGCCGACCTGAAGATAGAATACACTCATAAAGACCTTGAGCTCACAGGATTCAACCAGCGCACGCTAGTGGAACAGATGCTCAAGGACGAAGGGTCAGACCTTCATGAGCCGGCCGAACCGGCAGGACTGCTTGAATTGAAGAAATAATGGGAAACCTGGCCAAAAAGGAAACAAAAGGGCTTCCTGAGAACAGCATCAAGAAGCTCACGGTGATTTACCTGGTGGTAATCGCCCTTGGCATCGTCGTGATCGGACGCATAATAGACCTTCAGTTCATCCACAAGCCGGACACAAACAAGTTCGGGAACAACTTCAGGTACGACGTGGTCGATGCCAAACGAGGCGACATCCTTGCCCGCGACGGGCGCTTCCTTGCAGTATCCACTCCGTTCTACCAGATAGACATGGACCCGACGGTCTGCGTGCAGGACACATTCGACAGGTATATCGCTCCTCTCTCCGCCGACCTTTCGCAGCTCTTTGGGGACAGGACTCCACAAGAGTACAGGAGCTACATCGACTCCGCAAGGACGGCCGACAAGAAACACATAAAGCTGGGAGGGAGAGTGGTTTCCCACCAGGAATTGCAACAAATACAAAACTTTCCGATTTTCAACCAGGGCCGCTTCAAGGGCGGCCTCAAGGTTGAAAAAAAGGAGAAGCGCATCTATCCGTACAACACTCTCGGACGCAGAGTCCTCGGATATTCCCTCGACAACGCAGAAAAGACAAGGGTCGGGCTCGAGATGTGCTACGACTACGTCCTGACAGGAAAGCCGGGCAGGAGGCCTATGATGAAGACGGAGCACAACGAATGGATTCCAAACCTTGAACAGCCCGAAACTCCACCCGAGGACGGACTCGACGTCCAGACGACCATCGACGTAGACATCCAGGACATCGCCGACAGGGCATTGCGCGAACAGCTGGCCAAGAGCGACGAGCTCCAGGGCGGCTGCGTCGTCGTAATGGAAACGGCAACCGGGGCGATCAGAGCGATGGTTAACCTGCAGAAGTACAATGGAGACTACTCCGAACGCATCAACTACGCCATCAACAGAAAGGGCGAGCCGGGTTCGGTGTTCAAGCTCGCCACGCTGATAGCGCTCATAGAGATCAAGGGAGTCAAGCTGGACAACGAAATCAAGGCCCAGCCACACTGGAATTATGGCGGACACGATTTCGAAGACCATTACCTGAATGCCTACAACATGATTTCGGTCATACGCGGCTTCGAAATATCCTCGAACAACGTGTTCAGGATCCTGGCAACCACGAACTTCGGGAACAATCCGCAGGAATATCTGAACAAGCTGAACGACGAGAAGATCAACTACAATTTCGACTTCGACCTGGCCGGAATGGAAAAGGCAAACCTCAAATCAGTCAACGACCCTTCCTGGAGTCCTGTCGACCTGCCCCAGATAGCAATGGGATACACTGTGGAGCTCACTCCTCTCCATACATTGAACTTCTACAATGCGGTCGCCAACGGCGGCAAGATGATGAAGCCGTACCTCGTTTCAGCCTTCCTCAAGGACGGCAAGGTGGTAAAGGAGTTCAAGCCTGAAACCATCAGCGTCATCTGCCAGAAGTCCACCATCGACACTGTAAAGAGGGCTCTTCGCGGAGTCGTCCTGTACGGCACAGGACGCAGTGTGTTCAACGGCTGCAAGGTCCACGTGTCCGGAAAGACGGGAACGGCCCAGATCGTCGACCCTGAAACCGGCCAGTACGTCGACAGGAACGGAATGAAGCAGCACCAGGCAACATTCGTCGGATTCTTCCCGAGCGAGAATCCAAAATACACGATGATCTGCATCTGCTATTCCGAAAAGACGGCGGGTAACTTCTACGGAGCCACCTGGGGCGGCCCGGTGTTCCGCGAAGTGGCAGAAAAGATCTACGCATCCTCTCCGGAATGGGAAGAATCGATCCCTGACAAGGGAATGAAGGGAGCCAGTCTCGACAAGATGCACAACGTCGCTCCAAAAGACACATTCAAGCGTCCAGGAGTTCCAAACGTAATCGGGATGGGACTCAAGGACGCCTCCTACATACTCGAAAACAAAGGCTACGACGTTAGATTCGAAGGATCCGGCAAAGTCATGGCCCAGTCTCCATCACCATGGACCACCGACTCCTCATCCGTCGTCCATACCGTAACCCTGACCCTTGCCGAAACCAACGCGAAGCCCGGCGAGATTCGGGACACCGCAGACACGACGAAGGCAGCCAAGCCACAGGCAAGGCCGACAAAGCCGGAACAGAAGAGAGCCGGCGTCAAAGCGACTCCAAAGAAGAAGGCGGAACCTGCACAAGCAGCCACAAAGAAGGCTGCAACCAAGAAAGTAACTAAAACCAAACCTAAAAATGCTGCTAAATAAACTGTTGGAAGGGGTTGCCGTCGTTAAGGGCAATGCCGCAATCCCGGAGATCGACATCGCGGAAATGACATTCGACTCGCGCAAATGCAAGCCGGGCTGTCTTTTCGTTGCCATCAACGGATACGACCAGGACGGACACAAATACATTCCCGAAGCCATTGCCGCAGGCGCAAGCGCAGTCGTCTACCAGGAAGGCGAAGCGCCGGAGAATGTCGTACCAATCAAGGTCGAAGACTCGCGCAAGGCCCTAGCCATCATGGCGGCAAACTACTTCGACCATCCGAGCCGGAAGCTCAGCCTGGTCGGGATAACCGGAACCAACGGAAAGACCACCACCGTCACCCTGCTCTATCAGCTTTTCACCGACCTCGGCTACAGTTGCGGCCTGCTCTCGACCATCGAGAACCGCATCGGAGCAGATCATATCGTAGCAGACCGTACCACTCCCGATCCCTTGGAGACAAACGCCCTTCTGGCCGAAATGTGCCGCAAAGGATGCGAATACTGCTTCATGGAGGTTTCCTCGCAGGCGGCAGGCCAAGACCGCACCTACGCACTCGACTTCCGCGGGGCCATCTTCTCCAACCTCACCCACGACCATCTGGACTATCACAAGACATTCGCCGAATACCTACGCTGCAAGAAACTGTTCTTCGACTATCTGCCGAAGACAGCATTCGCGCTTACCAACGTCGACGACAAGAACGGCCCGGTCATCGTTCAGAACACGAAGGCAGAAATCCACACCTATTCCTGCCACACAGCAGCCGACTTCCAGTGCAAGATCATCGAGAGCTCGCTCGAAGGGATGCAGCTCAGGATAAACGGCAAGGAAGTCTGGACGAGGTTCATTGGCGCCCACAACGCCTACAACCTCACAGCCGTCTACGGGGCTGCCATGCTGCTCGGAGCCGATAAGGAAGAGATTCTCGAAAACATCAGCCGCCTGGAGCCTGTCAAAGGAAGGATGGAATATGTGAAAGGAGGCGACAACGTCACCGCCGTAGTGGACTACGCACACACTCCGGACGCATTGCAGAACGTCCTTGGCACGCTGCGCAACGTCGACCCTGACGCCGAGCTGGTTTGCGTCTTCGGCTGCGGAGGAGACAGGGACAAGACCAAGCGCCCCGAAATGGCCGCAACAGTCGCAAAATTCGCAGACAAGATGATAGTGACCAGCGACAACCCCCGTACTGAAGACCCTGAAGCCATCATCGCCGACATCAAGGCGGGCGTGCCGCAGGAAGCTGCAGGAAAGACCTTGTACATAATCGACCGCAAGGAAGCCATCAGGACTGCCCTTATGATGGCGCAAAAGAACGCCATTGTGCTTGTAGCGGGAAAAGGCCACGAGGACTATCAGATAATCGGAAAGGTCAAGCACCATTTCGACGACAAGGAAATCATCTCCGAAACCTTTAAAAACCTATAACCGACAATGATCTACCCTGCATTTTTTCACTATCTGTTCGAACTGCTGACAAGCAAGGGAATAGATTTCCCCGGAGCCGGCCTGATGCATTACATCACATTCAGGGCTTTAATGGCGGCGATAATCGCCATATTCTGCTCGTTGCTGATAGGGAAGCGGATAATCAAGGATATGCATAAGAAGCAGATAGGCGAAGAGATCAGGAACCTCGGGCTCGAAGGTCAGCTCCGCAAGGAGGGCACTCCGACCATGGGCGGTATAATAATCCTGCTCTCGATCCTGATTCCGGCACTGCTGTTCTGCGACCTCAAGAGCGTATATATCCAGATGCTGCTGGTAACGACGGTGGCACTCGGAGCATTGGGATTCGCGGACGACTACATAAAGACATTCAAGCACGACAAGAACGGCCTGAAGCCTTGGTATAAGATAGCAGGACAAGTTGCATTGGGACTGTACGTAGCATTGAACATGTGCTTCAACCCTCAATGCAAGATAGTGGTCATGCATCCGCAGGAGGCACAGGTGGATGCAATAGCTGTGGCAGAAGACGCCGCTACCGGCGACAGGGAAGCTCAGCGGACATTCGAGATAGGTACCACGAAAACCACTATTCCGTTCGTAAAGCACAACGAATTCGACTACCGATGGCTCTCTCCTTTCAAGGGAAAGTTCGGGGAGATGTTCATGTGGTTCATCTACGTGCTCGTAATCATCTTCATCATAACTTGCTGCTCGAACGGCAGCAACCTGACGGACGGCATGGACGGTCTCGACGCCGGAGTGTCGGCGATATGCGGAACCACGTTGGGAATTCTCGCATACCTGAGCGGCAACACCCAGTTCGCCGGATACTTAAATATAATGTACATACCGAACAGCGGCGAAATAACCGTGTTCATGGCTGCGATGCTCGGAGCGCTGCTGGGCTTTCTATGGTACAACTCCTACCCTGCCCAGATATTCATGGGAGATACCGGTTCGCTGTCACTCGGAGGAATCATCGGAGTCTGCGCCGTCATCATAAGAAAGGAGCTGATGCTCCCCATCCTGTGCGGAATATTCCTCGTCGAATGTCTCTCGGTCATAATCCAGAGATGGTATTTCAAGGCGACGAAGAGAAAATACGGAGAGGGGCGAAGGATCTTCAGGATGACGCCGCTGCATCATCATTACCAGAGAGTCGACATCCCTGCCAAGATCAAGACTCCCAAGGAGCCGGTACCTGAAGCCAAGATAGTATCTAGATTCTGGATAGTCGGGCTCATCCTGGCTGTCATGACCATCGTAACATTGAAAATAAGATAGCAATATGGATAGAATAGCAGTTTTAGGAGCAGGAGAAAGCGGCATAGGAGCAGCAGTTCTCGCAAAGACGAAGGGATTCGACGTATTCGTTTCCGATTTCAGCTCAATCGACGAAAAGGCGAAGGAGATGCTCGACAAATGGCAGATTCCTTACGAAGAGGGAGGCCATACCATCGAGAAGATCCTGACCGCCAAGGAAGTCGTCAAGAGTCCCGGCATCCCGGAGACTGCGCCAATAATCCAGGCAGTCCGCAGGGCCGACATCAACGTCATTTCGGAGATAGAGTTCGCCGGACGATACGACAATGCATATAAAGTCTGCATCACCGGCAGCAACGGCAAGACGACTACTACGTCCATCATATATTATCTGCTCCAGAACGCCGGGCTGAACGTCGGACTTGCGGGAAACATAGGCAACAGCTACGCCTATCAGGTGGCGACACAAAAGCACGACTATTACGTCCTCGAACTCAGCAGCTTCCAGCTTGACGGCATGTACGACTTCAGGGCAGACATCGCCATCATCCTGAACATCACTCCCGACCACCTCGACAGATACGGCTACAAGATGCAGAACTATGTCAATGCCAAGTTCCGCATCACTCAGAACATGCGTCCCGAGGACTGTTTCATATTCTGCTCCGACGATGAAGTGACCGTCAAGCATCTGGACGAGATCGTGCTGCAGTGCAAGAAGCTGCCTTTCACACAGAAGGAAAAGATCGAAGAAGGCGCTTACGCGATAGACGGCGAGATGCACGTCAAAGTCGAAGGCGCCAATGAGTACAAGATGTTCCTCGACGAACTCTCGCTGCAGGGGAAGCACAACATCTACAACTCGATGGCCGCAGCCATAGCCGGCAAGGTGATGAAGATCGACAACAACGTCATTCGCGAAAGCCTGACGACATTCAAGAACATAGAGCACAGGAACGAGTTCGTGCGCACACTGAACGGAATCACATTCATAAACGACTCGAAAGGAACCAATGTCGATGCCACATACTATGCGCTTGACTGTCTGAAGACCAAGGTGGTCTGGATAGCGGGGGGCACCGACAAGGGAAACGACTACTCGGAGCTCTACGACCTCATAAAGGACAAGGTTTCGGCTCTTGTCTGCCTTGGTGTGGACAATGCAAAGCTTCACGAATGTTTCGGAGACAAGATTTCCAAGATAGTGGACACCAGGAGCGCGGCAGACGCCGTAAAGGAAGCCTACAGGCTGGCGAAGTCCGGAGAGACGGTCCTGCTTTCCCCGTGCTGCGCAAGCTTCGACCTGTTCAAGAACTATGAGGACCGCGGAGAGCAGTTCAAGAAAGCAGTAAACGAATTGAAATGAGCCAAGCTACGACGAAGAAGGAACCTCTGCTGAAAAGAATGCAGACCAAAGAGTTCTGGGCCCTCAAGGGGGATCCGGTAATCTGGCTTATAGTCCTCCTTCTGGCCATAATCAGCATCGTTTCGGTATTCTCTGCCAGCAGCTTCCTTGCCAATTCCAGGGGAATAAGCAAGATAGACTGCTTCTTCGAACAGCTGAAATATGTCGTTATCGGGCTTGCCTTCCTTATCGTTTGCTATTTAGTCCCAGCCAAATGGTACAGGACTCT
>Ga0070399_1004959_pt1 | contig 10650 bp, 9 predicted proteins | sample BioMet4_FD_61217 | JGI IMG/M metagenome (GOLD analysis project Ga0070399, IMG submission 61217) | Microbial communities from bioreactor (seeded with sewage sludge) at LBNL, California, USA - Biofuel metagenome 4 (version 1) | ecosystem: Engineered > Bioreactor > Anaerobic > Unclassified ... | reverse complement strand
ATGCCGATCAGCCCGCCGATGCCGCAGAGCATGGCCGCCTCGATCAGAAACTGGGTGACGATGGAGCGGCGCTCCGCGCCGATGGCCCGGCGGATGCCGATTTCCCGCGTCCGCTCCGTAACGGTCACCAGCATGATGTTCATGATGCCGATGCCGCCCACCAGCAGGGAGATGGCGGCGATGCCGCCCAGAATCAGGCTCATCTGGGTGGCGTACTGGTTCATGCTCTGCTGATTCTCATTGTCGCTGTAGACGGAAAAGTAGCCGTTCTGATTGCTGATGAGGCCGCCCAGATAGCCCGTCACGCGGGAGATGACCTCGGTGGTGGCGTCGGCCGAGCTGGCCTTCACCGTAAACTCCGTCATCTGCGTTCCTGCCGCCAGATACCGGCTGGCGGTGTAGGGATAGACGATGATGTTGTCCATGGACCACTGGGAATCCGGGTCCTTCTCCGCGTAGACGCCCACCACGGTGATGGGCAGGCCGTTGACCTGCATGACCTGTCCCACCGGGTCGGCGTAGTTGAAGAAGATCTTCGCCGCCCGCGCGCCCAGCACGCAGACCTGGGCGTAGCGCTTGATGTCGGTCTGGGTGATGTCCCGGCCCTTTGCGATTTTAAAGTTGTTGCACGCCGCGTACTGGTCGGAGCCGAAGTACAGCGTGGGGGGCATGTCCTGCGTCGCCGTGCTGTCGGCGGAGCTGTCTCCTCCGCTTGCCGGACCGTAGTTCTGGTTTTTCTCCATGGAGGCGCTGTTCTTCGCGCCGTAGACCACGGTGGCGGAGAACTGGCTGTTGGGCGTCACGCCCAGCACCAGATCGCTGCCCAGTCCGTTGCAGTAGGTGTAGAGATCGTCGAACACATTTTTCCCGTCGTAACGGGAAGCGGAGACGTTGACGCGGTTGGTGCCCATGGCCTCCATCTGCTTGAGGGTCTGCTGGTTGGAGCCGTTGATGACCGAGACGATGGTCATCACCGACGCGATGCCGATGATGATGCCCAGCATGGTCAGGATGGACCGGCCCTTGTTGCCGGTGATGGACTTCAGCGCCATTTTGACAGCCTGTTGGATATTCACAGCCAATCCACCTCCTGCGGGGCGTCCTCCACGATCTTTCCGTCGGCCAGCCGGACGCACCGGCGGGCCGTGGCGGCGATGCCGTTGTCATGGGTGATGAGAATGATCGTGCTGCCGTCCCGGTTCAGCTCCTGCAAAAAACGAAGCACGTCGTGGCCGGTGTGGGAGTCCAGCGCGCCGGTGGGCTCATCCGCCATGATGATGGGCGGATGCGTGGCGATGGCGCGGGCAATGGCCACGCGCTGCTGCTGGCCGCCGGACATCTCCGTGGGCTTGTGCCGCTCACGGCCCAGCAGACCCACCCGCTCCAGCGCGGCCATGGCCAGTTCCCGGCGCTTCTCCGCGCCGATGCCCTGATAAATCAGGGGCAGCTCGACGTTTTCCACCACGTTCAGGCTCTGGATCAGGTTATACTGCTGAAAGATAAAGCCGATCTGCTTGTTGCGGATGTGGCTGAGCTCCCGGTCCGTCAGCTCCTTCACGTCCACGCCATCCAGCAGGTAGTCGCCGTGGGTGGGAATGTCCAGACAGCCCAGCACGTTCATCATGGTGGACTTGCCGGAGCCGGACTGGCCCACCACGGCTACAAATTCGCCGCGCTCGATGGTCAGGGACACGCCGTCCAGCGCCCGGACCTCGCTCTCCAGTCCCTCGCTGTATATTTTATAGACGTCCTTTAATGTTATCAGCATAGCTTAACCCCAGGAGTTGGTAACCTGCTTGGCGGTAAACACCGTGGTTCCCTCCTCCACGCCGGACTTGATCTCGATGTTGTTGTCATCGGAGATGCCGGTCTCCACAGGCACGGCATAGAAACCGTCGGAGGGCACGTCGTCCGGCCAGGTGGGCAGGTCGATGTCGCCGTCGGGCTTGGAGTCGGCCTGCACGAACACCACGGTGTTGGTGGTGCCGTCGTCCATCTGCACGTATTTCACGCACTGGATGGGCAGCAGCAGGCAGTTGTCGTTCTGGCTGGCCACCAGCGAGTAGTTGACGTTGCTGCCGTTGACGATGGCGCCGTCCGTATTGTCCAGCGAGATCGTCATGGGATAGCTGGCCACGCCGTTTTCCACCTTGCTGGTCAGGGAGACGTTCTCGACGGTGCCGTTGTAGGTGTTGTTGTTCCAGTCCGTGATGGTGACGGTCATGCCGTTCTTTACATAGGAAATGTTCCGCTCGTCCACCGTGGCGTCAATGAGCATGGTGCTGGTGTCGGCGATGGTGACGGCGGTAGCGGCTGCGCCGCTGAGCTCGGCTCCCGGAGTGACGGACAGGCCGATCACCGTGCCGGCGATGGGCGCCACGGCGTTCATGTTGGCCAGATTGTCCTGCGCCTTCTTCAGGTCCTGCTGAGCCGCGGTCAGCTGCTGCTGCAGGGTAAAGATCTGGTTGGTGCTGTCCTCGCCGTTGATCCGCACAAGGATCTGCCCGGCCGCAACATTCATGTAGTCCAGCAGGCTGCTGGAAATGACGGTGCCGCCCACCGTGGTGGTCAGGTCGGTGCTGCGGGAATACTCCAGCTTGCCGGGCTCGTAGGGATACACGCTCTCGCCGCCGGCGGAGACCACGCCGGAGGCAACCATATCGGCCGTCAGCGAACCGGGGTTGGGGATCAGAATGTCCGCCTCGAACAGCTTGGAGCCCTCGGCGGTGATGCGGCTCACCATATGAACGGCGTCCACCCGGCCCGCGACGTTGGCCATCAGGGCCGGCAGGGAAACGCTGACGGTCTGCCCCGCCTTGATCTCGCCCTGATAGGCATAGCTGTAATACTGCTTCAGCAGCATGGTGGTATCGTCCACCAGCTTGGCCACCTTCGTGCCCTGGCTGATGCTGTCGCCCTTCTGGAGCTTGGTGGTCTCCAGCAGCTTGCCCGCATACGGGGCCGCCATGTTCAGACCGGCGATGTCCTTCTGCAGGGTCTTGAGCTGCTTTTCATAGCCGTTGACCGTGTTCTGCGCCGTCTGCACGGCGGTTCTGGCCGCGGGAGAATCCACGGTGAACAGCTTCTGGCCCACCGTAACCTTGTCGCCCTCGGACACGTAAACCTCCTGCACGGTGCCGGCGGTGGTCAGGGTGATGGACTTGCTGTCCTTCGGCTTCGTCAGGCCGCTGCCCTCCACCGTGCTGGTGATGGCGCCGTACTGCACGGTATTGGTGACGACCTGTGTTTCATCCTTTTTGTTTCCGCCCAGAAACTTTACCAGAAAGAACACAGCCGCCGCCGCAATTACGGCCACAATGCACCAGCGGATGATCCGGTGCTTCTTCTTCCTGCTCATGGGGGTGCGCTTGGGTCTGGGCGTTCCGGTCTCCGCCCCGCCGTACTCCACCTTGGGGGAATTTTCCACCGCGCCCTCCGCCTGCGGCGTCAGGCCCGTCTCCGGCTGCATGGCCGGCTCATTCACTTGCGACATCCGTCTTCTCCTTTTTGCGCGTCAGCGCGTCCTGTAAACTGTATGAACAAGCGTAGTACAGTATGCCCTGCAAAGCAACAACAAAAGAGTTACAGTTTGTCCGCGAAACAGTCCTTTTTGAGACCCGGCCCGTCTTGTCGCCGCGCACGCCCCTCCGCCGCCCGCCGACAGCAGATTTGCAGCCCGTCCCATTATAATGCAGCCCGCCGGCCTTTTTGAACTGCACGTTGACTTTCCGCGGTGCAGGCTCAATAATAATAACAATAAGGGTGAAAAATCCGAATATACTGTGAAAAATTTGACTATTCCAGCACTTTTCCCATCTTTTTCCGCAGGCGTCTCCCCGCGGAGGTCAGGCCGGGATCCATCCGCCGCCCGCCCCGCTTTCGGCCGGGACGGCTCCGGAAACGCGCCCGCGGCGGCTCGGTCCGTTTGGAAAACGTTTGCATATTTTCAGAAAATCGTTTGCAGCGGGAAAAGGGGGTGCTTTCGCTTTGAAATAATTCCGTGTTTTTTGTACATTTTATACAGAATATCTCCGTGTATGTCCCGGTGTTTATTTACGTATTGCACAGTTTTTTACAAAACACTTGCGTATAAACAAATATCCTTAACGAATAGCCGCCTTTTCGAAGCAGGAAAGGAAAGATATAATGAAATCATCATATTTTACCTGTTCTTTTGCAAAACTTCCGGCTGATTCCCCATATTTTGTATCAAAAACAAGGGCTCGCCGTTCATTCCTGAAAGGGATCCCTCTCCGGCTTCTCCGGAGGCATGCCGGTGATGTGAGATGTCAGGCTCCCGATCCACGCAGCAGTATCGACGCAATGGTTCGGCTGCACATTCAGGGTACATATCTGTGGAGGAAACATGACAGAATTTGAAGAAATCACCCTAAAAAAAATCATCAAGAGCAAGATGATTGACGAGTTCTATGTGAACCTCAACGTTTTGCTGGGCAGCTACCACATCAGCAACGCGAAGGTCAGCCGGATGATTGGCTGGGATCCGGCGGGATACAACCAGAAGATGAGCCGCCAGAGCGACCTGCGGCTCTCCACTCTGCTGAACATCTGCACCGCCATCTCGGAGCTTATCAGCGAGGACGATGCCACCGACATGACCCGGTACAGTCAGTTTCAGGAGTTTGAATTCAGCAAGCTCTTCACCTTCAGCGAATTCCAGCTGGGCGATCTCTTTCTGCACGTCAGCGCCGTCGTGGAGGGCACGGAGACCTTTCTCAACACTCCCGCCCGCATCAAGGCGTACAGATCGCTGAAGTATCACGTGTTCAACAAGCGCCATGCCCCCACCTTTTCCGACCGGGAAAAAGAGACCTACATGAAGTTCTACTCCCTGAGCTGACCATGGTCGGCCCGGCAAGAAAGGACGAGGAAATTGCAGAAAATAATCAACAATCCGAAGCTGGTCGTCAACGAAATGCTCAGCGGATTTGTCAAGTGCCACCCCGGCGTGGTGGTCTCTCCCGAGGACCCGCGGGTATTCAGCCTTCGGTCTCCCGGCCGCACCCCCCGGGTGGGCGTGGTTTCCGGCGGCGGCAGCGGCCACTACCCCGCCTTCATCGGCTACGTGCGCCCCTATATGCTGGACGCCGTGGCCGTGGGCGAAATCTTCCGGGCTCCGCCCGCCGAGACGTTTCTCCACGCCTTCCGGGCCGCGGATCGCGGAAAGGGCGTCATCTGCCTGCACGGCAACTACGCGCTGGACAACTCCTCCGTCTGCCGTGCCATCGAGCTGGCCCGGCAGGAGGGGATCGAGGTCCGGCGGGTCATCGCCAACGACGACGTGGCCCCCCACAAGGACGCCAACAGCCGCGGGCTGGCCGGAGAGGTGTTTCTCTGGAAGATCGGCGGCGCGGCCGCGGCCCGCGGAATGTCTCTGGATGAGGTGGAGACGGTTTGCCGCCGGGCCATGGCCTCCATGCGAAGCATCGGCGTGGGCCTGTCCGCCTGCACCATTCCCGAGGTGGGCGTTCCCAATTTCGATGTGGTGGAGGGCACCATGGAGGTGGGCATCGGCCACCACGGCGATCCCGGCATCACCACCTACAAGCTGCGGCCCGCAGCGGAGATCGCAGACCTCCTGATGGCGGAGATCCTGCGGGATGCGGATTTCAGGGCCGGCGACGACGTCTCCGTCCTTGTCTCGGGTCTCGGCGCCACCACGCAGATGGAACTGTTCATCCTCTTTGACCGGATCAGCGAGATCCTGAAGGGCGAAAGGCTGAAGATCTACCGCTCCTATGTCGGAAATTACTTCACCTCTCTGGATATGCGGGGGGCGACGGTGACGGTCATGCGCATGGATCAGGAACTCCGGGAGCTGCTGCGGTACCATGAAAACGTGTGCCTGTGACGGTTTCCGGCCGCCGGAGGCGGCGAATATCCCGCGGAGGCGGGAAGGCAGGAAAGGAGATGCGATGAAAAGTGAGTCTCATTGAACTCAAGGGTATCCGAAAAAGTTTTTACGGCGTTGAAGTCCTCCACGGTGTGGACTTTTCGCTGGAGGCCGGCACCGTACACGCACTGGTAGGCGAGAACGGAGCCGGAAAATCCACGCTGATGAAGATCATTGCAGGCGTACATAAGGCCGACGCGGGCACCGTGCTGATGGACGGGCACGAGGTGACCATCGACTCCCCTGCCAAGGCGCGGGAGCTGGGCATCGCCATGATCCATCAGGAGCTCTCCGCACAGGCGGAGATGTCCGTGGCCGAGAACATCTTTCTGGGCCGCGAGCCCAATCACTACGGCATCATCGACTACCGCCAGCTATACCGCCAGACCGAGGATCTGCTGGGACGGCTGCACATTCCCCTCAATCCCCGGGCCAAGATGAAGAGTCTCCGGGTGGCCGACCAGCAGATGATCGAGATTGCCAAGGCCGTCTCCCAGAACGCCCGCGTGGTCATCATGGACGAGCCCACCTCCTCCATCACCGACAAAGAGGTGGACAGCCTCTTCCAAATGATTAAGGACATGAAGGCCGCCGGCACCGGCGTGGTCTACATCTCTCACAAGATGGACGAAATCTTCCGCATCTGCGACGAGATCACCGTCCTGCGGGACGGCACACGGGTATCCACCTCCCCCGCCTCCGCAGTGGACGAGGACACGCTGATCCGCAGCATGGTGGGCCGGGAGCTGAAGGCGCAGTTCCCCAAGGTGACCGTTCCCATCGGCGAGACGGTTCTGGAGGTACAGGACCTGACGCTGCCGGGGCAGTACGAGCATATCAGCTTCCAGCTGCACAGGGGCGAGATTCTGGGCTTTGTGGGACTGGTGGGCGCCGGGCGCACCGAGCTGATGCACTCCCTGTTCGGACTCAGCCAGCCGCACTCCGGCACCATCCTCTACCACGGCCAGCCGGCGCATTTCAAGAATCCCCGGCAGGCCGTCCGCAGCGGCATCGCCTACGTCACCGAGGACCGCAAGGGCGAGGGGCTGGTGCTGCCCATGAGCGTGGGCCACAACATCACGCTGTCCTCCCTGCAGGACTTCGTAAAGTCGGGGATGCTTCAGTCCAAACCTGAGGCGACGGCCATCCGCGAGAACATCGAATCCTTGGGCATCAAGACCACCCGCCCGCGCCAGCCCGTCAAGGCGCTCTCCGGCGGCAACCAGCAAAAAGTGGTCCTGGCCAAGTGGATGCTCTCCAAGCCCAGCATCATGATCTTCGACGAGCCCACCCGCGGCATCGACGTAGGTGCCAAGGCGGAAATCTACAAGATCATGTGCGACTATGTCAGTCTGGGCAACGCCATCATCATGGTGTCGTCCGAAATGCCCGAGGCAATGGGAATGTCCGACAGGATCATTGTCCTGAGCGATCATAAATTCAGCGGCGAGCTGCAGCGTGATGAGTTCTCGCAGGAGGCTATTGCCCAGCTGCAGTTCCGCTATATGCAAAAAGCAGTAGGAGCGATGAGTCATGAATAATGTGTCGACCGTGGAAAAGAAACCCGCCTCCCATCAGCGAATGACCAAAAAGCAGTTCATCTCCACATACGGTTCGCTGATCGGCCTGATCCTGCTGGTGCTGATTATCACCATCATCAAGCCGCGGTTCCTCAGCCTCGCCAATATCCGCAACGTTCTGCGTGTGGCCTCCATCAACGGCCTTCTGGCCGTCGGCATGACCTTCGTCGTGCTCACCGGCGGCATCGACCTGTCCGTGGGCGCGGTCATGGGCTGTGCGGGTATGTACTCGGCCTATTTCGCCCAGACCAGCATGGGCTATCCCACCATCGCCGCCGTGCTGATCGGTATTCTGATGGGTCTGGCCATCGGCGTTTTCAACGGCGTGTGCATCTCCTACCTGAAGGTCCCCGCCTTCGTCGGAACGCTGGGCTCCATGAGCATCGCCAAGGGCCTCACCTTCCTGCTGACGGACGCGAAGCCCATCCCCATGCTCTCGGACGGATTCAAGAAGCTGGGCGGCGGCAACGTGATGCACTTCCTTCCCATCCCCATCCTGATCATGGCCATCGTGCTGGTGATCTGCTTCACCCTGCTGTACAAAACCTGTTACGGGCGCTACGTGTTTGCCGTGGGCGGCAACCTCAGCGCCGCCCACGTGTCCGGCATCAACACCAGGAAGATCATCTGCTCCGTGTACGTTCTCTCCGGCGTGCTGGCCGCTCTGGCCGGCGTAATCACCACCGCCCGCGTGACCTCCGGCGTCACCTCCACCGGCTCCGGCTACGAGACGGACGCCATCGCCATGGTGGTCATCGGCGGCACCAGCCTTGCCGGCGGCAAGGGGCGCCTCTGGGGCACGATCATCGGTATTCTGATTATGCAGTGCCTGACCACCGGTCTGGATATGCTGGGCGTCAACGCCTACTACCAGCTGATCGTCAAGGGCTTCGTGGTGATCGGCGCCGTCATGCTGGACGGCCTGAGCTCCGACTAAGCGATTTTTGGCCGCGCAAGCGGTTGAAAATAAAAAATTAGAGGAGGACTATGTCGATGAAAAAAGTATCCAAAGTTCTTGCACTGCTCCTGGCTGCAGCGATGGTATTGCTCTGCAGCGCCTGCGGCGGCGGTGCCGCCAGCAGCACGACCTCCGCAGCAGCCGGCTCCGCGGCAGCCGGTTCCGCAGCGGCCGGTTCCTCTGGCAAGACCCTGAAGATCGGCGCTACCTTCTACAGCCTCCAGAACGAGTTCACCATGCGTATGGACAACGCCGGCAAGAAGTGGGCTCAGGAGAACAACGTGGACTACACCTCTTATGACGGCAACTACGATGCCGCCACCCAGCTCTCTCAGGTGGAGACCATGATCGCCGACGGCTGCGACGCCATCATCCTGAATCCTCAGGACGCCGATGCCTGCGCCGCCTGCGTCGATGCTGCCTCCAACGCCGGCATCCCCGTGATCGGCGTCAACACCATGGTCAACAGCGACAAGCTCACCTCCTATGTCGGCTCTCAGGACGTCAGCGCCGGCGAGGACATCATGAACTACATGATCAAGTACATGAACTCCGACTCCTTCAACATCGTCATCATCGAGGGCCCCATGGGCCAGTCCGCACAGCTCCAGCGTTATGAGGGCATCACCAACGTTCTCAAGAAGTATCCCAACATCAAGGTTCTGGACTACAACACGGCCAACTGGTCCCGTTCCGAGTCCATGACCCTCATGGAGACCTGGCTCACCACCTACGGCGATAAGATCCAGGCCGTGGTCGCCGAGAACGACGAGATGGCTCTGGGTGCCCGTCAGGCCATCGAAGCCGCCGGCATGGACATCCCCTGCATCGGTGTTGACGGCATCGCCGACGCCGTGACCGCCATCCAGAACGGCGGCATGATCGCCAGCGACTTCCAGAACGCCGAAGGCCAGATGACCGGCGCCCTGGATACCGCCGTGAAGGCTGTCAACGGCGAGACCGTGGACAAGGAATACTGGATTCCCTTCGAGCTCATCACCCTGGACAACGCCGCTGATTACGTCAACAAGTATTAATCAGTCCGCATCCCTCTGATTTTCCTGTCAACTGCACGGGCCGGCGGACGGCGCATCGTCCGCCCGCCGGCCCGGATTTTAAAAATGGAGGTTACTGACCATGTTACCTTATTCTGGAGTGGATTTTGACTATTCCCTGCAGGGAAAAACCGCAGTCATCACCGGCGGCGCCGCCGGGATTGGCTACGCGACGGCGGAATTCTTTCACGCCAAGGGCGTAAACGTTGTGCTGGCTGACCTGAATCCCGACCTGAACAAGATCGCTGCCGGAGTGGGCGAGAACTGCATCGCCGTAATCGGCAACGTCTGCGACGCCGACTATCCCTCCAAGGTGATCGACGAAGCGGTCAAGGCGTTCGGTCAGGTGGATATTCTGGTCAACTGCGCCGGCATCGTGGCTCTGGACAACGCGGAGACCATCAGCGCCGAGGCATGGAACCGGACCATCAACATCAACCTCTCCGCCTGCTTCTTCATGGCGCAGGCAATCGGCAAGTACATGATCGACCACAAGGTCTGCGGAAGCATCGTCAACATGGCCTCTCAGGCGGGCGTCATCGCGCTGAACAAGCACGTCGCCTACTGCGCCGCCAAGGGCGGCATCATCGCCATGACCAAGGTGATGGCGCTGGAGTGGGGCAAGTACGGCATCCGCGTGAATGCGGTCGCTCCCACCGTCGTTCTCACCGCGCTGGGCCACAAGGCATGGGACGGCCCCGTGGGCGACGCCTTTAAGAAGGAAATTCCCGCCGAGCGGTTCGCGGAGCCCGAGGAGATTGCCTCTGTGATCGCGTTTCTGTGCAGCAAGGGCGCCGGCATGATTACCGGACACAACCTGCTGGTCGACGGCGGATATACCATTAAATAATTGAAATGACAGCTCAGGAGGAGTTCTATGCAGCGGATTTTAAATGATCCCGATCAGATTGTGGACGAGATGCTGGACGGCTTTGTCCAGTGCCACAGCGATATTGTCAAGCGCGTCGTCACCAGCGAGGACAACCCCAGAGGCGTCGTAGCCGCGGTGGACGCTCCCAAGGCCGGCAAGGTCGGCATTGTCACCGGCGGCGGCTCCGGCCACAAGCCCGCCTTCATCGGCTATGTGGGCGAGAATATGTGCGACGCGGCGGCGGTGGGCGAGATTTTCTCCTCCCCCACGGC
>Ga0070399_1004958_pt1 | contig 10651 bp, 9 predicted proteins | sample BioMet4_FD_61217 | JGI IMG/M metagenome (GOLD analysis project Ga0070399, IMG submission 61217) | Microbial communities from bioreactor (seeded with sewage sludge) at LBNL, California, USA - Biofuel metagenome 4 (version 1) | ecosystem: Engineered > Bioreactor > Anaerobic > Unclassified ... | reverse complement strand
CCTATCACTCCTCCGTTCTCATCATGGACGAGCCGACCTCCGCGATTTCCGAGAAAGAGGTCGCGCACCTGTTTGAAATCATCCGTTCGCTGAAGGAAAACGGGGTCTCCATCGTCTACATCTCCCACCGCATGGAGGAGATCTACCAGATCTGCGACCGGATCACCGTCCTGCGGGACGGCCAGATGATCACGAGCGACCTCTCCTCGAACCTGACCGAGCAAATGCTCATCAAGGCGATGGTCGGGCGGACGCTTGAGGAATATTACCCGAAGGTGTATTCCCAGCCCGGCGACACGGTGCTGAAGGTGGAGGGGCTCTCCTCCTCCCCGAAGTTCCAGAACATCTCGTTCGAGGTGCACGCCGGCGAGGTCGTCGGCTTCGCCGGCATGATCGGCGCGGGCCGTACGGAAATCTGCGAAACGATTTTCGGCATTCGCAAAAAGACGGCCGGCCGCATCACGGTCTGCGGGAAGGAGCTCAACGCGAAGGCGCCCTATGTGGCGGCGCGCGCGGGCGTGGCTCTGGTCACGGAGGATCGGAAGCTGTACGGCCTGAACCTGATCGGCAGCGTGAAGGACAATATCGTGCTCAGCGCGATGAAGAGCCTCTGCCCCTCCCCCTTCGTCAACGACGCCAAGCTGAACAAGGCGGCTGAAAAGGAAGCCGAAATTCTTCAGATCAAGGCGCCGTCCATCCACACGAGAGCCGGCTCCCTTTCGGGCGGCAACCAGCAGAAGGTCGTCCTGGCCAAATGGCTGCTGTGCAACGCGAAGGTTCTGATTCTCGACGAGCCGACGCGCGGTATCGACGTCGGCGCCAAAACCGAGATCTACAAGCTGATCAACGGTCTGGCGGAAAAGGGCATGGCAATCATCATGGTTTCCTCGGAAATGCCGGAGGTTCTCGGCATGAGCGATCGCATCATTGTGTTCAGCGAGGGCAAGCAGACCGCAGAAATGGATCATACGGAAGCGACCCAGGAATTGATCATGCAGTTTGCAACGCCGAAAAAGGAGGTTATTTAATATGCCGTCAACAGCTCCCAACGCCGTCGGTGCCGAGCACCTGAAAAAGAAAAACTTCTCTTATTATCTGGATAAATACGGCGTCCTGTTCGTCTTTCTTTTCATGTTCCTGTTCCTGAGCATCGCCACCACCTCTACCTTCCTGACCTCCAAGAACCTGCTCAACGTGGTTCGTCAGGTATCCGTAAACGGCGTGATCGCGGTCGGCATGATGTTCGTTCTGCTGACCGGCGGCATCGACCTCTCCGTCGGCTCCGTCGTCGCCCTCGCGGGCGTCATCTCGGCCACCTTCGCGCATCCCGGCGAATATCCGCTGATCGTGCCGATCCTGCTCGGCCTGCTCGTCGGCCTGATCGTCGGCGGCATCAACGCTTTCTTCGTGGTCAAGACGAAGATCGTTCCCTTCATCGCAACGATGGGCATGCTGAGCATCGCCAAGGGCGTCGCCCTGGTCATCAGCAAGGGCCGCCCGATCTCCAATCTGTCCGATTCGTTCTGCTTCATCGGCAGCGGCAATGTCTTCGGTTTCTTCCCGCTGCTCAGCCTCATCATGATCTGCTGCTTCATCGTCGGCGGCATCATCCAGCGCAGAACGCGTCTCGGCCGGTATATCTTCGCCATCGGCGGCAATGAAAACGCGGCCCGCGTCTCCGGAATCAAGGTCGACGCCTGCAAGGCCGCCGTGTATATCTTCTCCGGCTTCTTCGCCGCGATCGCCGGCATCGTGCTGGCCGGCCGCATCACCACCGGCAGCCCGGCCTCCGGCGAAGGCTACGAGCTCGACGCCATCGCTTCCGTTGTCATCGGCGGCACCAGCCTGAACGGCGGCGTCGGCAGCATCTGGGGCACGTTGATCGGCGTTTTGATCATCGGTATTCTGCACAACGGCATGGACCTGCTGAACGTCTCCTCCTATTATCAGAAGATCACGCAGGGCGCCATCATCATTCTGGCCGTCCTGCTCGATACCCGCTCCAAGCGCAGCTGAAATCCTGTCGTTTGGCCGCGCGTGCGGCTGAAAATATGATGAAAGTGAGAGATCCCTGTATGAAAAAGCTAATTGCACTTCTCCTTGCCGCCGTTATGGTGCTCGCCTGCGCCGCCTGCTCGTCGGGCAGCAAGACCTCCTCCGAAACCACCACCGCCGCTGAGACGACCACCGCCGCCGCCGAGACGACCACCGCCGCCGCCGAGACGACCACCGCCGCTGCTGCCGGCGATACCACTACCGCCGCCGCCGCGAAGCCGACGCTCGATAAGAACATCACCATCGGCGTCTCCTGCTTCAGCCTCTCTGCTGAATTCCCGGCCACGATCAACGAAGCCATCGCCTCCTACATCAAGGAGCTTGGCCTCTCCGACAAGGTAAAGATCGTCTCCATGGACGCGCAGAACGACACCGCCACCCAGGTCAGCCAGGTGGATAACATGATCGCTCAGGGCGTTGACGGCATCATCATGCTGCCGATGGACGCCGACGGCTGCATCCCCTGCGTGACCGCCGCGAAGAAGGCCAACATTCCGATGGTCGTCTGCAACGGCAGCGTGAACACAAAGGTTGACTCCTGCGTCAAGTCCGACGATACCGTCGCCGGCAAGCTGGAGATGCAGGCCCTGGCGGACGCCATGGGCGGCAAGGGCAAGATCGTCATTCTGCACGGCCCGAACGGCATCTCCGCCGAGGTCCTGCGCCGTCAGGGTTACGGCGAAATCCTCAAGAGCTATCCCGACATCAAGATCGTCGCCGAGCCCTCCTGCGACTGGAGCCGCGAGAAAGCCATGAGCACCGTGGAGAACCTGCTCCAGGCCAACCCCGACCTCGCCTGCATCGTCTCCGAGAACGATGAGATGGCCATGGGTGCTCTGCAGGCCGTCAAGGATTCGGGCGCCAAGGTTCTTGTCGGCGGCATCGACGCCATTGCCGACGCACAGGCCGCCGTTCGCAGCGGCGCTCTGGCCTGCACCGTCTTCCAGGACGCCGTCGGCCAGGGCCGCGGTTCTGTCGATCAGATCATTTCGATGGTCAACGGCAACCCCGGCAAGGACATCGACATCCCGTTCGTTCTTATCACCAAGGACAACATCAACCAGTATTTCCCCCAGTAATTTAAGCGTAAATCCATAAAAACGCGGCCGGAATGAAAAGCGATTTTCGTTCCGGCCGCAAAGAATAAGAAACGGAGCATTACTATGAACAGAGTAGCCTATATGAACGGTACGTTCAATATCGAATACGACACCGTGGAGACCCCGAAGCCGAAGGACGGCGAGGTTCTCGTGAAGATCGAGTACGTCGGCATCTGCGGCTCGGACGTGCACTTCTACGAAAACGGCCGTATCGGCGACTTCATCGTCGACGGCAAATTCATCCTCGGCCACGAAAGCGGCGGCACCGTCGTGGAGGTCGGCCCGAACGTGTCCACGCTGAAAAAGGGCGACCGCGTCGCTCTGGAACCGGGCATCACCTGCGGCAAGTGTGAATTCTGCAAGAGCGGCCACTACAACCTCTGCCCTGATGTGAAATTCTTTGCCACGCCGCCCTACAACGGCACTTTCTGCGATTATGTCGCGCATCCCGCCGATATGTGCTTCAAGCTGCCCGACAACGTCTCCACCATGGAGGGCGCGCTGGTCGAGCCTCTGGCGGTCGGCCTGCACGCGAACAAGCAGGCAGGCACCAAGCTGGGCGACACCGTTGTGATCCTCGGTTCCGGCTGCATCGGCCTCGTGACGATGCTCTCGGCCAAGGCGAACGGCGCGTCCAACGTGATCGTCGTCGATGTGCTCCAGAAGCGCCTTGACTACGCCAAAAAGCTCGGCGCGAACCACGTCATCAACGCCAGGGAGCAGGATGTCTGTAAGGTGGTTGACGAGCTGACAAATGGCCGCGGCGCGGACATCGTCTTCGAGACCGCCGGCAACAAGGTCACGATCCATCAGACCGCTTTCCTGGCCCGCCGCGGCGGCACGGTCTGCCTGGTCGGCCTGTCCCCGGACGACGAGATCTCCTACAACTTCTCCAAGGTCATGAACAAGGAGCTCACCATCAAGTCCGTGTTCCGCTACTGCAATCTCTACCAGATCGCCATCAACGCCATCAGCAACGGCACGATCGACGTCAAGAGCATCGTGACGCATGAGTTTGGCTTCGACCAGATCAAAGAGGGAATGGACTTCGTCGTCAACCACAGCGCCGACGTTGTCAAAGCCGTTATCAAGATCAACTGAGGCGCGGCATGAAGAAAGACGGAATTCTCAACCGCGAGCTGGCCGGCCGGGTGGCCGCGCTGGGCCACTCGGACTGCGTGATGATCTGCGACGCGGGCTTCCCCATCCCCGAGGGAAAGCCGACCGTTGATCTCGCGCTGACCGCCGGCGTCCCTTCCTTCGACGACTGCCTGCGCGTGCTGCTGCATGAGGCGATCTTCGACGAGATCACCTCCGCCGCGGAAATGGAACAGACCAATCCCGAAACGTTCTCCCTTCTCCGGCGCACGTTCCGGGCGCAGAAATGGAACGTGGTGCCGCAGGCCGAGCTGCAGCGCCGTGCGGACGCCGCGAAGTTCATCATCCGCTCCGGTGAGCTGCGGCCCTATTCCAATCTCCTGCTCTACTCCGCCTCCGGTGTGGAGGCTTACTTCCACGATTTCGTGATCTGACGGAAAAATAAAAGCACGGAAGAAGCAAATGCTTCTTCCGTGCTTTTTATCTGTGGGATCTGTGGGAAAGGGATCAGCCGAACACAGCCAGCAGGAAGCCGGCGGCGATGGCCGTACCGATGACGCCGGCCACATTCGGGCCCATGGCGTGCATCAGAAGGAAGTTGGAGGGGTTGGCCTTCTGGCCTTCCACCTGGCTCACGCGGGCCGCCATCGGGACGGCAGACACACCGGCGGAGCCGATCAGCGGGTTGATCTTGCCGTGAGACAGCTTGTACATCAGCTTGCCGAAGAGCGTGCCGCCCGCCGTGGCGAAGCAGAAAGCCAGCAGGCCCAGGAAGATGATCTTGATGGTGCTCAAAGTCAGGAATCGGCTGGCCAGAGCCGTGCTGCCGACGGAGACCGAGAGGAAGATGGTCACAATGTTCATCATGGCGTTCTGCGCGGTGTCGGACAGACGGTCGGTGACGCCGCACTCACGGAACAGGTTGCCGAGCATCAGCGAGCCGATCAGCGGAGCGACGGAGGGCAGAAGCAGGCAGACGAAAATAGTCACGATGATCGGGAACAGGACTCTCTCCTTCTTGGAGACGGGGCGAAGCTGATCCATCTTGGTCTCGCGCTCTTTCTTGGTGGTCAGAGAACGCATGATGGGCGGCTGGATCAGCGGAATCAGAGCCATATAGGAGTAAGCCGCGATGGCGATTGGGGCGAGGTACTCCGGCGCCAGATGGCTGGTCAGCCAGATAGCGGTGGGGCCGTCCGCGCCGCCGATGATGCCGATGGAGGCGGCGACTTTGTCGGGGAAGCCAAGCAGGACGGCCAGCAGGAAGGCCATGAAGATGCCGAGCTGCGCAGCCGCGCCGAGCAGAACGCTCTTCGCATTGGCCAGCATCGGGCCGAAGTCGGTCATCGCACCGACGCCCATAAAGATCAGGCACGGGTAGACCTCTGTTTTGACGCCGATGTAGAGGATGTCGAGAAGACCGCCGGTCGTCAGAACATCGTTATAGTTCTTCGAACCGTTGAGGATGCCGTCCCACAGTTCGGGGTGGAACACGTTGGAACCCGGGAGGTTGGTGAGCAGCATACCGAACGCGATGCCGACAAGCAGCAGCGGCTCGAACTGCTTGACCAGGCCAAGATACAGAAGGCCGCAGGCCAGAACGATCATGATGAGCTGACGCCAGTCGGCCGCGAAGCCGTAAAAACCGGAGGACTGCCAAAGCTGGCCGAGAATGGAACCAATATTCATTAAGGCACCCTCCTTACGCGAGGACGAGGAGCGGAGCACCCGTGTCTACGACGGCGCCTTTGGCGGTGATGAGCTGCGCAACCACGCCGTCGCGCGGGGCAACGATCTCATTCTCCATCTTCATGGCCTCGAGAATGAGCAGGGTCTGTCCGGCCTTGACGGCAGCGCCCTGCACGGCCTCGATGCGGAGGATGTTGCCGGGCATCGGAGCGCTGATGAGCTCGCCGGCGGCGGTAACGGAGGGCGCGGCGGCTGCGGCAGCGGGAGCCACGGGGGCGGCAGCGGGAGCCACGGGGGCGGCCGGCGCGGCAGGGGCAGCGGCCTCATACTCGTTCACGAGCATGGCCTCGCCGCTTTCGACTTCGACTTCATAAACCTTGTTTCTCAAAGTTACCTTATATTTCATTTTACTTGACCTCCCTGATCGATTTGAAACGCAGCTCGTTGAGCGGCTTGCCGATTTTGTTCGCGGTAATCGCCATCAACATGGCGGCGTCACGGTCGGACGTATCGTAGAGCTTGATCTCGCCGGCGCTGCCGGGCGCCGGGCTGACCAGACCCGCGGGCACAGCGGCCGGAGCCGCGGAGGCCGGAACCGCCTTGCCGCCCTTGGCGGCAACGCCGATCAGATGGATGACAAACTGCAGGCAGACCAGGCCGAAGAACACGACAAGTATGCCGAGGATCGAACAGAGAACTCCTTCTCCAAACGACATATTCATTTTCCATTATCCCCCTTAGTCGGCAACGATGGAGTATTTTGCAATATTTTCTTCTCTCGCCTTGCGTTCGTCAAAGAACTTCTCAGCAAGCTGCGGGAAGGCGATGTAACTCAGGACGTCCTCGTCGCAGCGGGCGGCCGCGCCGAGTTCCTTTTTGGTCTTTTCGAACTGGGGCTCGAGGGTGTCGGCATAGCGGCCGGTGAGGGGCTTCTCGTCGCCGAGAATCTTCTTGAGCACCACGGGATCGATGGGGGCCGGGGTCCTGCCGTACTCGCCGCGGCAGTAGGCCTTGATCTCGTTGGAAACCTTCTTATAGCGCTCGCCCTGAAGGACGTTCGTCACGGCCTGGACGCCGACCATCTGGCTCGTCGGGGTGACCAGCGGGGGGTAACCCAGATCCTTGCGGACCTTCGGGGTCTCCACAAGGGCTTCGTCAAAGCGGTCGAGGGCGTTCATCTGCTTGAGCTGACTGAGCAGGTTGGAGAGCATGCCGCCCGGGACCTGATAGGTCAGGCACTGGGTATCGGTGGCCATGGACTTGGGCATGAGAGTGCCGTCGGCCACAAAGCCGTCGCGGATGGGCTTGAAGAAGTCGGCCATCTGCTTGAGCACCTTGTCGTCCAGATCGACCTCATAGCCGAGCTGACGGAGAGCATAGGCCAGCGTCTCGGTGGCGGGCTGGGAGGTGCCGCCGGAGAACGGGGAGATCGCAGTATCGATAATGTCGACGCCGGCTTCCACTGCCTTGAGGTAAGTCATGAACGCGAGGCCAGTGGTAGAGTGAGTGTGCAGATCGACCGGCAGATCGACGGCGTCCTTGATGGCGGAAACCAGATCATAAGCCTCTTTCGGGCCCATGATGCCAGCCATATCCTTGATGCAGATGGTCTGAACACCCATTTCCTTGAGTTCTTTGACCATCTTCACATAATTTTCGAGCGTGTGCACCGGCGAGGTGGTATAGGAGATGGTACCGGAGGCAACGGCGCCCTGCTTGAGCGTCTCCTCAACGGCGACCTTCAGATTGGTCACGTCGTTGAGCGCGTCGAAGATACGGATGATATCGATGCCGTTCTTGACGGAGTACTCAACAAATTTGCGGACGACGTCGTCCGGGTAGTGCTTGTAGCCGAGAATATTCTGGCCGCGAAGCAGCATCTGGAGCTTGGAGTTGGGCATCTTGGCACGGATCTTGCGGAGCCGCTCCCACGGGTCCTCATGCAGGTAGCGCAGGCAGACGTCAAAGGTCGCGCCTCCCCAGCACTCAACCGCATAGTAGCCAGCCTTGTCCATGGTCGTCAGAATAGGCTCAAATGTATCATAGGGCAGTCTGGTCGCAATCAGGGACTGGTTTGCATCACGCAGGACGGTTTCCATAAACTGTACTTTTTTCATGTGAACACCTCCGTATGTATTTTGTGGCGGAAGCGGCAGGAGGCCGGGTTCCGCCGAACCGCCCGTTCGGGCGGAAACCCCCGCCGCGCGGGGGGTAAAAGCGGCAGAAAGCAGGCATGCTGCAGAATCGGGTTCCACAGCATGCCTGCCGGTGTTTTGCTATGGGCTGAAGGTCAGGCGTCAGGCTTTCGGGCCCGCCTTAACCAGGGCCTTGCCGGCGTCGTTCCCGGTATACTTGACGAAGTTCTTCTCGAAGCGGGCAGCCAGATCCTTGGCCTTGGTGTCCCACTCCTCCGGGTTGGCATAGGTGTTGCGCGGGTCGAGGATGTTGGTGGCGACACCGGGCAGCGCGGTGGGCACAGCCAGATTGAAGTAGGGGATGGTCTTGGTGTCGGCCTTCAGGATCGAGCCGTCAAGGATGGCGTCGATGATGCCGCGGGTATCCTTGATGGAGATGCGCTTGCCGGTGCCGTTCCAGCCGGTGTTGACCAGATAGGCCTTGGCGCCGCTCTTCTCCATCTTCTTGACCAGCTCCTCGGCGTACTTGGTGGGATGCAGCTCGAGGAAGGCCTGGCCGAAGCAGGCGGAGAAAGTCGGGGTAGGCTCGGTGATGCCGCGCTCGGTGCCGGCCAGCTTGGAGGTGAAGCCGGAGAGGAAGTAGTACTGCGCCTGCTCCGGGGTCAGCACGGAGACGGGGGGCAAAACGCCGAACGCGTCCGCGGAGAGGAAAATGACGTTCTTCGCGTCGGGAGCAGCGGACACGGGGCGGACGATCTTCTCGATGTGGTTGATCGGGTAGGAAACGCGGGTGTTCTCGGTGACGGACTTGTCGTTGAAGTCGATCTTGCCGTCCTTGTCGACGGTGACGTTCTCGAGCAGGGCGTCGCGGCGGATGGCGTTGTAGATGTCGGGCTCGGAGTCCTTGTCCAGGTTGATGACCTTCGCGTAGCAGCCGCCCTCGAAGTTAAAGACGCCCTTGTCGTCCCAGCCGTGCTCGTCGTCGCCGATGAGCAGACGCTTGGGATCGGTGGACAGGGTGGTCTTGCCGGTGCCGGACAGGCCGAAGAACAGGGCGGTATTTTTACCGTTCATGTCGGTGTTGGCAGAGCAGTGCATGGAGGCCATGCCGTTGAGGGGCAGGAAATAGTTCATCATGGAGAACATACCCTTCTTCATCTCGCCGCCGTACCAGGTGTTCAGGATGACCTGCTCACGGGAGGTGATGTTGAAGATGGCGGCGGTCTCGGAATTCAGGCCCAGCTCCTTGAAGTTCTCGACCTTGGCCTTGGAGGCGTTGTAGGAGACGAAGTCGGGCTTAAAGTTCTTCAGTTCTTCCGCAGTGGGGGCAATGAACATATTCTTGACGAAGTGAGCCTGCCATGCCACTTCCATGATGAAGCGGATCGCCATACGGGAGTCCGCGTTGGTGCCGCAGAAGACGTCCATCACATACAGATTCTTGTTGGACAGCTCCTTCTGAGCCAGTTCCTTACAAGCTTTCCACGCCTCCTGGGAAGCGGGCTTGTTGTCGTTTTTGAACTCGGGGGACGTCCACCATACGGTGTCCTTGGAGTTTTCGTCCATCACAATGAACTTGTCTTTGGGGGAACGACCGGTGTAGATACCGGTCATAACATTGACGGCGCCCAGCTCGGTCAATTGGCCTTTCTCAAAGCCTTCCAGAGCGGGATCCATCTCCGCCTCAAACAGCTGCTCGTAAGTGGGGTTGTACACCACTTTTGTACTGCCGGTAATGCCGTACTTTTCCAGACCGTAGGTTTCCATTAGAATGTCCTCCTTGTGAAATTAGCCCGCGCGGCAATCGCGTGAAGGGCGCAGCCGCGCAGTTGTCAAAAAAATAGAAAAGAAAATGCAACTCTCACCGAATATCAATATAGCATAGTTTTATCACGTTTTCCACTTTTCCTTTAATTATTTTTCCGCTTTTTTGTGATTCGGCATTGTGCCCAACGGAATTTGGCGACACGACGGAAAAACATGAGCATTTTGACATTGTATCCAACAGGATCACTCATAACCGCTCAAAATGCGTCTATTTTGCGCCGCTTTGGAACAACATTCTTGTGCGGGCGGACGGCGTGTGGTATAGTTGTCTCAGCCAATACCACTACAAAAAGGAAGCGGTCGAATGAGAATTGTCGTCAAAATCGGAACCTCCACCCTCACGCACGCCACGGGAATGCTGAATATCCGCCGGGTCACGGCGCTGTGCCGCACGCTCAGCGACCTCCGCAACGAGGGCCACGAGATAATCCTCGTCTCCTCCGGCGCCATCGGCATGGGCGTGGGCAAGCTGGGCCTCAAGGCCCGCCCGCGCGATATGCCCACCAAGCAGGCCGCCGCGGCCGTGGGCCAGTGCGAGCTGATGTATATCTATGACAAGCTCTTCGGCGAGTACCACCACACCGTCGCGCAGATTCTGCTCACCGGAGCGGACGTGGAAAACGAGGAGCGCCACCGCAACTTCCAGAATACCATGATGCGCCTGCTCGAGCTGGGCGCCATCCCAATCATCAACGAGAACGACACCGTCGTCACCGACGAGATCGGCGTGGGCGACAACGACACGCT
>Ga0070399_1004956_pt1 | contig 10652 bp, 7 predicted proteins | sample BioMet4_FD_61217 | JGI IMG/M metagenome (GOLD analysis project Ga0070399, IMG submission 61217) | Microbial communities from bioreactor (seeded with sewage sludge) at LBNL, California, USA - Biofuel metagenome 4 (version 1) | ecosystem: Engineered > Bioreactor > Anaerobic > Unclassified ... | reverse complement strand
CAAAAGTACAAACTCTTTGGGGAGGTCAGTGGACTTCCCTTTTTTTTACTGTGGCAACCGTGTCAATATCATTTACTTGCCCTCATACTGTCAATCTTTTGGTTTTATCGGACAGCAATATTTATAAACCAACAATCAAGAAGCTTCAACGCTATGAAGCCTACAAGAGGGAAATAGAGGGAGAGGAAGGCTTCACGCTCTATTGCGAGACTATCCGTCCCGAAGACTACCTTGATTTTAGAGAGTATGTCATAAACGAATATATTCATTACAATGACTACCTTGAGTTTTACGAACAGTTCAACTTTGGCATGCACCCTCCCAAGCAGATGTCAAGCACACAGATTATAGGTATAATGCATCATCTGCGTATTGTTGGGCATTGGTGCATCAAGATGGGGTTTACAACAAACCGCTCATGCGATGCGTTCACTATTCCTGCAGCGGTACAAGGCACACCTTTTTATCTGACGATAGAAGAACGTGACAAGGTTTACAATGCAAACCTACATAACAAGCCAGAGTTAGAAGTGTATCGTGACTTGTTCATCTTCCAATCAATGGTGGGTTGTAGAGTCGGAGACCTGTTTTCTTTTACCAAAGACAATATAGTCGGTGACATATTGCAGTATCTTCCACACAAGACCATGCGCAAACGGTCGCAGACCGTGAGCGTCCCACTTACCACAAAGGCTATAGAAATATTGAAACGTTACGATGGCAAGCAAGAAAAGCTTCTGCCGACAAAGCAAGTGCATCAATACAACGAGGGCATCCGTGCCGTGCTTCGAGAATGTGGCATTAACAGAATGGTTACTATCCTTGACACCGTCACAGGAAAGGAGGTTCAGAAGCCAATATGTGATGTCGCTACAAGCCACATGGCAAGACGCAACTTTATCGGCAACCTATACAAGAAAGTGAAAGACCCCGAGCTTGTGAGTTCCATGACAGGACATGTAAACGGAAGCAGAGCTTTCGCCAGATACAGAGAGATTGATGAGGAAACGAAAGTAAATCTTGTCAACCTCATCAACTAACGTTTATACAATCTACCAGTTATACATCATTATATATAGAGTAGCATGAAAGTAACAGCATTCATCCGAGAAACCTCGGCAAAGAACAACATAACCGACCAGGCGCACGTTTATTTCCGTGTGCGTGACGGCAAGACTGACATCAAGGCTGTCAGCGAGTTATCCATCAATCCTAATCATTGGAGCGCGGAACGGCAGGGTTACAAGACACGTGTGGCTCTTGTAGCGGAGGCAAAGCGCACGGCATTCGACAAAGCCGTGCAGGACTTGACGGCGCTTATATCCGCACAATATTATCATGGAGCGGACAGCCGTTGGCTAAAAGGTGTTATCGAGGAGTTTCATCATCCTAACATCAACATCCGCCAAGGCAGAAAAGGTGACGAATACAGTCTTGTGTATCAATGCCAGCAGTATGCCGAGAACCACCCAATGGAAAAGGAATCTATAAGGCATCATGAGCATAACGTACGTAAATTGCAGCACTTCGAGCGTTTCCAAAGGGAAATTATGCGTAGACGAGGTTATGCCATGCGACTTGATGCCATAACAGCCGATGACTTGCGTGAGTTTCATAAATATCTGGTAAACGAGGCTGGATATTATGAGCATTACCCTCAAATCTTCGATGACATAGAGGAGCGTTTCAAACCACGCCAACTAACGGAAAATTCCATCAATACTATATTCAGAAGAATACGCACGGTTGTGAACTGGTGTTTGAAGCATAATATCACGACAAACGACCCTTTCGCCACCTTTGAGATGCCTAAGGTGCTGGACAGCCCTCCATTTTATCTTACACTTGAAGAGCGTGACAAAGTCTACTATGCCGACCTCAGTAACGAAACGCCATCCACACAAGTATATCGTGACATATTCATGTTTCATTGTCTCATCGGCTGCCGTGTGGGAGACCTTGAAAAGATGACACGTGCCAACATCGTTGATGGTGCTGTGGAATACATTGCTGAAAAGACAAAGAACCACAAACCACGCACCATCCGAGTACCACTCAATGATAAGGCGAAAGCGATTCTCGCCAAATATGCCGACCTTGAAACGAGGTTGTTGCCAAAGATAAACCAGAACATATACAACCGTCAGATTAAGAAAATTCTAAAACTGCTCGGCATTGACCGCATGGTGACTGTTATTGACAACAAGACTCGTGAGCCTATACAGAAACCAATCTGTGATATTGCGACAAGCCACACTGCAAGAAAGACGTTCATCGGCAACCTATACAAGAAGGTGAAAGATCCAAATCTTGTTGCATCTCTTTCGGGACACACAGATGGCAGTCGAGCTTTTGCACGTTACAGAGAAATCGACAACGAGATGAAACGCGAGCTGGTGAAATTGATAGACTGACCTATTGCGAGTTTGCCAAAATTGCGTTTCAAAAACGGATATTCAATAAAAACGTTGGCGTTTAGAAGAAAATACTATACCTTTGCAGACAAACAAGAACCAAAAATATAATAAAAAGGTTTCAAAAATATGGTACATACATCAAGCCAAAGCACTGTAAATAAGATAGAAATGAGGCTTAGAGGGAAAGGACGTGGTTCGATAGTCTTTCAACAAGACTATGCAGACTGCGGAACACCATCAGCCGTGAAGTCAACATTCCATCGGATGTACACTGACGGAATGTTGATGCGGCTGGCTCATGGCATTTATTATTACCCCAAAGAGGACAAGGAATATGGACTTGGCATTATCTATCCGTCTGTTGAAGACATTGCCCAGGCTATAGCCAAACGAGACAAGGCGAAGATTGTACCTATGGGAGCATATGCCTTGAATCGTCTCGGATTGTCCACACAGATGCCCATGAATGTCGTGTTCCTGACCAACGGCGCACCACGTAGGATAAAGATCGGAAATGGGCGTGGCATCCTGTTCAAGCATTCTTCTTCGGGCAAGAACTTTGCCTATAAATCAGAGCTGATGATGCTTGTTGTAACAGCCATGCGCGCCATAGGCGAGAACAAAATAACCGACGAGGAACGCAACGTGCTTGTCGAGCACGCAAAGAATGTAAACGACAACGATTTCAATCATGATATAAAACTTGCCCCTGCATGGGTGCGCAAAATACTAATTGCACGATGAAATTCATAGACATACCAGAAGATAGACAACGTGAAGCTATCAATACCGTGGCATTGCAGACCGGATTGCCGCCGTCAAGTATCGAAAAGGACTGGTGGGTAACGCAGGTGTTGAAAGCCCTTCATACTTTGCCATATGCAGAACATATTGCTTTCAAAGGAGGTACAAGTCTCAGCAAATGTTGGAACTTGATTGCCAGATTCTCCGAAGACGCATGGATGGAGTGTCTTTTGAAAAGATTCTTTTGCCGTTCCAAAACATGGAAGCTTGATTTGAGATAGTGGCAATCACTAATGCCAACAAAAGTACAATTAAAATAAAGATTAAAGAAGTTCATATGAATAAAAAGTTCATTATTCCGATTGTGATCTGTACAATCATTATTATTGCAGTTATCTCTACCTGCGTTGGGAAGGGTAGTAAGATCAAACTAACATGGGATGCAGTACCAGCTCCAAAGGAAATAAAAGACTCTATTGAGCTAAAAGTATATGTAGAAAATTCCGGTAGTATGGATGCGTATATGTGTGCTGGATCAAATCTAAAAGATGCAGTTTTTGATTATGTAAGCGACTTGAAGCGATTGACTACATCCTGTTCATTGTACTATATCAATTCGAAAGTTATCCCTTTCACTGGGGACTTAAATACATATATTAAAAATCTTACCCCACAATCTTTTGCTAAAGCTGGTGGAAACCGAACGAATACAGACCTTCGTCAGATTTTTGACACAATAGTAAAGGCTAATGGCAAACAAACGGTTTCTATATTTATCTCAGATTGTATCCTTGACATTCCTCAGAATGCGATTGATTTTTTAGGGAATTACCAGATTTCTATCAAAAACACGTTTAATGAAGCTCTGGCAAAAAATCCCGAATTGGGAGTTGAAATAATCAAACTTGACTCCAAATTTAGTGGTTTTTGGTTTTGCGGAAATAATCGGGAATTTTTGAAGGATGCAAAACGACCTTACTATATTTGGGTAATTGGTAATCAAAGGTATTTGGCTGAATTCAACCAAAAGGTTCCTGTCGAGAATATTATAGGCGGTATTAAAGAATATTGTGCGTACGCAGCTCCACAGAAAATACCATTCGATATGAGTAAAAGTACTTATGTAACAAACCATTCAGGAAAAATAAATATTGAATTACTCGTAAATTTAAGAGGATCGTTGCAAAGCAGCAATTTGTATAAGAATATTGCACAATACAAATCTGCCAACCCTCAACAAGTCGCAGTGGCGTCGGTTGAAGAGATTACTGCTACAGATAGTCCGTATAGCCATGTTGTCACTTTAGAAATCTCCAATCCCGAGACATTGAAATCAGAAACGGTTTCTTTTTCTTACCCTTATTTGGCGACATGGATATCTAATTCAGACGACACAACAGGACAAAATATAAAAGAAAATCTTGACAAAACAACAGGACTAATGGCACTGATTAAGGGTGTGGCAGAAGTCTATAAGAACTCAACTACATACGGATCGGTTTCCTTTGAATTAAAAAATAAATAAAGTTAAATATCATGAGTGAATTTTTTGGAAGTATCTACTGCTGGCTCGAAGACTTCTTTGGAATAGAACTTGCAGAGTATCTTTGGGGAGAATCATCTCCAGAGCAGTTAAGCAACATGTTTATTGGCATCGGCCTTACCATGTTGGTGATTTCCCTAATTGTAGCTGTCTGCTACTATTACATTATCAATCATCCACGCCTGAACAACTGGTGGGGATGGCTTATATTCTTGGGTATTAACGCTGTGATAAATTTTGTAGTCGGCTGGCAATGGGTTCTTAAAGATTATTATGCAGGATTAATGGTAAAAAAAGATGCCGCGACCCAAAAGATGGTTGACCTTCCTATCTACTCAGATGACATCCTTGCATTTGGAGTTACCAATATGCTTGATGCTATCATAGCTTTCATCATATTCTCGTATATTATCAAGTGGTGGAGTACAAACTGCTCCCGAGCTCCATTTTAACATATAAATATTATTAATCATGGCCAAACTATATGTATTCGGAATTGGAGGAACAGGAGCACGTATTCTCCGTTCTTTCACAATGATGATGGCGGCAGGTGTAAATATTGGTGCAGACGAAATCGTGCCTATTATTATCGACCCCGACGCTTCTAATGCAGACTTAACAAGAACTGTAGCCCTTATGAACACCTACAGGACTATTCATTCTTCCCTTTCATTCACCCCGAAAAATGAGTCAACTTTCTTTAGAAAAGAGCTGTCCCAAATTCTTGTGAACTATACTCTTCGCATAAATGACACCGATGATAAGACATTTTTGCAGTTTATTGATCTTCCTTCCATGGATAAATCATCGCAGGCCATGATGAGAATGCTATTCTCTGAAAAGAACCTCGGCTCGTCTATGGATGTAGGCTTCAAGGGCAACCCCAATATCGGGAGTATTGTACTCAATCAAATTGTGGATTCTAATGACTTCCAGGATTTCGCCAACAACTTCGAATCGGGTGACAAGATTTTTATCATTAGTTCCATTTTTGGTGGAACTGGTGCAAGTGGTTTTCCTCTTTTATTGAAAACTCTTCGCACTGGAACTAACTTCCCAAACAATGATCTGATTAACCATGCAGAAATTGGTGCCATCACCATTCTTCCATATTTCAAACTGAAGAATGACGATGAAAGCGAGATTGATTCATCGACCTTCATCTCTAAGACCAAATCCGCATTGGCTTATTACGAAAACAATATCAGCAAGAATAAGTCTATTGATGCGCTTTATTTTCTTGCTGATAATGTTACAAATACCTATGAAAACCACGAAGGTGGATCAGCGCAGCAAAACGATGCTCATCTCGTAGAATTCCTTGCTGCTACTGCTATCGTGGATTTCAGTAACAAGCAACACGCAAATACGTCAAACAAAGAACTTGGTCTGAAGGAACTCACTAATTCTGTTACATTCGACTCCTTCTACGAGAATCAAAAACGTTTGCTTTTCGCCCCTTTGACAGAGTTCATGATGATGACCAACTGCCTGAATCACAAATTTGACTATTATTCGTCTAAGGATTTCAATGCCAACAATGACAACTTCAATGGTCTGTACGGGTCTTCTTTTATGACGGAGCTTCAGAACCTTACAGGTTTGTTCATCGAATGGCTTGACGAAATGAAGAGAAATAAACGCTCATTAGATCTTTTCAACCTTAACACAAAAGATAAACCTTTTGAGGTCGTCACAGGAGTTAAGCCTAAAAAGATAATCAGCCTTAAATCTGATTATGATTTAGTGACCGATCGTTTGAACTCAGCTGTCAAGAAATGCCAAAGTAAAGAAGACAACGACAAGTTCCTTGAAATGTTCTTCCTTGCCATGAGAAAATTGTTTAACGAAAAATTTAATGCGTAGCCATGTCAAAAGTATTTAGACTATATCGAGAGGGAACGTCCACCATTCGAGAATGGAACGAAAGCCCAGCATTCCCATACAATTCCAATGCTCGGGACACAATAGAAGATCCCGATGGAGCAAGTGCCAAAAATGAAATTACTTCAATCCCGTCTCCGTTTGCAAGAATAGATCTTGTGAAAACAGCCTTTAAGGAAGTATGTCGTAGAGCGACTCGTGATATTAGAGAGTTGGAAGGCAACACCATATTTCATAAGATGGTGTCAGATCCTTTAGATGTCGGTGAGATCTTTTTCAATATCGATAAATTCAAAGATAAGATTGAAATCACCACTTGGAATCCGTCCGTGATGATTGATGCTCTAAAGAACGACCAAAACGCAAGCCACTTCTATGTGGCCGATGCCCTACAGAAGTATCTTGTTTCCGATGCTCGCACATATAACTTCGGACAGTTGAAGAACATCTATCTTCTGAATTATACGAATGGGCCAGATGAATTAAACATCATCGGTGCCACTTCACCGTCAACGTTATTCTTTAGCGGTGCGAATAGCCTTGAATATATTCAGGACATATTCTTTGCAAACAATGACCGCCCATTTGACGGCGACTATGTACCCCTTTATAAAAGAGACTTCGACTACATTAAGGCATGGTGGACACTCCGAAAGACAATCCCCGGCTTCTCAAACCTGTTCCCAGAAATTGAGAATTATCTTAACTTGACATTCAGGGCTATTTCAGACCAGATAATCAAGAACAAGTTAAACGAGATTACCCCAGCATCAGCTAAGGATTTCTCTTATATTGACGTGCAGTCATATCAACAGAGTAACCAAGTTGAAGTTCTTGGTACTGTCCTGTTTAAGAAGAAATCTTCAAGAGAAATTGAAAACGAGTTTACAATCCGTCCCGAACGAAGCGTAGCAGGTGTGAAGCCTCTTGTTCTTCCCGTTGAAGCAGGAAATAAATATGCTAGTCTGCAATATGCTAATGGTACATGGGGAAACACAAATAGAGCACCATACAAACCAAATGTTTCTAACATCGAACGTAGAACGCTACCTTATGAAGGCTCAACTTTTGCATATTTGACCATAGGAGATTTCCTTGAAGATTCTATAGTCAAGGTCCCTCATTCTTTGAATAAGAAGTATTTCTTCGACGGGAATATTAAAGATGTAGAGCAGATGACCTCTTTCTTGCTCCCGATTAAGCCTCTTTACTTCAAGTACTTCTCCATTGAAACACTCAACTCAACTATGCCAGACGGTAAACCAGCGTTTGAGATGGAATCTATTGCCGGTGGCTCAGTAAATGTAGTTATACGCATACCTATTATGGGTAATGGTAATATAACTTACATTGAGTATCAGCGTATCTATTATGCCCAGAGGCAAGCAGATGTCTCAGAGACTCAAAACTCTGGTGGCATGACAACCTTCGATTTCACAGGTCTTGTAATGCCTGCCATAAAGTTCCAAAATGAGGACGATGCTCTATATACGGTTTCCTGCGTAAGTACATTCTCCAATCAATTCAATTTTGATTTTTACCGCGAAGGGGAAATCATATGTGATATTCCTGTTGATTGCAGAAACAAAGAAAAAGGCCTGTTCGACTTTAAGGCCGAAACCTATACAATCCAGAATAGCAACTTTGACTTTATCAGAGTTTCTAATAAGGGAGGTGTTAGCAATGTAATTATTCCAAACTTCCTCACACATCAAAATCTGGAAGACTTTGAATTTGCTGTTGACTTGGGTACATCTAATACACATATTGAATTTAAGAAAGCTGATAATAATAGTTCTGATTCTTTCAACTATAAAGACTCAGAATCTATATTCGCAGAGTTCTTTGTTCAGTCCTTCCGCGAAATTCAAGGAAAACTCATTCCTTTAGATTTGATTGATGAAAACGACTTGATGGTTCGTGATTTCATTCCTGCTGTGGTAGGAGATGACTCAGATTTTTCTTTCCCAACACGAACCGCTTTGTCATATGCAAAATCTACTGACTGGACGGAGAAATTAAGAACATTCGGCTTAATCAATTTCGATATTACATACAATGAAAAATTAGGCATTGCATACAATGCAAAGCCTATGGTCAATATCAAATGGAGTAGCAAGCCTAATGCACAATCAGCAATGCAAGCTTACATCCGTAATATCATGATGATAATTCGTAACAAGGTCATTGCAAATAACGGTAGCCTTGCGCGAACAAAAATCACATGGTTCTATCCAAACAGCATGTCACCGCGCCGCCTTGCTCAACTACGCATGGCATGGAACGACTCTTACACAGAATTGTTTAACCATGATGGTGCGACAAGAAATCTATCAGAGTCTGTTGCTCCAATACAATTCTACTTCCGTAGATATGCGACAGCAACAAACCTCGTTAATGTGGATATTGGTGGTGGCACTACTGATATTGCCTTCTCTTCAAAAGGCAAAGTAGAATATATCACGTCATTTAAGTTCGCTGCGAACTCGCTCTTTGAGGATTCTTTCTCTGATATTGATCCTAATAATGGTATTGTAGACTGGTTCAAGAATGACATTCTCGGACTTCTTCAGTCAAAACCAGAACTTAACGAACTAGTCAACATCTTTAATAGCAACCTCGGACAACCTGCAAATATGGCATCATTCCTTTTCTCGCTTAAAGATAATTCTGCCACAAAAGGACTTGCCCGTAATAATATTGATTTCAATAAGATGCTTCAAAATGACACGAAGTTTAAGGTGGTGTTCATCATCTTCTATACTGCCATCATTTATCATATCGCTCAAATTGTAAAGGCAAAAGGGCTGAAAGCACCTCGTCATATAGCATTTAGCGGTAATGGTAGCAAGATTATTAGCATCATATCGTCTGACGCAAAAATTCTTGGTAAATACACAAAAATCATCTTCGAGAAAGTTTTGGAATCTGAATATGGTTCTGCCCTTGATATTCTTGGATTGGAGCAGGGCTCTAATCCTAAGGAATCCACATGCAAAGGTGGCTTGATTGCAGCAGAAGCTTACGATGAAGAGCCGGAAACTTTAGTTCTCCGTGACTCATCTGGCAAACTGGCTGGTGCAAGTGATACCTATGCGTCAATTTCTGAAACTCAAAAAGCAGATATTGTTAAGTCTGTAAAAGACTTCTTCCGATTTGCTCTTACTGAAATGCCATCAGCATTCAACTTAGACAACAACTTCGGTGTTGATAACGTCACTATGAAGATTGCGAGAGAAGAATGCACAAAGGACTTGGAAACATACCTTGATAAAGGTATAGAACTCTCTATTAAAGAGTCTGGAAATAAGGATAATCTCATTGAGGATGCAATTACGTTCTATCCAATTAAGGGAGTCCTTCAGTCTCTTTCAAGCAAAATTCAAGAGTATTATTTAGAAAATTCAAGTATATGAAAAAAGTTTATAGTCTCATAGTGTTGACTGCCGTCTTAGCTTTATCTTCATGTGATTTTTTCAGTGAAAAGCAGCCTGTTCAGGATACCGTAGACAGTGCCGCAACAGTTGAAGGTATTTCTAAGGAGATAAAGAACAAGATTGCAGCCCAAGACACTTCAATGAATGCGCTCGTGCTAAATGTTGATACTTTGGCGCAAGCATTGTCTCAGGCGCAAAAAGAAAATGCAGAACTGAAAGTTCAAGTAGCAAAGTTGGAAAGTCGTAAAAGTACATGGGGATATATGACATTAGCTTCTCTTATTATAGCAATCATTGCACTGGTTCTTTCACTGTTAAGAAAAGGCCTCAGTAGAGAGAAAGTTGACGAAATTTTTCGCAACAACTTGGACAAGTCAAAAAGGATAGCAGAATTGAAAGATGCTGTTAGTCAATTACAACCTGGGCTAAACGGTAACAGAGTTTCTCTATCTCTACAAAATCTTGATACACGTTTACGCTCTGTTGAGTCTTCTGTTTCACGTTTGAGTAGTAAGACGAACGAAACTCAAAATAGTTCAAATCCATCAGTTACTCATCGTCAAGAACAATTGCGTCAAACAAAAGATCTTGAATATCTCAGAATGGGATACGCAAATATTAATAGTG
>Ga0070399_1004955_pt1 | contig 10653 bp, 7 predicted proteins | sample BioMet4_FD_61217 | JGI IMG/M metagenome (GOLD analysis project Ga0070399, IMG submission 61217) | Microbial communities from bioreactor (seeded with sewage sludge) at LBNL, California, USA - Biofuel metagenome 4 (version 1) | ecosystem: Engineered > Bioreactor > Anaerobic > Unclassified ... | reverse complement strand
AGTGTGCCATGCATTCCGTCGATAGCAGTCGCGAGCGTGATGTTCACTTGCTTTACACCAGCATCGATGGCACGAAACGCATTTTCTATCTTAGGTATCATACCACCAGAGATCGTGCCATCTGCTACTAAAAGATCGAAATCTGATCGGGTGATAGTGGAAATAACGCTGTTGTCATCGTCAGGGTTGGTTAGTACACCAGTCTTCTCAAAGCAGTAAATCAGTGTGGTGTCATATCGTGTGGCCATGGCTTTCGCTACTTCCGAGGCTATTGTGTCAGCGTTGGTATTGAGCATGTTGCCATTTCCGTCATGAGTCAACGGTGCCATGATTGGTGTGACTCCACCGTTTATGAGTGTTGCAAGCATCTCACCGTTAACCTCCACTGGGTCGCCTACATAGCCGAAGTCAACCATGGTATCATGGGGCTCTCCTTGTTCGTCAGTTAATCTCATGGATACTGGAGGGCGCTTACGGCTGAGGATGCAGTTCATATCAACTCCTGTGAGTCCCAGAGCATTCACGCCAATTGACTGAAGACGGGCAACGATATGCTTGTTGACTAACCCACCATAGACCATTGTAACTACCTCGAGCATATCCTCATCGGTGATGCGTCGGCCATTAACCATATGGCTTTCGATTCCCAGAGCACTAGCTATTTTGGTTGCCCTGCGACCGCCTCCATGTACCAGCATTTTAGCTCCATCAATCAAAGTGAAGTCTTTTAGTAACTGTTTTAAGCGCTCTTCATCCTCTACTATGGCGCCACCTACTTTTACTATGGTCAGTTTTTCTCTCATGCTTTTATTCCAAATAGGTATAACCGTAAAGCCCTGAGCGATAGTTGCTAAGGAACTCCTTCCCTTCCTCAAGGGAAATTTTGCCTTGTTTCATGCTTTTTGTTACCCATTGCTCCAACTGCCTAACAAGTTTCTTGGGATTATATTGTACGTATTCCAAGACCTCTTCTACCGTCTCGCCGTCGAATATCTGGTCGATGTGGTAATGGCCGTCCTTCACACTGATGTGTGCGGCATTGGTGTCACCGAAGAGATTGTGCATATCGCCAAGAATCTCCTGATATGCTCCCACAAGGAAAACACCGAGATAATAAGGCTCGTTCTTCCTCAGTGTATGCAGAGGGAGCACGTGAGTAATGTGACTGCTGGAAACAAAGTTGGAGATTTTGCCATCACTGTCGCAGGTGATGTCCTGTAATGTTGCCTTGCGTGTGGGGCGTTCGTTGAGTCGCTGGATAGGCATGATGGGGAAGAGTTGGTCTATCGCCCATGAGTCAGGCAGACTCTGGAAAAGCGAAAAGTTACAGAAGTATTTGTCAGCGAGCAGCTTGTCAAGGTTGCGCAGCTCGTCTGGGACGTGCTTTATGCCTTTGCAAAGCGTGTTGATCTCATGGCAAACGCTCCAGTACATTGCCTCAATCTCAGCTCTGGTACGCAAGTCAACTATGCCATGGGAGAATAGTTCCAATGCCTCGTCACGTATCTGCTCTGCATCGTGAAAATCTTCGAGCATGCGCTTTGGACTCAGGTTATCCCATATGTCATAGAGGTCTCTGACCAATTGATGATCAGTCTCCTTAGCTTCGAACTCTTCAGCCATTTCGGGTAGGGACGCTGTCTCCAATACGTCTATGACAAGCACAGAGTGGTGTGCGGCCAAACTACGTCCGCTTTCGGTGATGATATTGGGATGCTCTATATTGTTTCTGTTGGCAGCATCAACGAATGTGTAGACACAATCGTTCACATACTCCTGTATGGAGTAGTTTACTGAACTCTCACTACTTGAGCTGCGTGTGCCGTCATAGTCCACTCCGAGTCCACCGCCACAATCCACGAAATCTACATTGTACCCCATTTGGTGGAGGTTGATATAGTATTGGGCAGCTTCCTTTAGAGCTGTTTGTATGCGGCGAATCTTGGTTATCTGACTACCAATGTGGAAATGGATGAGACGCAGTGAGTCGTGCAACCCCATATCATCCAACTTTTTGAGGGCTTCTAAAAGTTCAGAGGCGGTCAAACCGAATTTTGAAGCATCGCCGCCGCTCTCTGCCCACTTGCCTGAACCACTTGATGCGAGTTTGATACGTACACCAAGGTTAGGCTTCACGTTGAGCTTTTTAGCCACGCGGGCAATGATATCGAGTTCATTGAGTTTCTCTACCACGATGAAAATACGTTTGCCCATCTTCTGTGCCAGCATGGCCAATTCAATATAACTCTGGTCTTTGTAACCGTTGCAGATAATGAGCGAGTCGCTCTGACACTGTACGGCTATTACAGCATGTAGCTCAGGCTTGGAGCCTGCTTCCAATCCAAGATTGAACTTTCGTCCGTGGGAGATGATTTCTTCCACAACCGGTTGCATCTGGTTTACCTTAATAGGGTAAATCACAAAGTTCTCGGCTTTGAAATCATACTCTTTCTTGGCAGATTCAAAGCATGATGCCGTTTTCTCGATGCGATTATCTAGAATGTCTGGAAAACGCAACAACACTGGTGGTGTAACATCGCGCAAAGCCAACTCATCCATCACATCTCGCAGATCTACTTGCGTATTGTCCTTGCAAGGTGTTACATAGACATCGCCTTTTTCGCTAATGCCAAAGTAAGAGGTACCCCATCCATTTATGTTATAGAGTTCTTCGGAATCCTCGATAGTCCATTTTTTCATAGATAAAAATTCTGTTATAATGTGGTATAAAGGTGGTATGCGGCCATTGTTTAGGGGAGATTAAGCACTTTGATAAAATACATTCCTTCTGTTAAGAGGTAAGTTGACAATATATTTAGTCTTGCTTTCTGCTTTAATGCACTAAGTTGAAACTATTACTTCAAGATTTCGCAACTTTGCCGAGTTATCATCTGCAAGTTAATAATAATATCTGTTTAATCTAAATTAAGAGATTCTTTAATCTTGTCAACGGTGATTTTGATCTTCTCGTAACTATCCATTAAGGTCACATCGATAGTGTGTTTGGCCTTGGAATAGTAGGGGGCTCGCACTGTAAGTTGCTCCTTGATGTAGGCTTGCACCTCTTCGGGTGTCTTTCCCATAAGAAGCGGACGTTCAGTACGCCCCATTTTGAGATGATTATAGAGTACATCGGGCGTGCACTTGAGAAACACTGATTCACCCTGCTGATTGATGTAGTCCATGTTATCATAGAAACAGGGTGTGCCTCCACCGCAGCTAATGATGACATTCTCAAATTCGGCAACCTCATGCAGCATCGTACTTTCTAACCGTCGGAAACCTTCTTCGCCACGTTCATCGAAAATTTGCTTTATTGTTCGGTGCATGCGCCCCTCGATATACCAGTCTAAATCATAGAAAGGCATGCCTGTGTCCTTGGCCAATGACTTGCCCACGGTGGTCTTGCCCGAACCCATATAGCCGATGATGATGATTCGACTCATGCTTATTTCTTTCTTCGAGGCTTGGGTTCTGGTGCCGTTTCGACGATGGTCTTGCACTCCTCGAAACTCAGATCTCCGGCCAATGCACGCTCATGTAACTTCTTTTCGATTCGGAAGTTATGTCCATCATAGGCGATGTATGGGCCGTAGCGACCCTTGAGCAACTCCATTTTTGAGTCCTGTTCAAATAATTTGATGTGGCGTTCCTTCTCTTGTTCGCGCTTAGCATTGATAAGTTCGATTGCGGTGTCAAGAGTCACGGTCATTGGATCTTCTGCTTTGGGCAGTGACACATATTTCTTATTGTGCTGTATGTATGGTCCAAAACGTCCTTTGCCTATGGTTACTGTTAGCCCCTCATATTCGCCGATTTCGCGCGGAAGCTTAAACAGCTCCAAAGCCTCATCCAGCGTTATGGTCTCCATGCTCTTGTCTTTAGGTATCTGAGAGAACTTTGGTTTTTCCTCGTCTTCTGCGGTTCCGATCTGAACCATAGGACCGAAACGACCAATCTTCACCGTAACTGGTTTTCCGCTTTTGGGGTCAGTCCCCAACTCGCGTTCACCAACCTTTCGTTCGGTACGTGTCTTCATCACCTTTTCGACCACTGGAGTGAAATCTTTGTCAAATTTATTGATCATAGATTTCCACTCTTCCTTGCCCTCGGCAATATGGTCAAACTGTTGCTCAACGCGAGCAGTGAAGTTATATTCCATAATCTCAGGAAAGTTTTCAACAAGGAAATCGTTTACCACGATGCCGATATCGGTCGGTAAAAGCTTACCTTTTTCCGAGCCGGCCATTTCTGTCTTTTGGACTGTAGATACCAACTTTCCCTTTAAGGTGTCCACTAAGAATGCGCGCTCGGTTCCCGGCTTGTCGCCCCTTGCCACGTATTCGCGTTGTTGTATCGTGGAGATGGTTGGTGCATACGTTGAAGGACGTCCGATGCCAAGCTCTTCGAGCTTACGTACAAGGCTTGCCTCAGTGTATCTTAGTGGTCCTTGAGTATATCTTTCTGTTGATGTGATTTCGCGTCGCTCTAAGTTGTCGCCCACTTTGAGAGAAGGCAACAAACGAGTCTCCTCTTGGTTGTTGTCCTCGTCATCGGTCGACTCGCGGTATACTTTGATGAATCCATCAAAGGCCAATACCTCTCCCGTCGCAACGAATCTTTCCTTTACACCATCGACATCTATGCTTACTGTGGTCTTCTCGATCTGTGCATCGGCCATTTGAGAGGCAATGGTGCGCTTCCAGATGAGGTCATAGAGTCGGTGCTCCTGACCAGTCAGGCTCTTTCCTGCTTCCGAGATGAACGTAGGGCGGATAGCTTCGTGAGCTTCCTGAGCACCCTTGGAGTGTGTAGTATAGTTACGTGGCTTGCTATATTCCTCGCCGTAAGTCTTTATGATTTCTTCTTTGGCGGTATTGATGGCCAATGAACTGAGGTTCACACTGTCGGTACGCATATATGTGATGTGTCCACCCTCGTAAAGTCGCTGGGCTATCATCATAGTTTGTGAAACACTGAATCCGAGTTTGCGTGCGGCTTCCTGTTGCAGTGTAGAAGTAGTGAAGGGTGGGGCGGGGGTGCGCTTAAGGGGCTTCTTTGTGATGTTATCTACCGTGAATGTGGCATCTTTGCATCGGTTAAGGAAGTTTACAGCCTCTTCATGGGTCTTGAAACGTTTTTCCAATTCTGCCTTAACCTCATTTTGGCTACCGTCAGGATTGGTCACGGCAAAGATGGCATTGATGCGATAGTAGGGTTCTATATTGAATGCCTGAATTTCGCGTTCGCGTTCTACTATGAGTCTAACGGCCACACTCTGGACACGACCGGCAGACAAGGCTGGCTTCACTTTTCGCCAAAGCACAGGCGAGAGTTTGAATCCCACGATACGATCGAGAAGGCGACGTGCCTGCTGCGCGTTCACCAAATCCATATTAAGGTGTCGTGGATTATCTATAGCTTCGAGTATTGCGCTTTTGGTTATCTCATGAAAAACAATACGGGCAGTATTCTCTTCGTCAAGTCCTAGCACCTCGCACAGGTGCCAACTAATGGCTTCTCCTTCACGGTCCTCATCACTTGCGAGCCAAATCTTGGTTGCGGCTTTGGCGCTTTTCTTTAGCTCCGCCACTATTTTTTTCTTCTCTTCGGGAATTTCGTAGTCGGGTTCTAGTGTGTCCTCGTTGATGCTAAGTTCTTTTTTCTTAAGGTCGCGGATGTGTCCGTATGATGACATCACTTTGTAATCCTTGCCCAAGAACTTCTCTATCGTCTTGGCCTTAGCAGGACTCTCGACGATGACCAAATTTTCTTGCATACTTTCTCTTGAATGTTTAATGGTTGGCAAAAGTAAGTATTTCTTTGCCATATACCTTATTATATAAGATTTAATTTAGATATTTTAATAAAGCAAGACATGAAGGTCGGAATATAAGGGAGAGAAGAAAGAGAGTTGTCAAGGGGGCAAATGCGTCGTGGTATCGCGGTGGACAATAAATGGATACTGGAGGAATAGAAAAATGAAAGGGTGGGTAGAATGTAAAAAACATGAGCGTTAAAGAGCTCGTTAGTGCTTTTTCCTTATCTTTGTGGGTCGTAAGGTCTTTATAAAACCAAATCATGAATATGCACAACCTAAGAAACAATAGTCTGCTAAATCTTTTTGTGTCGGTCGTTTTAGTCTTTATTGTCGCACCTAGACCTGCATTTTCGCAATATGTGACCCCTTTGTTGCGTACTCATTGGGGACAAGGGGCACCTTATAACGCACTGAGTCCTATGGATGGCGACCGCCGTGCATTGGCTGGATGTGGTCCGATAGCGATGGCGCAAGTCGTACGTGGTATGGAATACCCACCCCGCAGTCCTTGTGACAGTGCCTTGTATGCTTGGAACCTTGGGATCATCAGTTTTCCGGAGTTGCACCCGACTCGAAAGCCTATGTATTACGGCGCGTGCTAACCAAATAGGGCCAATGCTGGTAGATCGTTGCCCCAATGTCAGGGTGACCGTGGACAGCCACAATTCCAACTATCGTTCGGTGGATGGCCGACTGGAGGGTATCACCCAGCGTGCAAAACAGTCTCTCGGGATCATGCCAAAGAGCGTGTCGGCAGGCAAAAGAAAACTTGCCCGCATTAATCCGATTACCAAGGTGGTGTCGAGATACAAGATTGTAAACGGCAAAAAGGTGTGGATGGGATATGTGGATGAGCATGGAAGGTTAATAAAAAATAGTACTGTAGGTGTGCAACCCCCAAAAATACCTTGAGAATTTGTGGTTTGTGCCTATTCGGAAATTACGTAAACTAGGCCATAACAGATTCTTTTCGGCTAATATTCTTGATCAGCAAGACGGTCTGGTACTCAACGAGCCCGCCAATTTCCAACCCTAGGAGGCCTCTAAACCGTCAATGTTGGGGACCATTCAGAGGAAAGAGGACCAGCCAGACCTCTATGTACTACAAGGTTTGCGTCAACTATTATCTACCCAGGCAACGACGATAAAGAGTGAAGGGATAATCGCCCTAAGATAGTATGGCATGAGAAATTCATGTGGTGGAGGTTGATGTTTTTTCCTTCTAATGTTGTGATCAAATATGATTCACTTCGTGAAGCAAATTGAATTACTTCGTGAAACAAATTGATCCATCCCGTGATTCAATTTGAATCACAATTCAAAGTGAGCTTGTAGGGGTATTGGTTTGGCTCTAAGCATTTTTTAGGTGCTTGTTTTTCTAGAATGAGATGGAGCAAATGGTGTCTATCCCATCGAACATATTGAATTGATTTGTGGTAAACTTTAATTAGTTATAGAGTTTAAACTATGTTAATTTTTGTTTCGCTTTAGCTCTGTTTGCGTATCTTTGTACAATTATTCTCAGAAATATATCTGTTGGATTTATCACTAATAACTATAAAAACAATAAAATGGCAAATGTTAAGCCCGCACAGGGCAAGCTTGGAATTATGGTAGTGGGTTGTGGCGATGTGGCTACAACGATGATGGTGGGCGTGTTAATGGCACGTAAGGGTTTGACAAAGCCCATCGGATCCATGACTCAGTACGACAAAATTCGTGTAGGTAAAGGCGATAAAAAGCAATATCTACACTACAAGGACATTGTACCTATGGCATCGTTAGACGATGTAGTCTTCGGTTGCTGGGACTGTTACCCTCAGAACGCTTATCAACAAGCAGTCTATGGTGAAGTGCTAAAGGCAAAAGACATTGAACCGGTTCGTGATGAGTTGGAACAGATTGTTCCCATGAAAGCTTGCTTTGACAAGAACTATGCAAAGCGCATTGATGGCGACAATGTGAAGGACTGCAAGACTCGTTGGGAAATGGTAGAGGCCCTTAAGAAGGATATTCAAGATTTCAAGGCTCGCACAGGTGTAGACCGTGTAGTTGTTGCATGGGCCGCCTCTACGGAGATCTATGTTCCCTTCGAAGAGAAGATTCATGGAACATTAGCTTCATTAGAAAAGGCCATGAAGGACGACGATCGTGAAAATATCGCTCCAAGTATGTGCTATGCTTACGCTGCTTTGACTGAAGGATGTCCATTTATTATGGGTGCTCCCAATACAACAGTAGACATTCCAGCAATGTGGGAGTTGGCAGAAAAGACAAAGATGCCTATTTCTGGCAAAGACTTCAAGACTGGTCAGACGCTTGTGAAGTCTGGTTTTGCACCGATCTTGAAGGTGCGCAATCTCGGATTGAGTGGATGGTTCTCTACCAATATCCTCGGTAATCGTGATGGAGAGGTGCTTGATGAACCCGCTAACTTCCGCACCAAGGAGGTGTCTAAGCTCTCAACGCTTGAGACCATTTTGCGCAAAGAAGACCAACCGGATCTTTATGGCGACATTTACCATAAGGTACGCATCAATTATTATCCACCGCGCAACGACAACAAGGAAGGCTGGGACAATCTTGATATCTTTGGTTGGATGGGCTATCCTATGCAGATTAAGATTGATTTCCTTTGCCGCGACTCCATTCTTGCCGCACCGGTGTTGCTCGACCTTGTGTTGCTTAGCGACTTGGCTTGCCGCGCAGGACGTTATGGCATCCAGCGCTTCTTAAGTTTCTTCCTCAAGAGTCCTATGCATGACTACACTCAGGGAGAAGAGGCTGTAAACAATTTGTTTGAGCAGTATGTGATGCTTAAGAATGCAATCCGCGAAATGGGTGGTTACGAGGCCGATGAGGAAATAGACTAAGCCATCGCCCCAAGGGTTGAAATACAAGCTCCTTCTACTCTTCGACTATGCTGGAAATATTTTATTCTAGCGCAGAATCGTAGAGTAGAAGGAGCTTTTTTATTGCTATCGCGATAATGGTCAATATTTATTGTTTTTCAGTAACACGTATAGGGGCAAATAAAAACGTGCATAAGTTTTTATAAGCCTATGCACGTTTTCTATTTTATTGATGTACTAAATCAACGATTTTTGTAGTATAGAATAAAGTCTTGCAGTCCTTTTCGAATGGAATCAAGGCCGAACTCCTCTATACGAATCTTGTCTAGGGGCAACCATTGGTATTCATCGGCATCGTCATCAACAGAGACTACCGTGGTGTCTGGTACTCTGCAAAGAAAAAACATATCCATTGTTGGCACTTCGAAACCAGAGTATACGTATGCGTTGGGATAACTGAAGAGGTATTCTGCCCGTTCTACAACCAACCTTGTCTCCTCCATCACTTCCCTAATGACACCCTCTTCTGCCGTTTCGCCGATGTCGCAGAAACCGCCAGGGAGGTCAAGCGTGCCACGCATAGGTTCTTTCTTGCGAGTCACAGCCAAAAGCTCGTCATGGTCGTTGAGAATGAATGCAGCAGTTGCTGAGCTGGGATTGAGAAAATATTCAAATCCGCAATCCGAGCAACGCTTGCTTTTTTCGTTGTCCTCCTCAAAGTGTTCGCTACCGCAAACAGGGCAGAAGTGGAAGACTGACAATGGGTGTGGCATGGTCAGGTGTTTGGCGTTAAATGTTGGGATGAAGGGTGCGGGGAATGGTTGCGAGGTGATGGGTGATACGTGTTGGGTGGGAATTACATTGCTTTTTGGTAACAATTAACACCTACCAGCCAGTACCTAACACCTCGATTTTACAGCATCGACTTTATTTCGGCATCCAAATCCTGTATCTGGACATCGCGTTTTTGTAACACGTTGTTCTTGTCTATGAGGAAGAAAGTCGGAACTGCCTGCACGTTGTATTGTGCTGCGAAGGTAGAGGCCATGCCGTTGGCATCACGAACACGTACCCATGGAAGGGCAGAGACGCTCTCCTTCCAGAAATGTTCGTCTGGATCGAGGCTCACCTGATAGATCTCAAAACCTTGTGCATGATACTTGTTGTATAGTTCGCGAAGTTGCATGATTCGGACGGTACTGCTCTTTGTGGCAAATACATGGAAATCAAGCATAACCACTTTGCCCTTCAAGTCGGTGAGACGCTGAATGTTTCCGTTGTTATCAGGCAAAGCGATGTCAATGACTCCAGACGTAGTCACTTTGGCAGCGTCAATCGTTTGAGCTTGCTTGCTTTGGATGATGCGAACGTTTTTCATACCTTCGATGGCAATGTTGTGGAGATTCTTACCTCGTTCAGAGCCAGGGAAGTATGTGTCCCAACTTGTAGCGACAGCTGCAAATACCTTCACGTCTTCATTATTGCTACGCGGATCGAAGATTAGAGCTACCTGATTGCCGACGCTGATGGTCTGGAACAGTGCGAAGTAAGAAAAGGCCTTCATGGGCTCTTTGAAAATATAATTCCTCTTCACATTGTCTTTGTAAACATTGAGAACAGTCATGATACTATCAGATTCCATATTTCCGTTGATGCCGGGGTTGCCGACAATTCCGTTGACTTGAGCCTGAAGATTCATCTGAAGAGTTGCTAGTTCCTTGATCTTGGAGCACTCCTCTGAACCTTGCACGTCGTATTGACTCGACATAGTGGGGTAGGAGGCTTTCACGCTGATGGTCTCCGTTGAGTCGATAGCAATGTTAATGATCTGACGTGCGATGCGTAGGCGATAGAACTCGGGATGCTTAGGCGCTTTCTCTGAAAAGTCGAAAGAGCCGTCTTTGCCAAGCTTTACAGAGTCTACTGTTACCTGACCATCTAGGCTCATGTTCTCGAAGTAGAGCAGTGAGTCACCTGCTT
>Ga0070399_1004954_pt1 | contig 10656 bp, 4 predicted proteins | sample BioMet4_FD_61217 | JGI IMG/M metagenome (GOLD analysis project Ga0070399, IMG submission 61217) | Microbial communities from bioreactor (seeded with sewage sludge) at LBNL, California, USA - Biofuel metagenome 4 (version 1) | ecosystem: Engineered > Bioreactor > Anaerobic > Unclassified ... | reverse complement strand
AGACGCGCTAGCTTGAGGGGCTAGTGGGAGCAATCTCGTGCGGGTTCAAGTCCCGCCAACCGCACCATAATTGATATTAAGATTTGATACAAGCCTTAGACACAGTGCTACTGTGGTCTAGGGCTTTTTTGTTGTCTGAAAAGGTGTGCTAAAAACAGGTAATTTTGCCAGGACCTGAGAAAAATGGCCCAAATTTTCTATCGAGCAAAAGTATGCAATGGTACAGCAGGTATCTTGACTTAATTAAATATTTAACATATATTAAATTTGAAAGCGCTATTAACTAGCACCCAGAGATGGCAACAAGTATCTTATGGGCTGGTTAATAGTGCTTTTTTAGTTTTGGTTTATAACGACTACGCATATTCGTCAGTTGCTATGATCAACAGAAGACACCTAAAAAGTAGCAACAATGAAGGTGGGCGTATTCATAAACCTAGGCAGGTGACTCTTAGGTAGATAATACCAAAGTAAAACTATGAAAACTGCCTAAAAGAGTGACTTGTAGGGCTTTTAGTTGTCGTTAAAACTATTGAGGAGCCACTAATTTCTTAAATATATGTTGCTTTATGTGATTGCACACTCAAATGGTTTAAATATACAACATTTGATAATGATACAGATAGTATTTTTGGCTATACCATTATTGATATTGAGGCTTGATACGAACCATAGACACAGTACTATTGCGGTTTAGGACTTCTTATGTCTGAAAAAGGTGCTAAAACTAGGTAATTTTGCCAGAACTTGAGAAAAATGACTAAAATTTTCTATTGAGCAAAAGTATGCAATGGGGGAAAGTAATATAAGCCTAGGAGTAGAGAATATTCATAGAGCGTATATATTTGTCTTTTAACATCAATGAAATATTTTACTTGCTATTTATTTAAACTTGAGCGTAAATAGATATGATAACTGATTGGAGGTAGCTATCTGCAGGATAATTTTAGCTTAGCGGCAATTTATGGGATAAAATTCGTTCACGTCATATGAGATAATGATTAATTAAAAGTTTTAGTTATTTAAGTAAGTATAAATTGTAGCCGGAATTGGTTTTATTGGGTGGTTTGGGGTATAATTAATGTGTATACTATTAGGAAGCTAATACTTTTAAATATCTTAAAATATGACAAAGGATGGGTATTTATGAAAAGCTTATATGAATTGTGCGTGCCGCGAGAAGATGTTTTTGTTGATGACCAAGTCAATGATGCCCTAGATTTAGCTGATTTGAAAAACGGGAAAATTGATGCTGACCGTTTCTTTGAAGAAACATATGTTACCGATGGTATGAAAGAGCTGATAGATAATGCTTTTCAACGTTTCTCTGGCATTGGTTCTACAGGTTTAGTTAGATTAAGACAAGCAATGGGTGGTGGTAAAACACATAACATGATTGCCTTAGGATTATTGGCGCAATATCCAGAACTAAGAAGTAATATGCCTAAAGATATTATTCATGGCTTCAATAAAAAGATAAAAGTTGTAAGTTATACAGGACGTGAGTCTGATATACAATATGGTATTTGGGGCGAAATTGCCAAGCAATTAGGAAAATTGGATAATTTTAAACAATATTTTGATCCTATTTATGCTGCTCCTGGTCAAACAGCGTGGGAAGAACTATTAAAAGGGGAGCCTACACTTATTTTGCTTGATGAATTAGCACCTTATTTATCTTATATAAATAAAGTTAAGGCAGGTAACGGAATGCTGGCGCCTGCTACCGAAACAGCTTTAGCAAATTTGTTTAATGCTGTTAACAAATTGCCCAATGTTTTTGTGGTGGTTGGCGACTTAACAGCAACTTATGAAGATGGCGGTCAAGTAATAGAAAACTCTTTCAAGAATTTAGATGGCGAAATAGCTAGAACTGCCAGAGAAATTATACCTGTAAGGGCTTCTTCTGATGATTTATACTTTATTTTGAAAAAGAAATTATTTAGCAAATTGCCTAACCAAAACGATATTGTTCCTGTAGCTACTGAATTTAAGGATGCTGTAAACAAGGCTCGTCAAATGGGATATACATCTCTTAGCGCAGATTCCATTTATAGTGGTGTATGTGAAGTATATCCATTTCATCCGTGCATTAAAGATATTTTTGCGAGATTTAAAGAAAATAATAATTTTCAACAAACCCGTGGTTTTATAAGGCTTGCTAGACTTATGGTGCGTTCTTTATATATCGATGAAGCTAAGCTTGCTAAAACTAAATATTTAATCAATGCTTATGATTTTGATCTAAAAGATGATAAAACAACTAGCATGATTAATGGTATTAAGAGTAAGTTATCTAATGCAATATCACATGATATTAGCAATGAAGGGCGTGCTGCTGCAGAAGAAATGGACGCAACTGACAATAGTACTGACATGCAGGAGATTGCCAAGATGATTTTGATGGCATCTTTAGGTGATGTCACAGGTGTTGTTTTAGGCTTATCTGTAAGCGAAATAATTGGTAATATGGTAATGCCAGACCGAGATATGAGCAATTTTAAAAAGTTGATTGAACAATTTAACGGTAAGGCTTGGTATTTGTATACAGATAAGGATGGAAGATTATTCTTTAAGGATATACAAAATGTTAATGCTAGGCTTAATTCAGTCGTAACTTCTTATAGCGATGTCCAAGCTAAACAAGAAATTAAAAAGATACTAGAACGACACTTTGCACCTAAGACTAAAGACTGTTTTCAAAAGGTGTTGGTATTTCCGAGCATTGCTGATATTAGTTTGTCTAAAGATGCCATTACTTTAGTATTGTTTGAACCAAATAACAAAGGCGGGTTGGCTGATGATTTGGTTACGTTCTTTAATGAATGTGATTATCCCAACAGGGTTATGTTTTTATCTGGACAGCATGATACTATGTCTATCTTGTTGGAGGCAGCTAAAGAACGTAAAGCCATCGACTCAATACTGCAAGAATTACATGATGAGCGTGTATCAGAAAATGATACTCAATATTTAGCTGCTATGGCTTTGTCAAATCGCATTAGTATGAAAATAAGATCAGCTGTAAATGAAACCTTTGTTACACTGTATTACCCGGCAAAAGGCGATAGACAATATAGCAGCCATGAAATTCAAATGAATTTTGAAAGCAATGATTTTAACCCTGAAGCACAAGTTAGAGACTTACTTGTTTCAGTTGGTAAATTTACCGTACAAGAAAAAACGGAAACAGACACATTCAGGAAAAAAATTGAAGCTAAAATTTTTACTGCTCGTAAAATGACTTGGGCGGATATTACTGAGCGTGCTGCTATAACTTGTACTTGGAATTGGTATTACCCAACTGCTTTAAGGGATTTAAAAAATAAATATGTTATTGATGGATATTGGGCTGAAGATGATGGCATGATTGATAAAGAACCGCCGGCGCCCAAAACAGCTGTTACTGTACGTGAAACGCACCGTGATAAGGATGGGACGGTTACATTAAAAGTAATGCCAGAAAATGGCGATATTGTTTATTATGAAGTTGAGCAAGAAGCTAGTAATGCCTGTCCAAGGGTATCAGATTTAAGCGCATTTAAAACAAAGGAAATGTGCTTGTATTTTTTGTGCGAAGATACAAAGCGAGTACATAAAACTGGTGAGCAGTATATATGGAGAAATAATGTAGAAGTACAGTATAATTTTTTTGATGATGACTATGGCAATAAAAGATGTGAATTAAAAGCTAACAATAGCAAGGTTAAAATTAAATACACTACTGATGGCTCCAATGTTAGAGATGGAGCAGTCTATTTAGATCCTTTTATTGTTGATAAAAATGCCACTATATTACAAGCAGTAGCCTTTTACGAAAAATTGGACATCTATGGCGACGTGTTAACTCTTTCAATACCTAAATTTGTCCCAGGTGGTCCTGAAAAAGTTATAACTGTTGATGATTCAAAGCCGTTAATCTTAGATTTTAGATTTAATTGTAATAGTACGCGCAATGTTTATGATATGCTGGCCTTAATGGATAAACTGAGCATAGGAGTCAGATTAGAAAATGTTTTAATTAGTGATGCTAATGATGCTGATAACTATGTTGATATTTCAGCTGGTAATCATATTTGGTCTGCTGTTCTTTTAAAAAATACCATAGAAGGTATTAGAAAAAACGTTATGGATGGCAAGGAAAGTAAAGTAACCATGACAGTACTTAAGTTGAAATTTAATACGGGCGCTGCCTTTAAAAAATGGGTTGCTGAGCGCAAAGAAGAACTAAGTCTATATAATAATAAATTTAAGCAGTAGGAGCTAGGTGAATTATGATTAAAAAACCTACAATAGGATTTGGGTTTATGCCAGAGGAGGCACAACAACATTTTTTGGTTGTTTCTTCTCCAGTTACGCAAAAAAAGGCAGTAGCTGTATATGAGCGTTTTAAATGGGATACCAATGCGGCAAACCAAGTTAGCGAGCTGCCAAATTCGCCTAATGATGATAAGTTTCGCCTAAAGGTGACCTTGCACAATGACAAATGGAACTTGGTTAAACCAGCTATAGAGGCTGAATTTAATCGTATTTTAAAAAGCGAAAATAAAAAAGTCAGTCGTTTTAAGGTTGGACAGGTACCGGTGGAACGCTTGTTAGGCAAAGAAATGATGGTATTGCTATGGGCTATTGAAGACTGCGAAGCAGCTGTTATACCTAATGCGGTAAAAAATTGGCTAGGCCTTACTCGAGAAGAACGCTGGTGGCTTTTTACGATGACTAATGCCGCAACAGGTGATGCTGATAATAAACGTGGCTGGCGTATAGCTTTACGTTATGCCATAACGGATAATCCGGTTAGTGATGATAAAAATAAAGAAAGAAACCTATTTGCAAGTTTAACCCAAAGAATATAGGGGGATCATAATGCTTGATTATAGTAAATCTTTTATAGAAACTCAGTTTCCGGTAGCTAAACTATCTAAAGAGAGTTATCGCGAACGCAAGGCAGGTCGTACCCAAACTCTTACGGGGCTTGGAAAATGGTGGGGACGTAAACCCCTTATTTTGGTACGTGCTGTTCTTTTTGGTATTTTAATGCCAGTATCAAATGATATGTCTAAAGATAGAGAAATATTTTTAAAAATATTGACAATGGATGAAGATGGTTTGCATAAAAGAGCGAAATTCCAAAATTCTAAGAAAAAAGATTATGTAGCTCCTTTGGGTACTACCTACGAAACTATATTAGCAGAATGCTGTCGCCCAGAAGAAATTGATGGTCCTAGCCAGGAAGCATGGCAAGATATTAATGAACATTTAGAAACTACGGCCACTAATTTACAAGAACTTGCCCAACAGCTAGGTATGCACCGTTATGGACACATACCTACAGTTGGTGACTGTTTTGCCGGTGGTGGATCTAATGTATTTGAGCCAGCTAGAATGGGCTGCAATGTTTATGGCTCGGATTTAAATCCGCTGGCAGGTGTTTTAACCTGGGCTGATTTAAATATTTTAGGCTGTACTGAGGCTGAGTTAACTGAGCTAAATGAGTTTCAAGAGAAGGTGTTTGATTCTGCTTGTAAGGAAATTGATGACCTTGGAGTTGAAAAAAATGAAGAAGGTCATGTAGCTAAGTATTATTTGTATTGCAATGAAACAATATGCCCTGAATGTGGCTATCATGTGCCAATGCTACCTTCTTTGCTTGTTAGCAAAAAGGAAAAACTAGCGGTAGCATTTGAAGAGATTGCAGGCAAGAGATACGCTATGCATTTAAAAAAATACACAAGTGCTAAAGAAGTTGATACCAATGCTACTATAAAAAATGGTGCTTTAGTATGTCCACATTGCCACAAAGCCACTTCCATAACAGCCATTCGCGGCGGTGAGGAAGGTAAAAGTCTGCGTAAATGGGATAAGTCCGATTTTATACCTAAGGTTGATGATTTATTTCAAGAGAGGCTTTATGCTATTAAATATGTTAATGTTAACAAAGATGGTAGAACCATAGACGGATTAAGGAAAAAAGCTGGGCCTGTTACAGATGCTACATTTGGCGATAGTTATTACCGCGAGCCTAATGAAGTGGATTGGGCTAGAGAGCAAAAGGTAATTGATTACATAAAGAATAATTTTAATGAATGGCAGAAGAAGGGGTATATTCCAAGTGTTGAAATTCTTGAGGGTGATGAAACATCTCGTTTAATGAAGGAACGAGGTTGGAAATATTGGCATCAATTATTTACTCCTAGGCAATTGTTGCTATTGGGGTTGCTAAAAAAAGAGATTTTTAACCAAGCCAAAAATTTTAAAGATTTAATAGTGGGCATTACTTGTATAAATAGCGTAGCAACATATAATTCTAAACTTGCAATGTGGGCACCTAGCGTGGATAAGAGTAATAATGTGTTTTATAATCAAGCTTTAAACCCATTTTTTAATTATGCAGTTAGAGATAGTTTCACTATATGGAGTTCATTTTATGTAAATTTAAAGAAGTCTTTAACCTCAAATTCTGCTAATTGTGTTGATATATGTGACGCACGGGATATTGATGAAATTTGTGATATTTGGATAACAGATCCACCATATGGAGATTCTGTAAATTATCATGAGCTTAGCGAATATTTTTTAGCTTGGGATGCTCCTCTTATCAAGAAAGCATTTCCCAACTGGTATACGGATAGTAAAAGAGCTTTAGCTATTAAAGGGGTTGGCAGGAATTTTAATAAATCTATGGTAGATGCCTATCGTAATTTAGCAGCTCACATGCCGGATAACGGCTTGCAGGTTGTTATGTTTACCCATCAAGATACTAAAGTATGGGCTGAGCTTTCTATGATTTTATGGTCAGCAGGATTGCAAGCAACATCTGCTTGGTGTATTGCAACGGAAACTGAATCTGGAGGATTAAAAAAGAGCGGTAATTATGTAAAGGGTACTGTGCTTGTAGTATTGCGTAAGAGGGTGACTAATGAGGTTGCTTTTGAGGATGACCTGTATGAAGAAATAAGAGATGCAGTAAAAAAACAAATTGATTCCATGCATGATTTGGATGATATGACCAGGCCTGAGTTTAATGATGGTGACTATTTATTGGCTGCATATGTAGCTGCGTTAAAAGTGCTAACAAGCTATGCGGAAATTGAAGGTCTAGATGTCCAGTATGAACTGGAAGCAGCTAGAGATTGTGCGATAGAAAGTCCTGTAACTAAAATAATTAACACAGCCCGTAAAGAGGCTTATGATTATTTGGTGCCGGATGGAATTTTCTCAGCTGATTGGTCTAAGTTAACAGCGGAGGAACGCTTTTATATTAAAGGCCTAGCTATGGAAATGAATGGCGCCCATGAAGTTAGCGCTTTTCAAGAGCTGGCTAGAGGTTTTGGTGTGGCTGATTACACCAGCTTAATGGGTAGTACTAAAGCAGGTGATGCACGGCTAAAAACACCCGTTGAGTTTGCTATGAGTCAATTAGGGGATAGCGGATTTGCTGTATCTTTGTTGCGTCAGGTTTTTGTAGCAATTTATGAATCTGTAAAAACTAGCAATGTGCAAAATGGTTTGCAATATTTAAAATCTCACTACATGGATAATAATCAATATTGGAACATTAATAAAAGAGCGATAGCTTTACTTGAATTTATGGGAAAAGTTAAAGGTAATGAGAATGTTAAAAATTGGCAAGATATTGCCGAAACTATTATAATGCTGAAAGAGGCCCTTCGTAACGACGGCGTATAAGGTACTTAACTATGAAATATTATTCTTCTCTGCGGGGAACTATGTTTACCGATTTACTTGAAAATAATTTAAAAGATGCCAAAGCCTATGATAGGATTGCTGGCTATTTTTCATCTTCCATTTTACAAATTGCCGGAGAGGCTATTGAGAAGATGAAAGGTAAAGTACGTGTTGTATGTAATTCAGATCTAGACGTTGATGACGTTAAAACGGCTAAATTGGCATCTGAATCTGTGCGCCGTGAATGGTGTGACTTTAAACCAGAAGAACTTCCTAGCAATCCAAATAGGTTTAAAAGACTGTATGAATTTTTGAAATCAGGTAAAATGGAAGTTAAGGTGCTACCAAAAGATAAATTTGGGTTGGCCCATGGTAAGGCCGGGGTGTTTACCCTTGCCAACGGGCATCGAACTAGTTTTTTAGGCAGTGCTAATGCCACGTTTAGTGGATGGAAACTTAATTATGAATTGGTATGGGAAGATGATACCGAGGCAACAGTAAATTGGGTACAAGAAGAATTTGATATGCTATGGAACAGCCAATATGCTGTTCCTTTAGCTGAGTATATAGTTGAGGATATAAAACGAATATCAAAGAGAAACGTTATAAACACTGTAGAGGAATGGAACGAAAAGAATGCTGAGGCAGGTGCCGTTACTGTAGAAGCGCCTATCAACAGGCAGGGCTTTGGCTTGTGGGAACACCAAAAGTATTTTATTGATCATGCTTTTGCTGACCACAAAAAGCCCCAAGGTGCTAGATATATACTGGCAGATGAAGTAGGTCTTGGTAAAACGGTACAGCTTGCTGTATCAGCTGAGCTGATGGCCTTATATGGTGGGAAACCTATATTGGTAATTGTTCCTAAAACTTTGTTAGGACAATGGCAAGCGGAACTCAGGGATTTACTGGGCATACCTTCAGCAGTATGGAATGGCAAAGCATGGGTTGACGAAAACGATATAGTCTATGATTTGGCTATTACTAAATGTCCTAGGAAGATAGGTATTGTGTCACAAGGGATAATTAATAATGCAAGCGATGTTTGTATGAAGTTAAAAGAAGATTTGTTGTGTAATTACTATGAGTGTGTAATTGTGGATGAAGCTCATAGAGCTAGACGTAAAAATTTAAGCGATAAAAAACTAAGACAAAGCCCGGATATGAATAATTTGTATGCGTTCTTAATGAAGATTTCATGTAAAACTCATAGCATGTTGTTGGCTACAGCAACGCCGGTTCAGTTATATAAAATAGAAGCGTTTGATTTACTTAATGTATTATCGCAGGCTAATGATAGTGTTTTGGGTGATAAAAACAGCTATTGGCGTAAGCCTAACGAAAATATCTTAAGAGGACTGAATTTAATAACTGGCGAAGAACATATTTCTGATGTAAATGAAGGATGGCGATGGATGGCTGATCCTATGCCTGCTGCTTCTGAAAACAGGGTAACTTATGGCAGAATTAGATCAGCAGCTGAAATGTCTGATGATGAGTTTAGTTGCAGAACCATGTACAGTAGCTTTCCTAGAAATATTCAAGCTAAGATTAAAAGTGCTTTAGATGATAATTTTTTTGGTAGGTATAACCCATATATAGGCCATATTGTACGTAGAGAAAGGGCATATTTGGAAAACACAATTAATCCTGAAACCAATCAACCATATTTACCTAAGATTGATGTGAATTTATTGGGTGAATCCCAAAAAGATTCTTTGCAATTAACTGGATATTTGAGTGCTGCTTATGAAAAAGCAGAAAGCTTTTGTGAAAGCATCCAAAAACGTTGCAAATCAGCTGGATTGTTTAAAACTTTGTTGCTGCGGCGTATTGGTAGCTCTATGATTGCCGGATACATTACTGGGAATAAGATGTTAAATGAATGGAATTGCATAAATGAAGATGATATTGAAGAAGATGAAGAGTCTGACTTTGTAAATGCTAAATCAGATTTGAAGGATTTGACAAAAGAAGAGACTGATATTTTAAAGACTTTTGTTCAGCTTCTTGGTAATGCAATTACAGACAAGCACGTAGATCCTAAGTATAATCAGGTACTTAATATACTGAATAAGGGTGTTAAGCTTGATGATAACAAGTATACGGCGCCATGGAAGAACCTGGGCTGCATTATTTTTTCACAATATTTTGATACTGTAAATTGGATTGCTAAGGGAATTTCAGAAGAACTGGATATAGAAATTGGTGTATATGCTGGTGGTTCTAAATCTGGTGTTTATTATCACGGAAAATGGCATTCAGATACAAGAGATAATCTTAAAAAGATGGTGAAACAAAGAAAAATTAAGATTATTGTTGGTACTGATGCGGCTAGTGAAGGACTGAATCTGCAAACTCTTGGAACATTAATAAACTTTGACCTACCTTGGAACCCAACTAGGCTTGAACAAAGAAAAGGTAGGATACAGCGTATTGGACAGCTAAATGATATTGTGTATGTTTACAATTTGAGATATCGAGGTTCTGTTGAAGATCGTGTACATGAATTGCTGTCAACGCGTATGGAAGGAATTTATAAGATGTTTGGTCAGATTCCAGATGTTCTTGAGGACGTATGGATTGATCTTGCCGTTGGCAATATAGAAGAGGCAAAGAAAAAAATAGATGCATTGCCTAAGAAGCATCCATTTGCCATCAAATATCATGATAATGTAGGAACAACTGATTGGGAATCATGTGCTATCGTTCTAAGTAGAAATGACATTAATAAAAAACTGCTTGAACAGTGGTAAATATAAACTTATGATGCATCTTTATAGGAGATGAATTCAAATTGTCTAAATTGACAGTAGATCAAAGAAGTATAATGAGTTTGTTCCAAGATGCACTATAGTCAAGAAAATGGACACGAATTTATGTAAATTGTTAGATATTAGGAGCAAAAGATTGTTGAGACCAATAAGAAGCTTCAGCTTCATTGGGCGTCAGATAGCCTAGAGAGCT
>Ga0070399_1004936_pt1 | contig 10686 bp, 8 predicted proteins | sample BioMet4_FD_61217 | JGI IMG/M metagenome (GOLD analysis project Ga0070399, IMG submission 61217) | Microbial communities from bioreactor (seeded with sewage sludge) at LBNL, California, USA - Biofuel metagenome 4 (version 1) | ecosystem: Engineered > Bioreactor > Anaerobic > Unclassified ... | reverse complement strand
CGGTTTGCGGATCGATGCCGTTGTGGAAAACCAATTCGATGGGCTTGAGCATATTGATGTGTCCGGAGGCAGTACCGTTGCCGCGTGCCAGCGGAATGAACTCATAACAGCCGGTGATCGCGCACGTCCGGGCTTCTTCCTCGGTACAGCCCATCCCCAGCAAGGCCCGCCGGATCGACGCTTCCCCGACGAAGACAAGACTGCTGTGACCGCGCCGGATCATATCCAGCGCTTTATCGATAAACGCGGTCGGCGTATTGGCTGCGATTTTAAGCTGAATTTTGGGCGTCGGAATCGCCAGTTGATCGAACACGTCCAGGATCAGATAAGAGAGTTCGTTGACTTCGGTCGTGCCGTCGGCCTTGGTTCCGCCCAGATAAAAAGGATGTCCCCAGTAGTTGTTGATCGAAGCCCATTGCATCAGAAAATAGGCAAAAAATTCGCGGATCTGCGGTTCCGTGTAACGTTTTTCCGCCAGGTCCCGCCGGAAGTAAGGACCGATGGTCCGGTCGAGATTCCCCAGCGAACGAACCTGAAAACGGTCGATATGTTCGCCGAACATGAAGTACAGATAAATCAGTTGCAACACTTCGTACGTGTTGGTCGGCGTACCGTGGAGCAGCGTATCGAGGCAGTCGGCTTCAGCCAGTAAACGTCGATTGCCGGCGGCATGTTCCCGCGCATAGTCGCGGAAGCGTTCCAGTAACTTGAGAATGGCGGTATAAGTGATTTCAATGCCGTCAAAATAGGCTTGTGCCGCAGGCGTCAGTTCGCCGCGCTGTTCCCGTTCTTTGCGATATTGCCGCGCCCGTTCGCGCAGTCCCGGAAAACCCAGGGTAAACACAGCATTCCAGTCCGGTACGGAATGGTCGAAATCCTTATACATGGTAGATGCGCCGGTCCGGTACTGTTCGTCCAGCAGTTTGTTTACTTTGAGATCTTGCTTATCGACTTCGGCGTTCCACTTGTCCACCAGCACCGACAGCGGCCGGTCATAACGGTCCCAACAGCCGAAGGCCGGAAACCAGTCCTGCGGATTCACGTCGATCCGCACGTGTTCGCAAACATAGTCAAAGGCCTTCGCCTTGATGACTTCGTGCGGCTGTCCGGACAATTCTTCCGCCAACGCCGACAGATGCTTTTTCAACGTTTCGTTGTCCATTCCGGTCGCCGGATCACAGACCGCCTGCCGATATTTGCGTTCCAGGTAAGGACGATCCGCTGGAAAAGTGCCAAAACTCTGGTATCGCTCGGAATTCATAACATCAAACCTTTTCAATATTGATGATTTAATAGTGGATTTATACCGTTCTCTATATAAATTATATGGCATGATGAAACTTTTGTGAATAACTAATTACGGCAAAAAGATACACTTTTATGGCTGTTGAGCCAAGAATAGATTTTTTACGGCTGCAACCGCAGCTGCATTTGCAGTTGGTCCACGCGGCAATCGGCACTTATCCGTGTCATACGGAAAAAACCTTTCTGCCGGTGAACCGACTGCTGTTGATCTGGGCGGACTCGGGACGCGACGACAGTTTTATCCGCGATTTGACCACCGGACAATTTCATCCGATGCGGCGCGGATGCGGATACTTCATCCCCTGCCGTCATGAAATCGACCAGCACCAGACCGAAGAGTTACACTTTGTCTCATTCCAATTCAATCTCGACCTGTTTTACGGGTTCGATCTCATGTCGAAATTTCCCGAGTGCCGGGTCATCGACGATCCGGCATTGATCGAGGAAGCACAACAGTTAATTCGGCGGCAGGACGTCCCGACCACGCTCTGCCGGATTAACGAACTCATCTATCATCTTTGTTTCCAGTGGCTGAGTGAGAAACCGGAACTTCTCACCCAGGATATGAAATATCGCAGCCAATATGAAAATCTGCTGGATTTCATTGAAAAAAAAGGCGATGCCACGACTACCGTAGGCATGCTGGCGGAAATGAGTGGAATGCGGCAGGACGTTTTCTCCCGGAAATTCACCCATGAAATGGGATTGTCCCCGAAAGATTTCATCACCCGGTCGCTGACGCGTAAAGCGTCGTTGTTACTGGCCGGTTCGACAATTCCGATAAAGGAAGTCGCCAATCAGCTGCATTTCAATTCGGAATATTACTTCTCGCGTTTCTTCAAGCAGCAAACCGGTATGTCCCCGCGGGAATTCCAACGCAATAACGGCATTCAATAATTAGAAGTACCATAAAGCAAGACCAATTATCGCTATGAATCTATTTCTGAAAACGTTTTTTCTGCAACTGTGCATCATCCTATTGAGTTCATTAACCGGAATCGCTTGTTGTGCGGGAAACGCATCCGATGCCGACAAGATTTCCCAAGCGTATAATACGTTGAAAGGGGAAATTCTGAATATAAAACCGGAAGCACTTCAAAAAGACCCAAAAAACTTAACCGATATTATTGATCGAATATGGCCTTCTTTGTATAATGCGGCTCCAGCGGAAAATAAAAGAAAGTTAATAATTCTAACCATAGATCTACGTTTCCTTGCCTTGGAAAAGATTAACCGTGCCTTGATAAAAAAGGTTGATATTCCCAGTCACCCCATGCCTTCGCTTTTATTGCCTAAAAATATTTCCGGACAAGAAAAAGCCCAATGGTTACATGAATATAATAAAAGTTGGGAAAAATATGATCAAGCAATCGAACAATCCAATATTAAAAGTGTTTTAGACGATCTTGATATGAATATTACCGAAACGACGCTCCATATAATAAGTTCCTCTTCCTTCTCTCCCGAAGATATCGATATTATTATAAAACCCATTGTCGCAGCGGAATTAAAGGATAAAAATCAGATAGCGAAAATATTGGAACGCCTCAATAAACTGAAGACCGAGATGAAAAATGTCCAGAAGTAACAAGTCCCAATACTTTGTTGACGAGAGTCTCTCAAAAGAGATGATGATAAAATGAGGCGCAGTTTGAATTCAAACTGGGGAAGTGGGGTGCAGAGGAACCCCCGGAGTGGTTCGGGTGTCCTCCGTGAACATGGCCATGTTCAGCGGGACCCAGGGGTGGCAGCCCTTGGGAACTCGCCGACGGCGGCGCGCCGGGCCAGTCCGAGTTGGGGGCCGGGGCCGACGCAAAGCGGAGTATGCCCCGGTACTACGCAGCGGGACGTCCCCGTTGCTGGTCACCGTCAGGCGAAACCGGACCTGATATGGGGCGTCGCACTGAGCGCTATTTCCCTTTGTCGGGGGAATGGCTGTGGTCGGAAAAAATGAGCTTTTCCCCCGGAGACTCGCGCTGAGACTTTCGTCAATGAAATTATATCAGGATAAAACTTCCAGACGACCGTTAACCACTTGTCGAAGCTCCCGGGAACCTCACATTACCGTGCCATTAACGCAAACACGCCCCAGCCCAAATATTCACGCGCGTATGCGGCGTAGCGTTGAGGATCTGTATTCAGCTTAGCTCGAACTTCTTTCACAAAATCGTCGTGGGGATTCGCGTCGAGCCAGCGCCGCATGGTAAACCATTTGGCGGCTTCGTAGCGATCCCAGCTGTCCTGGTCGGCCAGAACCATTTCCACAACGTCGTAATTGAGTTTTCCGAACGATGCGATAAGTTCAGGGAGGACAAGAAAGTCGGAGATCGAATCGGCACCACACCCCTGGGCAACGTCTTCCGTCGGCGGCAACCGCAACCAGTAAGGTTCCCCGATGAGGATGATTCCTCCCGATTGGAGACTCTTCGCCAGAAGCTCAATCGATCCGGCAACTCCGCCACCGATCCACGTAGCGCCGACGCAGGCCGCTACTCCGACCTTTTCGTCGGCGATGTAGCCGGCTGCGTCGCCATGGATGAATTCGACTCGATCGACAACTCCGAGTTCTTCCGCCCGACGTTTTGCTTGTTCGCTGAACAATTGACTCAAGTCAATGCCGATACCGAAGATTCCATAATCGCGGGCCCATGTACACAACATCTCGCCCGAACCACAGCCGAGGTCAAGTACACGAGTCCCCGATTCCAGACGCAGCGCCGCGCCGAGTGTGGCGAGTTTTTCCGAAGTGAACGGGTTATGAATACGGTGAGCGCTTTCGGTAATGTTGAAAATACGCGGGATGTCCATTGTCATGGCTTTTTATCTCTTCTTGTTTTTGCTTTTTATAGCGTTCTTCTTTATAAAGTTATCAATATGCGCGGTTAAAAGATCAATGGCGTTTTCTCCATCAGACGGGGCGTCCGACATGCTTATCAGCAAATAAAACGGAGCGTAGAAGTCAAGCGCCAGCAGTCTGGGATTATTATTTTTCAAAGCCCCTTGTCCCATCATTTCGCGAAACAAATCTTCCATGTAGCAGACCGGTCCGTTGACCAATACCTTTTGATACCAATCCGCCATTTCAGGATTTCGATATTGCTCCAGAGTCACCATCTTGCGGAAATCACGACCGAATTCATTCTTCGTCCAGAACTGGAATTGTGCCAAGGTAAAACTTTTAATTTTATCCATCGTGGCAGTGCGGTAAGCCGATGGGGATTGTTCAAAAGTTTCCTCGGGCACTTCATGTTTTTTCGCACAATCCATGTCCATTTGAACCATGCGCTCCACGATCCGGTCGAAGATCTCTCTCTTATTCTTATAGTGCCGGTACAATGCCCCTTTCGTCATTCCAAGCATTCCGGCAATGGCGCTGACGGAAACGGCCTCATAGCCGTCCTGCGCGAACAACCGTAACGCGGTGATCAATATTTTTTCCCTGGTATCACTCATGATTCCATTCTCCGTCAAGTAAACGATCGTTTACTGTAGTATACGATCGTTTACTTGTCAAGGCACTATTGGATTAAAAATGGAACCATCCCCCGACATTGCATAATTCTGGCGAGAAATTTCAACCGCAGACAATGAAAAAAACACGGGGTACTGTTGAAGCAGTACCCCAATGCGTTAAGCCACGGATCGATCAGCACCGCAAAAAGATCAATAAACGAGAAGTCGCGTTCAATCAACCATCGCAAACAAGCGGATCAATTGTCGCAAGTGTTCGGCAGCGGCTTCGGTGGCCGGAACCATCAACTTGTCCAGCGGCAGAAATTTGCCGTCGAGCTTCTGCAATTCCTGTTGCAGCCGCAGTTGAAACGTGTGCTGAAATTCGGTAGCCACGTTGACTTTGGCAAAGCCCTGACGAATGACCGCCTGCACCTGGTCGTGGGGCGTTCCCGACCCGCCGTGGAGAACCAGCGGAATCGACACCGCGTCCCGGATTTGTCCGGCCAGTTCGAGGGCCAGATGCGGCGCCTGTTTATAGTAACCGTGGGCAGTGCCGACGGATACCGCCAAGGCATCGACGCCAGTCAGCCGGACGAATTCCGCCGCTTCTTCCGGAGTGGAAAGCGGAATATGCTGCACTTCGTCGGTGCCGTTGGCGGGTACGTGACCGATCTCGCCTTCGATGGTCGCGCCGTGGCGGTGGGCGTATTCCGCCGCCCGCCGGGTCTGTTCCACGTTCTCGGCAAACGGCAGTTGCGAGCCGTCGAACATCACCGAGGTAAAACCGCAGGCAATCGCCAGTTCGACCTGTTCGAACGACGCGCCGTGATCGAGATGAACCGCGACCGGCAGAGAAGTTTTTTCGGCCAGATTCCGCATCATCGCGGCGAGCGCCCCGATATAAGGATCGCTCATCAGTCGTTGGTAAACCTGAATGATGACCGGCTGTTTTTCCGCCGTGGCGGCGATCATGACGGCCTTGGCGGTCTCATAATTGGCGATATTGAACGCACCGACGGCGCGGCCCGCTTTCCGGGCCGGCGGCAGAATTTCGTTGAAAGTTACCAGGGCCATGATCAGATTCCTTCGGTTGCGATTTCATCCAGCAGCAGCACTTTTAGTTGCGGCGTATATTTGCTCAACACGAACTTGGTATACGGCGACGAGGTAACCAGCACATCCGCTGCCGGATCGTCGGCCAGACCGGCGATCCGTTCGCACATTTTGGCCGTCAGTTCCGGATAAAGCCGGTCGTAAATCACCGCGCCTTCGCCGGCGGTATAGGATTCTTCCGTATTGGTGCCGAACGGCTTGAGCGTATAGCCGAGCCGTTTCAAAAGGTCCTGCGGCGCGGTCATTTTCTTCTGATAATTTTTCAGATAATCGCTGTCCAGATAGTAGACGGTCCCGGTTCCTTTTTTGCCTTCGAGAAATTCGGAGGAATGCAAGACTTTCACGGATGGCAACCGCGCTTTCAAAAAGTCATATTCGGCCGGATCGGAAGTGACAACGGTTTTGCATCCGGAATCTTTTACCGCCGCCTGAAATTTCGTAAAAACGGCATCGGCTTCCCGAACAAACCCGAGAACTTCCAGCGCTTTGCCGGCATCGCCGCCGGAGATGGTTTTACAGCCTTTCGGCGCCCGGGCTTTCGTACTATAGAGATCGACGTAATAGAGCACCTCGCCGGAACCTTCAACCTTAAAATCGACTTGCTGCAATTCCGCCGCCAACTTTTTAACCGGTTCCGGCGTCAGTCCGGCGTCGACGAGATCGCGCCGCGCCGCCAGAATCAAGCCAGCTTCGTCATAGTGGCTGACGCAGTGGCAACGGCAGGCGGCGGACAGTTCCGCCCGATAAAAGGTTTCCACATAATCCGGATTAAAACTCTTGATATCCTGCTGCAATTTTCCGGCGAGCAAAGCCCGGCCGCGCGGCGTGTCGGCTTCGCGAAACGTGACGTTACCGACCGGCGACAGATGGCGGCACATGAAGCAGAAGCGACAAGCGTTGATCGTATCCTGCAATTGATCGATATTCATATTGCTAAATTCCTTATCTTGACAAGCGTTGTTTACTTTCCAGCGAACCCCATTTTGCCAGGATTCATGATGTTGTTGGGATCAAGCGTCTTCTTGATGCCGGAGAGCACCTCGTAGGCGGGACCGTAAAGTTCCTTCATCAGCCGTCCGAGTTTCAAGCCGACGCCGTGATGTTCGTTGATCACGCCGCCTTCCTTGATCGCAGCGCGGATCGCCAGATCCCAGACGCGGTTGTAATAGAGCGTGGCTTCTTCCGGATCGACCGGCGGATTTTCCACGATGAACCGGGCATAGAGCATGCACCCCCATTCGTACCAGTGGGAAAAGTGACCGATAAACGTTGCTTCCGGAAAATGGTCACGGACCGTGTTTTTCATGGCCCAGTAAACGTTTTCAATATTCGTGAAAGTGGCTACCGTATCCAACGTGCCGAATGCCTGCGGCAACGAGAACATGTACGGCGGATAGAAAAACTTGTAACGGTTATCCCACCAGTTCCGGCCCATATCGGGGCCGAGGTCTTCGTGCTGCTGCCGGCGGCAAATGGCGCCGGCCTGAGCCATTTGCAGATCGACGATTTTTTCAAACCCGTCGAAGCCGAATACCAGGTACGCCCCCTTTTTATCGATGCCCAGAACCCGCTTGATCAACTTGGCGGTTTCGGCTTCATCGTACAACCGCACGGCGCAGGGACGCAACCGGCTGCGCATGATGTTGGCGCCGGCGGTCATCGCTTCGTGCATGGTCGGAAACAGGAAAGCATGAAACTTACGGGATTGCGGAATCGGATGGATTTTCAGCGTAACTTTGGTAATCACGCCGAGTGTGCCTTCGCTGCCGAGATAGAGCATGGTCAGGTCGGGACCGGAAGCGTGGCGCGGAACCGGAAGCGTGTTGATGATTTCGCCGGTCGGCGTGACCACTTCCAACGACATCACCATGTCTTCGATTTTGCCGTACTTGGTGGACAGCACTCCGGTGCCGCGGTGCGCCAGAAACCCGCCCAGCGTGGCGCAGGCGATCGAGGCCGGAAAATGCATCGTCGACAGTCCATGTTTTTCCACCGCCCATTCGAGCTGCTGGGTATTGATTCCGGTTTCCACCGTAACGGTCAGCGCTTCCGTATCGATGGTATGAATTTTGTTCATCCGCTTGGTGTCAAGCACAATGCCGCCGTAGATCGGCAGCGCGCCGCCCTGCGATCCCGATCCGCCGCCCCACGGCGTGACCGGAATCTTATACTGATTGGCAATCTTCATCACCTTGGCCACTTCCGCCGTCGAACCGGGATGAACGATAAATTCCGGCTGCGGATTTTCCCGACCGCGGTCATGCCACATTTCCGGTATCCAGTAGTAGTCGATCGAATGCGCCAGCCGGTCCGCCGCATCGCACGATACATAGTCCCGGCCGACCGCGTCGGCCAGTTCGCTATGCAGCATTGACACCATATAATTCTTCTGGTCCAAACTCATGATCTTTCTCCTTGAATGTTACAAGTTGATCCGTATTCAGCAGTTATTTTCCCGATAAACTTCCGCCAGCACATCGTGCAGCCGGCGATAACGGCCGAACTGCCGTGCATAAAACGCCGCGCCGGCCGGATCCGGAGTCAGCGTCCGGTCGAATTTCAAACATTGCCGGACCGCGCTGACTTCGTCCGCAAACACCCCAACGCCCACGCCGGCCAATAGCGCACTGCCGAACGACGCGTCGCTCCCGGCGGGACAGGCCAGCGGCAGATTGAACACGTCGCAGACGATCCGGCTCCAGAGTTCGCTTTTTGCCCCGCCGCCGATCAAGATCGCTTCGTGAACCGCCAGCCCCATGCTTTCGATCGTCCGATAACAGTCTCTCAGCGAGTACGCCACCCCTTCCAGCAGCGCCCGCGCCAGATCGGCTTTCGTCGTGCTCATGCTCAGACCGGTAAAACTGCCGCGCAGATTCGCGTCCCAATAAGGCGACCGCTCGCCCATCAGATAGGGATGAAAAAACACTCCGTCGGCGCCGCGCGGCGCGGTTGCGGCCAGTTGATTGATCAAGGTGTAAGGGTTGACGCCATCGCGCTGCGCCTGCGCGATTTCATCGCGGCAAAACTGGTCGCGAAACCAGCGCTGACAAACCGCCGCCGCATTGGTGGCGGTCACCGTGTACCACCGGCCCGGCGCCACATGGGAATAGGTCAGCGTGGCCGGATGCGGATGCGCCGAAGCCGTCATCACATTGACGTTGCCGGCCGTAGCCAGTTTGAGAATGCACTGTCCGGGCTCGATGGCTCCGGCGGCATAGTCTTCCACCGCCGAGTCGCTGGCGCCCATGATGACCGGCGTTCCTTCCGGCAGACCGGTATCCCGGGACGCTTCGACGGTCATTGCGCCGGCCCGATCGGTCGGCTGACCGATCGGCGGCAGAGTTTCAAGCGGAATTCCGGCCAGCGCGCAAAGTTCCCGGGACCAGCAGCCCGCTTTCATATCCCAGAACAGCGTTCCCTGGGCTTCAATCGCATCGCAAGCCAGATTGCCGGTCAGCCGGTAGCGGATATAATCCTTGACGAAAGAAAGATGCTTGATTCGGGCAAAATTTTCCGGTTCGTGATGCTTGAGCCATGCCAGTTGCGGCAGCGTCCAGGTGGGCGTCGGCGCCTGATAGGCGGTCTGAAAAATCAAGTCGAAATACTTTTCCTTGAGCTCGGCGCATTCTTCGACACTGCGCTGATCGGTCCAGATAATCGTCGGACGGATGACCTGCATGGTATCGTCGAGCAACACCGCGCCATGAGTATAGCTGTCCATGGCCAGCGCAATCAGGCGGCCATGTTGCGTCGGCCGCATCTCGTGCAGCAGACGGCACATGACGGCATACCAGTCGGCGGGGTCTTGTTCCGCCCAACCGGGATGCGGATGGTTGGTGGGGTATTCGCCGGACCGGCTGTCCACGATTGTTCCGGCGGTGTCGATCAGCGTAATCTTGCAGCCGCCGGTGCCGAAATCAATGCCGAGTAACAGATCTTTCATAGTTAATTAAAAATGAAGAATTAAAGATGAAAAATGATTGCCAGGGGAAGAATCCCTTGGAACCTTCTTTATCATTATTTTCTTCCGTTCTCCCAAATTATTGTAAAAAATGGACTGTAGAATTTTTCCCATTCTTCATTCTTCATTTCTGTTCCAGAATCCATTTATGGGCGGGGTCGATCACCGACAGAAATTTGCGGTAATTCTGACCGGCCATGATCCACAGATAATACATGGTGTAGCCCGGAGCGTTGATGACCGGATGATAGCCGCGGGGAATCAGCGTGATGTCGTTCTGCTGTACCGTGCAGGTAAAGTCGATGCTCCGGTCGTCGGTATAAATTTTTTGAATGCCGTAGCCCTGTTCGGGCTGAAAACGGAAGAAATAGAGTTCTTCCATGTCCACTTCCGCCGGCAGGTTGTCGAAATCGTGACGATGCGGCGGATAACTGGCGTGTTTGCCGGACGCCACATAGGCTTCTCCGATGAACAGATGCCGGGCCGGAAAGGCGTCGGTCAGCATCAGCAGCGCGTCGCGCTCGTAACTTTCCTTGCCGATATGACATTCCTTGACCTGTTCCGGCGCAATCACGTAAGCGTCGGTCTTCAGGTCGGACGGCGACGCGGTCCAGGCGATTTCCACCGCAGTCACCGCCTCGATCCGATAGTTCTTGCCGCAGGGGATATAAACGGTATACGGTTTGCCGGAGAAAACATCCTTGCGTTCGCCGACCTGCGGGAACTCGAAGCCGTCGCCGGTGACCGCGCATTTGCCGCCGAGTACGATCAGCGCCACTTCGCTTTTTCCGGTTTTGCCGCTGTATTCTTCGCCTTGCTTCAGGTTGATGATGCCGAATTCGGTCAGTTTCAGA
>Ga0070399_1004935_pt1 | contig 10688 bp, 10 predicted proteins | sample BioMet4_FD_61217 | JGI IMG/M metagenome (GOLD analysis project Ga0070399, IMG submission 61217) | Microbial communities from bioreactor (seeded with sewage sludge) at LBNL, California, USA - Biofuel metagenome 4 (version 1) | ecosystem: Engineered > Bioreactor > Anaerobic > Unclassified ... | reverse complement strand
CGCCCGCTTTATTAAATCGTCTTGGGAAGGCAGCGCTGTCGTGTCAACGTTATTATCAACGGCTTTGAGCCAGTTGATGGTTTTATTATCGGAAATGCTGTCGACGCCGTTGAGGGCCGTCATATCGAGCGCATTGGCTCTGTCGTCCGGGAATTCAACGACCATAGCGTTTATATATTTGAATTTCTTTACTATGTGACCGCCCATATTTTCCAGAGTTCTGGAAATACCTGCGCGGGAGTTAGCCTGATAGCTAATGATTTTTGTCGCGGCCTGTGACTGGATCGTTAAACCTACGACGAGTCCGGCTGCTAAAATCAATGTCTTTTTCATTTGTCCTCCGCTTTCCTTTTCTGTCTTGACCTATCACCGAATATTCAGGAATAGCACTGAATATTCTATATCATCCTTTAAACAGCCGGCGCAAAGCCTGGGGACCTATCTGTAAATAGGTCTTATGGCCTGCCGGCGAATATTCTTCAGCCGAGGTCCGCGGGTATATTTCCTTTTTCTGTTCCGGAAAATTGTTTCTCCCCTAAGTTTTTCCTCAGTTTAAAGAAGATAACGGCCAGAGGCGGCAGCGTTATGTTGAGCGACCATTCGCGCCCGTGCGCGGATTCGCGCTTCGCCTCGGTTCCGCCGAGATTTCCTACTCCGCTTCCGCCGTAAACTTCGGCGTCGCTGTTCAGTATCTCCTGCCAGAAACCTCCGCACGGCACTCCGACCTTAAAGTCGTTTCTGACGACAGGAGTGTAATTGAACACAGCCAGGACGGTGTCTTCCGGTTTTTCGGTCTTTCTTATGAAAGAGGCGGTGCTCTGCTGGGAATCGTTGGCGTCTATCCATTCGAAACCTTTTCCGCTGAAATTGAATTCGTGCAGAGCGGGCATCGCCCTGTACAGAGTGTTTAGGTCCTTCACCCAGGTCTGCACGCCGGAGTTTTCTTTTTCGCCCAGAAGATGCCAGTCCACGCTGGCGTCGTGGTTCCATTCATTGTACTGTCCTATCTCTCCTCCCATGAACAGAAGTTTCTGTCCCGGCTGCGCGTACATATTGCCGAAAAGGAGTCTGAGATTCGCGAATTTCTGCCACTTGTCCCCTGGCATCTTGTTCAGAAGGGAACCTTTGCACTGCGTGACCTCGTCGTGCGAAAGAGGCAGGACGAAATTTTCGGAAAAAGCGTACAGCATACGGAAATTAACGGCGTTGTGATGATATTTTCTGTAGACCGTGGCTTTCTGCATATACCCCAGCGTGTCGTGCATCCAGCCCATGTCCCATTTGAACCCGAAGCCGAGTCCGCCGAGATAAACTGGCCGCGAGACCATAGGCCAGGCGGTCGATTCTTCTGCGTAGGTCTGGGCGCCGGGGAAATTTTCATACACTACGGAATTAAACTGTTTGAGGAAGGAGATGGCCTCCAGATTCTCGTTTCCGCCGTATTTGTTCGGTATCCATTCTCCCGCTCTTCTGGAGTAATCGAGATACAGCATGGAGGCCACTGCGTCGACTCTCAGGCCGTCGGCGTGGAATTTGTCAAGCCAGTAAACCGCGCTGCTGAGGAGAAAACTCCTCACCTCGTTTCTTCCGAAATTGAAAATAGAACTCTTCCAGTCCGGATGGAAGCCCTGTCTCGGGTCCGCGTGTTCGTACAGATGCGTCCCGTCGAAAAACTGCAGTCCGTGCGCGTCGGTAGGAAAATGCGCCGGCACCCAGTCGAATATCACGCCTATATTGCTGTTATGCAGCCTGTCTATGAGGTACATCAGGTCCTGCGGAGTGCCGTAGCGGCTGGTCGGAGCGAAATATCCGGTCGTCTGATAGCCCCACGATCCGTAGAAAGGGTGTTCCGTCACCGGCAGGAATTCCACATGGGAAAAGCCCATTTTAACAACGTAATCCGTCAGTTTGTCCGCCAGTTCCCTGTAAGTGAGAAATCTGTCTCCTTCTTCAGGAACTCGCATCCACGAACCCAGATGAACTTCGTATATCGAGACGGGACTTTTCAGTCCGGTCAGTCTGGCCCTGGTGTTCATCCACAGTTTATCGCTCCAGTTGAAATCGTTGTCCCATACGACGGAAGCCGTTTTCGGGGGAGTTTCGGAAAAGAAAGCGAAAGGGTCCGCTTTTTCAGCTGTGAAATTATTATACTGCGAGCGGATATAATATTTGTAATTGCAGCCTTTTTTTACTCCGGGGATGAATCCGCTCCATATTCCGGAACTGCCTTCCGGGTAAAGCGGCGCGGCGTTTTTGTTCCAGAAGTTGAAATCTCCTATGACGTTCACGGCGCGCGCATTAGGGGCCCACACTGAAAACCTAGTCCCTTCCGCGCCGTTCTCAGATGTCAGATGCGCCCCCATCTTATCGTAAAGGCGTATATGGTTCCCTTCATTGAAGAGATACAGATCTTTGTCTCCGAGCGAGCATAATTTGTTCTTTTCCATAAAAAATACTATATATAAAAAAAAGCGGGCTTGTCCAATGGTAAAAACTTAAGCGGAGCGCCAGCGGTTTCGGAAGCGGCGCTATTTTTCCTTTTCAAAGCTTAAGGAATTAGTTTAGAATATAATGTATGATAGAATATCTAGATCCAGTTGAAGCCAGGGTCATGGGAGCTCTGGCCGAGAAGTCTATAACGGTAAAGGAACAGTATCCGCTTACCTTCAATGCACTGTTGCTTGCCTGCAATCAGAAAAGTAACCGCGATCCGGTCATGAATCTGGACGCCAACGCCCTTGGAAAAGCCGTGGACGGGCTTATAGGCAAGATCCTTGTGAGACGGAGTATGTTCCAGGGGGAAAGGGTTCCGAAATACTATCATAATATGGACGGCCTCATAGACTCTGAAGATCCGAAGGTCACAGGTATTTTCATAGTTCTGCTGCTCAGGGGTCCGCAGACGGCCGGCGAGATTAAATCCAGAAGCGAGCGTTTCTGCAGTTTCGAAAGCGTGGCGGAAGTCGAAGGACTGCTGCTTTCTCTCGCGTCAGCGGAAGAACCTATGGTGATGAAACTGCCCCGCGCGGCCGGCCAGCAGGCTGACAGGTACGCCCATCTTTTCTGCGGCGTTCCTGAAATTAAGGAATCGCCGAATCTGCGCGCGGAGGGACCTGCGGTTTACAGAGACCGGGTCGGCGAACTTGAAATCCGCTTGGCGGCTCTTGAAGAGCTCGTTCGGAAGCACGAGGCCCTGCTCAAGGCTAACGAGGCTCTGCTAGAAAAGCCTGAACCCGCCGCATCCGGCGGCGACGGAGAAGCCGCCGTCAGGGAAGGTTCCGTCGAAAATAAAAAGGAATATTAAAAAAAAGCTGCGGGGCCGGCGTTTTTTTTGCTATACTATCTGAGAAGTAGTTTCAGCGGTTCTTTTAAAAATTGTTTTCCGGTTGGGTGGCTGAGCGGTCAAAAGCAACGGTCTGTAAAACCGTCGGGTTCTGCCCTACATAGGTTCGAATCCTATCCCAACCAGAATAAACGCACGGGTGGCGGAACTGGTAGACGCGTACGGCTCAGGACCGTATGAATGTATAGTTCTTAAGGGTTCGAGTCCCTTCCCGTGCAAAAAAAATTTGCTGCCTTTAAGGCGGCTTTTTTTATGCCCTTTCATGAGCTTTTTTGATTGACACGTTCCGCAAAAAATTATACATTTACTAAATTAGTGTATAACAGCATACTATTCTCTGAAGGAAATATCTATGGCTACAAAAAAGAAAAATACAACAGCTTTAAAAACTGCCTCGAAGAAGCCTGGCGACGGGGCCAAAAAGAATAAAAGCGGCGCTGTTAAAGCCGCGAAAACCGCGCCTGCGAAAACACTGAAAAAGGCTGCCGCGCAGCGCCAGGTCCGGCTTTCAGCCTCGCAGGAAGAAAAAAAACAGTCGGCCGGAAAAAGCCAGGAACAGCTGGATCTTTCTAGGGTCAAAGAAGAACTCCTGGAAATGAGGGACGAGCTGCTGCAGAGGGTGTCGGATAAGAAGAATCTCGACATAGAGAACGACAGCAGCGGCGACGCCATCGATCTGGCTACTAGGAGTCTCGACAATGAGATGATATCGGAAGTGTCCAGCAACGACCGTAAGAAGCTGCACGATATCAACGCGGCTCTGAGAAAAATAGAGAAGAAAGTATACGGCGTCTGCGAGCATTGTCTTAAACCCATAGAGCAGAAACGCCTCAAATATATTCCCGAAGCCAGGTATTGTATGAAATGTCAGGGAATAGCCGAGATAAGCCGCATCAACGAGGAAAGCAGCTCCGGCGGCTCCTCTTTGGAATAGAGTTTTTCACTGCGGAATTTAAGCCCGGCGGATATCGTTAAAATCCGCCGGCTGGGATTTCGGCCCGGGAATGTTCATCTTATTATGTTTAACGGTCTGCTTCGCTCCGCTCGCTTTCGGCAGCGTAGAGCCGTGGGCCTGTTTTTTGCTGCAGCTTTCCGTATTTTCTTCCGCGCTTTTTTTATTGCTCAAAGGCGGCGCTTCCAGACATAACCATTTTAAAAAAACGCTTATTCCCGCCGCGCTTTTTATCGCTTTTATCGGTCTTCTCCAGCTCCTTCGGGAAAATCCGGTCAACGGACCTTATTACTTTTTGTTCACATCTTGGCGGCCGGCCACGGCTTCCGCCGTGATAATGTGGTGCTTTTACGCGGCCTTGCTTTTTATCGTACCGCAGATCGTGTGCAGTCCGCAGAGATTCAAAAGATTCCTCTGGGTCGTTTTTCTGACCGGCTGCGCCGTGGCTGCGATAGGAATAATTCAGGGAACGGGCGGAGAAAGCAGACTGATTTACGGCATCAGGGAGGCTCCGGGCAATCCATTCGGCCCGTTTATAAACAGAGACCACGCGGCGAATTTCCTTCTGATGTCTGCGATGTGCGGTTTCGGCCTTTTTTTCGCGGGACTAAAAGAAATAATACGGGCCGGAGGCACCGCGGATTTTTACAACGGGATAGCCGCGGAGGCTGCGCTTTTCGCCAGTTCCGCCGGGCTTATCTTCGTTATTTACGAGATAGGTTGCCGCGGCGCGCTTTATTCTTTCGCCTTGACCTGTCTCGTCTTCGGTATAATCGGCAGTTTTTTCATGATCCGCGGGAAAAAGATACGCGCTGCCGCGCTGGCCGGTCTCTCGCTCCTTCTGGCCGGGCATCTGTTCATACTTTACAACAATCCTCGGCTCGCCGGGCTCGAGGGGGGAAAAATATCAGGCACGGCGCTCAGCCGTCTCGATATGTATAAATCCGGTCTTAATCTGCTCGGGGATTATCCGGTTTTCGGAACCGGTCTCGGCAGTCTGCGCCAGAGTCTCCACTATTATAAGATAAACGGAATGTCCCGCAGGAAGATAGTGGACAGCCTGCACAGCGACTTTCTGGAACTGTTCGTGGAAACAGGATTTGTCGGAGGCGCGGTTTTCTGCGCGGCTGTCCTGGGCGCTTTGCTTTTCGCCCTGAAACGCTGGAAGGAGTGCCGGTCTTTCAGAATGAAAGCCCTTTACGGCGGCGCTATGGCCGCTGTTGTGGCCGCCGGCCTGCACAACTGCGTGGAATTCGGTTTCTCGATGCCGTCTAATTCTCTCGTGTGCTTTTCGCTGCTCGGGCTGCTGGCCTCGGCGCCGGTGAGGCTCGGCAGGCATATGCACGAAAGTTTCGAAGAAGAGATCAGGGGTCCGGAGCCTTCCCCGATGACGAAATGTCTTGCCGCGGCTGTGTTTTTGTCTCTCTTGTATATCCCTTTCCGCCACGCCGTCGGGAGCGTTTATTACGCCGCTTCCAAAGACAGCCGCCTCCAGTTCTACAGCAGAGAGGCTTATGCCGCCGAGGCGATAAGCTGGTATAAGGACGCCGATTATATCCTTTACCTCGCCAGTCTCAGATATAATTACACTTTCCGCAGAAAGCCTATATCGCCCGAGGTAAAACTGGAAAACCTGAAAAGGGATCTGCGTCCTTATCGGAGCCGTCTGCAGACGGATTTCAATATGAACAGATTTTATTACGCGGCTTCAGCGCGCCTGCTGAGACTCGGCGGCGCCGCTGGCGGCGCTCCCGTTGCGTCGGATTACGCTCTCGCCGCGTCGGTTCTGCCCGGCCGGGACGCCGGTCTAAAATAAATTTGCAAAAACAGAGGCAAATTTGTTACTATATAATTACTATGTACGCAATAATCGAAACAGGCGGAAAACAATATAAAGTGGTACCCGGTGAAGTTCTGCACGTTGAGAAACTGGAAGGTAAAGAGGGCGAGGAAGTTAAATTCAACGCCGTCTGGGCCGCTTCAGAAGAAAACAACACGAACTCAGGGATAAAGTCTCCTGCTGGAACAGTTACAGCGAGGATACTTCGCCATTTGCAAGGACCGAAGATAATTGTTTTCAGAAAGAAAACAAAAAAAGCTTATGAAAAAGCTTCCGGCCATCGTCAGGCGCTTACCGAGATTGAAGTGAAAGAGATCCAGTTGGCATAAGCTCTGATTTTACACCGCTCCTTGGCGTGGATAACGCAGGGACGGCTATTTGATTAGTTTTGAGGTTTAGTTATGGCTCATACAAAAGCACAAAGTTCCAGCGTGAACGGGCGCAACAGTCCGGGACAGCGTTTAGGCATTAAACGGTACGGACAGCAGGCCGTAAAAGCAGGAGAAATCATCTGCCGTCAGCGCGGAACCAAGTTTCTGCCCGGCGAGAACGTCGGCATCGGTTCAGATGATACCCTTTACACAAAGATAGAGGGTGTTGTAAAATTTGAATGGGCTAAACGCGGAAAACAGATGATAAGCGTTTATCCCGCTGAGAAATAATTTTCGAAACAGGAACCGCGAAACTCCCGCATAGCCTTAGCCCGGCTGTGGGGAGTTTTTCATTTAAAATATTTTATTTATGAACAAAACTGGCAATAACCGCACTTCTTCGGATTTTATAGATGTCGCGAAGGTTTACCTTAAAGCGGGGGACGGCGGTAACGGATCCGCCTCTTTCCGCCGGGAAAAATTTATACCGTACGGAGGACCGGACGGCGGACACGGTGGAAAAGGCGGAGATATATGGTTCGAAGCCACGACTAATGTCACCACTTTGTCAGAAATAGCTTTTCACCCGCATGTAACGGTCCCTAACGCCTCGTCGGGGAGCGGCGGCAAATGCGACGGCGCCAAAAGCGAGGATAAGACTGTTTACGTTCCCGTCGGCACAATAGTCCGTGACGGCGGCAGGATCATAGCCGACCTGAGCGAACCGGGTCAGAGATTCCTGGCCGCAAGGGGAGGCCGCGGAGGTCGCGGCAACGTGGCTTTCAAGACTCAGTTCAACACGGCGCCGAAAATATCCGAGAACGGCGAGCCGGGCGAAAGTCTGGAACTCGTGCTGGAACTCAGCGTCATGGCAGACGTCGGTCTGATAGGTTTCCCGAACGCGGGAAAATCAACGCTGCTTTCCGTCATATCCGCCGCCAGGCCTAAGATAGCGGATTATCCTTTTACCACCGTATCTCCTAATCTCGGCATGGTCAGCCATAAGGGGAATGTTTTCGCGGTGGCCGATATCCCGGGGCTTATAGAAGGGGCGCACGAAGGCAGAGGGCTCGGAGACGTTTTCCTGAAGCATATCCTGCGAACCAAACTGCTCGTTCATCTTATAGACCCCATGGGTTTCGGCGATATCAAAGCCGAGAAATCGGTAAAGATAATAGAAGACGAACTTAAGGGTTTTCACAAGGCCCTCGGTAAGAAGAAAATAATTCTGGCCGTCAATAAATCTGATCTTCCGGAGGCTGAGAAAGTATATAAGAAGCTCAAGGCCAGATATAAAAAACGCCAGGTCTTTCTGATCTCGGCTGCCGCGAACAAAGGGATAAGCAGGCTTCTGGACGCGATCATAAAACTGCTGCCGGAAATAGAACCTGACGACATATACAAGGCCGAACTGGCCGGGCAGCCCGCGGAGCCGGAGATGAAGAAAGGTTTCGTCCTCGGCCGCGACGCTGACGGGGCCCTGAGGGTTTCCGGTGAAAAGATCATGAAGATAATAGCCATGACTAATTTCACTCAGGCGGATTCCTGGGACAGACTGCGCCGTATATTCCGCGTCATCGGTCTCGACAAGGCGATAAAAAAGGCCGGACTGGAAGAGGGCGACACCGTCAGGATAGGCGAACGCGAGTTCGAATGGTCGGATGAGCCCTTACCTTCGAGACGTCCCGGAAAATTCGCTTATAAGTACCGTAAGAAAGAAGATTATTCCGATCAGATATAATAAAAAAGGCGCCGTTCAACGGCGCCTTTTTTATGCCGCCTTTTAATCCGTCATACGGGGAGTTTGCCGCAGGCTTCCGCTGCTCCGGTCATTACTTTCGCCGCGTATTCCTGGAAAGCCGGTATCGGACAATAAGCGCACAGGGCGGAAAGCAATTTTCCTGTCAGGGCGTTTACCGCGAAGGGGCTGCCGAAACTTACCGCGGACACTTCCCGGTGTTTTTTTAAGATCTCGTCTATTTCGGTTTTTTCCTCTTCGGTAAGATTAATCTTTCCGCTGTAAGCCCTCGGGCCGGAGAATATCCCTATTATTATCTTAGAACCGGCCGGAGTGCCTTCCCCGTAGGGCAGCACTTTTATCCCTTCAGCTTCCAGTCCGGCCTTGAAGACCGCTCCCGCAGTCTCTTTGCGTTTGCCTGGTTCGGAATAATAGACTCTGTCGCCTTTTTTCAACGGGGAGAGCTGTTTTTTTATCCATGTGAGGCAAAGCGGCGCGGCCTCGGAATTAAATTCGACTGATTCTTTTTTGCGCAATACGGAAAAGGGAGGACGGGGCCGGTTTCCACGGTATCCGCGCAGCTTTTCGATCCTGGCCGAGGCTTTTTCGATCCTGGCTTCCGCTATATCTCCGTCCGCGACAGCTTTTTCCAGCGCTTCCATGAGACTGTAAGGGTCACGCGGGTACAGAAGTATATCCGCGCCGGCTCTTAAGGCTTCCACTCCGGGTTCTCCGTACTCGTCCAGCGCGTTCATATTGAGGGCGTCCGTTATTATAAGTCCGCCGTAACCCAGTTTTTCCCTTAGCAGTTTCACAGCTTTTTCCGACAGCGACACTGGTTTTTCCGCGTCTATGGCCGGGACCAGAAGATGGCCCAGCATAACCGACGGAACCTTATCTAGGATTTTCCTGTAAGGCAGCATATCCTGCGCGAATATATTTTTCAGGCTGTCTTTTATCACCGGCATCGAGAGATGAGAATCCGCCACGGTTTTCCCGTGCCCCGGAAAATGTTTGAGCGTTGTTATAACGCCTTTTCCGGCCGCTCCCGCCACGAAAGCTTCGGCCATGCCGGATACCAGTTCAGGGGAAGAGCCGAAAGAACGCACGTTCACTATCGGGTTTTCCGCTTCGCAGGCCAGGTCGGTTACCGGCGCGAATATCCAGTCGAGACCGAGGGCGAGCGTTTCTTCGGCCGTTATCTCTGCTTTTCTGAAAGCCAGCTCCGTATTCAGCGAGGCTCCGGCGGCCATGTTTACGAACAGTTCCGTGGCTCCTTCGGCTCTCCTGCCGGCTCCTTCCTCGTAATCCGCCGCTATTAATATCGGTCGGCCCGCAGCTTCTCTCAGGGCTTCGGAAGTCTCAAAGATTTCCGGTGCGGAACCGCCGTAAAAACAGAATCCGCCGACACCGGCTTTCGCCAGGGCTAAACCGTCTTCCTGTCTGGTTTTTCCGAACCTGTATTCGGGGAAAATAAGTCCGGCCAGCTTTTTATTTTTCATTTTTATCCAGTTTTTCCTGTTTTTTTATTTCCGCCCACTGTTTCAGCACGTGTTCAGGGTCGTTTATCCCCGTTTTATTTCCGAAAACATGCGGATGTCTGCGCACTAGTTTTGAATTCAGGCCGTGTATGACGTCTTCCAGTGTAAATCTCTTTTCCTCGCGGGCGAGTTCGCAGTGAAAGGCTATCTGCATAAGCACGTCGCCCAGTTCCTCGCAAAGATTGTCCCAGTCTTCGGCTTTGACCGCGTCCGCCACCTCTTCCGTTTCCTCTTTCATGTGTTTCAGTAATGTCACATGGGTCTGTTTTCTGTCCCACGGACAGCCGCGTTCGGACAGGAGGATTCTCATTATCGTCATGAGGTCCTCTATCCTGCCGCTGTCTTTGAGTTTTTCTCCTAGCTCGATAAGATCTTTTCTGTCGTCGTTTTCCATAAAAATAAATCCTTCCGAAAGCAATGCCTGATAGATAAATTATATTACTTTTGGACGCGGTTTGGCGGAGGGAGGTCCTGTCGAAAACCGCTTTAAATTTAACTATTATTTTTTATTCTTTTACAAAAGTGTATAAAATTATATAATTTAAAAGATTATTTAGGCTGTAGCAGCTGTCGGCGCCGTATTTCTTTGCAGCGATCACTTTAACGGCGGCTTGGTTTCTGACCTGAAACTGGAGGCCCGGATTTTAATGAAAAAAAATAATATTCGCATTTTAGCTTTGTCCTTGTTTTCGGTGTGCCTGTGCTCTGGCGTCATATCGGCTCAGGAAAAAGAGAGGATATCTCTTCTTCCCGAAGACGTGGATATAACCGGACGTGAACTTAGCGTGAAATCCGGGGAACTGGCGATAAAAGTCCCTTTCAAAGGGTCCAGCATAGCCCAGGACGTAGTGCAGATAACTTCGCCTATAGAAGGCCGCGTTATGGAGCTGTATCCGAAATTAT
>Ga0070399_1004919_pt1 | contig 10728 bp, 13 predicted proteins | sample BioMet4_FD_61217 | JGI IMG/M metagenome (GOLD analysis project Ga0070399, IMG submission 61217) | Microbial communities from bioreactor (seeded with sewage sludge) at LBNL, California, USA - Biofuel metagenome 4 (version 1) | ecosystem: Engineered > Bioreactor > Anaerobic > Unclassified ... | reverse complement strand
TCCGTGATCAGCGATTACGAGAGCGGCAGGAGAAAGAGCCCCGGAACCGCCGTGGTCGGCAAGATTGTCGACACCCTCCTCGCCGTTGACGAGGAAAACGGCGGCAAACACATCCACAAATTTTCCTCCATGCTCTTTACTGGTGTCGATGATGAAGTCATTCTCGACATCCACGAGTACACGAACCCCATACCCCTGCAGGAGCTCACTGATGCAATCGGCTGTGCCCTGCTCTGCGGGCCCATGGAACAGACCATTTTCGGGTACACTGTGGTAAACAGCCTCAATGCGATCCTCCAGCTTTCTGCCGAGGAGTTCAACCGCATCTATGGCTGGAGCACCGAACGGGCGCTCATCTTTACCAATGTCTCGACCGGCAAATCGCCGATGGTCGCGATCCGGGTGACGGCATTCAAGCCGCGGTGCGTGATCCTTCAGGGGATCGCCGCGGAAAACGTCCACCCGTTTGTCGCAAAGATGGCGGAACGCGATCACATCACGGTGCTCTGCACCGAGATGGAGATCGATAAGATTGTGAGTACACTGAGGGAGAAAGAATGGTAGGCATCATCACCTACGGTGCATACATACCGAGATACCGTATCAAGGTTGAGGAGATCACCCGGGTCTGGGGCGCAAACGCCTCAGATATCACGGGCGGGCTGGGCGTATTTGAAAAGTCCGTGCCCGATCTCGACGAAGACGCCGCAACGATTGCGGTCGAGGCAGCAAGAAATGCGCTTAAGCGGCGCAGCGTTGACCCGGCAAAGATCCAGGCCGTATACGTTGGCAGCGAGTCGCACCCGTACGCGGTAAAGCCCACGGCCTGCACGGTCGGGGAAGCGATCGGTGCAACGCCGGTTATGACCGCAGCGGACTACGAGTTTGCCTGCAAGGCGGGAACGGCCGGCATCCAGACCTGTATGGGCCTTGTAAAAAGCGGGATGATCCCGTACGGCCTTGCCATCGGTGCCGATGTCTCGCAGGGTGCGCCAAGCGACGCCCTTGAGTACACCGCAGCGGCCGGCGGGGCGGCGTTCGTTATCGGGAACGACAACCCGATCGCAACGCTCAACCACACCTGCTCGTTTACCACGGACACCCCCGACTTCTGGCGCCGCGAAGGGCAGAGCTACCCCCGGCACGGCGGCCGGTTCACGGGCGACCCGGGCTACTTCAAGCACGTCAAGGGCGCAAGCAACCTGCTCATGAAAGAAGTCGGGACGGCCCCGAAGGACTACACCTACGCGGTCTTCCACCAGCCAAACGCGAAATTCCCGCAGAAGGTGGCAAAAGACCTCGGCTTTAAATCGGAGCAGATTAAGCCCGGCCTTGTGGTCCCGCACCTCGGGAACACCTACTCGGGCGCATCGCCCATCGGCCTTGCGGCAACGCTCGATATCGCAAAACCCGGCGATCGGATCTTTGTCTGCTCGTTCGGGTCCGGCGCAGGCAGCGATGCCTTCGATATCACGGTGACCGATGCGATTACGGGAAAAGACTTCAACCGCGGAGCTGCGCCATCGGTACAGCAGCTGCTTGCAAACCCCATCTACCTGGACTATGCACGGTACGCGAAACACAAGGGAAAGATCGTGATGCAATCATGAGAGACGTAGCAGTTATCGGGATCGGGTGCACGAAGTTCGGCGAGAAGTGGGAGAGTTCCTTCCGGGATATTTTTGTCCAGGCCGGTGCCCTTGCGCTCGAAGACGCCCAGATGTCGGGCGAGCAGATCGATGCAATGTACGTCGGGAACATGAGTGCGGGCCGGTTCATCGGCCAGGAGCACATCGGTGCCCTGATTGCCGACTACGCGGGCATGGCAAGCCGGCACATCCCCTCGACCCGTGTCGAGGCGGCCTGTGCATCGGGCGGCCTTGCGTTCCGGCAGGCCGTGATTGCGGTCGCGAGCGGCATGGAGGATATCGTTGTCGCGGCCGGCGTCGAGAAGATGACCGATGTCGGCTCGGACGAGAGCACCGATACGCTGACCGGCGCCGCCGACCGTGAATGGGAAGGCTTCATGGGCGCAACGTTCCCGGGCCTGTATGCGATGATCGCAAACGACTACATCCACAAGTACGGCCTGACCCGCGAACAGCTGGCGCAGGTGGCAGTCAAAAACCACTACAACGGCGCACGCAACCCCATCGCACAGTTCCAGAGCGAGATCACGCTCGATACCGTGATGAAGTCCACGATGGTTGCAGAGCCGCTCCGGCTCTTCGACTGCTCGCCGGTTACGGACGGGGCAGCGGCAGTGATTGTCGCACCGCTCGACCGGGCAAAGGAGTTCACGGACACGCCCATCAAGGTGCTTGCAACGGCGCAGGCCAGTGACTCGATCGCGCTGCACGACCGGCGCGACATCTCGACGCTGGATGCATCGGTTGCGGCCGGCCAGCGTGCGTTCAAGATGGCGCACCTGACCCAGAAGGATATCGACATGGTCGAAGTCCACGACTGCTTCTCGATCGCAGAGCTCTGCGCAATAGAAGACCTCGGCTTCTGCAAGAAGGGAGAGGCCGGAAAGTTCACTGCTGACGGCGAGACTGCCCTTGGCGGAAAGATCCCGGTGAACACGAGCGGCGGCCTCAAGGCCTGCGGCCACCCGGTCGGAGCGACCGGCATCAAGCAGGTCTGCGAGATCGTCCAGCAGCTCCGCGGAACGGCCGGCAAGCGCCAGATCGATGGCGCGAAGATCGGCATGACGCACAACGTGGGCGGGACCGGGGCTACGGTTGCAGTCCACATTCTCGGGAGGGTATAATCATGACGGTTGCACGGTTCTGGCGGCACCTGCCCCAGCGCTACAACATGGTGGGAACGAAGTGCGAAACCTGTGGCAGGCATTTCTTCCCGCCCCGCTCCCTCTGCCCGGACTGCAGGCGGGCGGGCAAGATCGTCCCGCACAAGTTCACGGGTTCCGGCACGGTCGTCACCTACACGGTGATCCACACGGCAGCCGAGCAGTACTCGATGCTCACCCCGTACGTGCTTGCGATCATCAAGCTCGACGAAGGCCCGCAGATCACGACCCAGATTGTCTGCGACCCGTCTGCGATTAAGATCGGGATGCGGGTGAAAAGCGTGTTCCGCAAGATCGCCACCGATGGCGAGAGCGGCATCATCCACTATGGCACGAAGTTCGTGCCGGTGGAGTAAACTTTTTTATTGTCGGAAAGGCATTGCGAAATTTCCCTGGCAAGACCTGATTTTATTATGGCTCACTGAAAATACTTCAGTGTGACAACGATCTCAATTCCGCGGATCAACGATGATCCCCGGGATTTCGATACCCTGTTTTCGATCTGGAAGGCCTGCCAGGATCCGCAGCATATCGATCTTGATTTTGCCAATTGTGATTTTTTAAAACAGAACGCCGTTGCATTCCTTGGCGGGATGATTGCGCATATCAAATCTGAGGGACGATCCGTTTTCCTCAGGGACGATACCCTTTCACCGGCGCTCAGGGCCAATCTGGAACAGAACGGTTTTTTGTACGAAATGGGCCTTGATGTTCCCCCGTGGGACGGGAATTCCGTGCCGTACCGCCAGGACCAGCAGCCGGATATGGACACGATCTCCCAGTACCTCAAAGAGAAATGGATTGGCAGGGGATGGCTTAACATCCATCCGGATCTGACTGAAGCAATCGTAGGTAATGTTCTTGAGATTTATTCAAACGCATTCACGCACGGATATTCCCCCATAGGGGTTTACAGTTGCGGGCAACGGTATCCCCTTCTGGAAGAATTAAAAATTACGGCAATCGATTTTGGGATTGGGATTCCCCGGTCTGTCCGCCAGTATTTACAATCGACCGGAAAACCGTACGCAATTCCCGATGACATGACATTGCAGATGGCATTCCGTGAAGGCTTCAGCACCCGGCCGGGACTCGGGGGTCTCGGGTTAAAGCTCCTCAAGGAGTTCATTCACTTAAACAACGGCCGACTGGATATCTACAGCCACAGTGGACACGCAATTATCGATGCCGCCGGAGAACGTTACGAGATGAGAGGCACGTTTTTCCAGGGCACGGTTGTCAATATCACGATAAATATCGACCAGAAGTTCTATTATCTCTCAGCAGAGAGTTCTAACCAGACACCGTTCTGATGGAGTATGATGATAAAGGTCGTTTCTGCAGTTGGAGAGAACTGTATAACGGTTGAAGACGGTGAACGGGTGTACCAGGCTATTCACCCGGAGCTTTCCTGCGGACATGATGTGACGCTGGATTTCACCGGGGTCTCGGTTTTTGCTTCGCCGTTTTTTAATGCCGCAATCGGGCAGCTCCTCCGCGATGTCCCGGCCGAAAGCCTGCAATCGCACCTGCACGTTGTCGGGCTTTCCGCGTACGGGAACCATGTGCTTGGGCGGGTCATCGATAATGCAAAACGGTACTACACAAATCCCCATTTCAGGGATTCTGTAGAGAAGGTTCTCGCAGAGCAGGCTAACGATGCCTGATGACCGTTGCGTACGATATTTTAGCCGACGTCATCGATATCCGTTTTGACAAGCCGAAACACCAGGACTCGTTTTTTGTCGATACCAATGTCTGGTACTGGCTGGCATATTCCCGGGCCTCGGTCTCGGCAAAATCCTACCAGGTCAAAGAGTACCCGGGTTACATTAAGAAAATCCGGTCGGTGAATGCCCGGTTATCCCGGTGTAACCTGATCCTTACGGAACTGGCGCACATTATTGAAAAGACGGAATTCGGGATCTTCTGTTCTGCGAACAAAAAAGATCCTAATGCCTATTCCATGAAAGAATTCCGCCACGACCGCTCGGCAAATCGTGAGGATGTCACACAGGAAATTGAAAGTGCGTGGATGCAGGTCGGGCAGTTGTCCGGGCTCGTCCCCATGACAATCGATGAAACTGCCGCAACAACGTTTATTGCCGATCTAAAATCCAACAGACTCGACGGATACGATCTCCTCTATCTGGATCTCCTGCGAAAGCAGCATTTTTCCATTCTTACCGATGACGGAGATTTTGCCACGGTGCCGGGGATTACGGTATTTACCGCAAACCTTCAGGTGATCGATGCTGCACGGGCCTGCGGGAAACTGAAGTCGAGATAGGACGGTTTTTTTCGCATTTCGTTTTGGTAATTATACCGTACTCCTGAAATGGCTCATGGAGCCAGAACAACATGTCGAAATTTTTTGGTTTTTTCGACACATCCCGGTGATGTGTCGATTGGTTCGATATGTTGAAATTGCTGGGACAATTATGAGAGGGAGAACGGTCGTGACCTTTGCCGTGATCCACACGGCGGCAGAGAACTATTTTGTGAAAAGTCCAATAACATGACCAATAACATCGCTCTGAATAGGATCCATCTCTTTAAAGACGAAATACGTGGGTTTCTGAAGACCGTGATATAATTCCATACCATTATCATAGAGATGAAATCCTTCAATTTTTTTATAAGGAATTTTCATAGGTTTGCCAGACACAGCACAGAGATGAATGTTTTTGTCAGTTACAATCAATGCCCCAGCACCAACATCAACACGATCATAAACAGGGATTGATTGTCCGGAACTCATACGAAAACCCTTCAATCCAAATACCGGCATGGAAATTCCCGTGCGCTGGGAACGGACGTATTTTGATTTTTGAGCTCTTGCAGCACAAACGACATACACTTTTTCATCAGTTTTCATAGAGTTTGCAGTAGTGCCCAAAAAAGAATAGAAATCCGCATCTTTTTTGATTTCTTCAAGTTGATCTATGGCTGTTGCCGTCAAATTTTTTTCAAGATGCCGATGTAATTCGGCTAGCAGTTTAGACTTTTCCTGCTCTTTTTTCTGGAGCTCGACCTCCTCGCATTCTTTACATTTTTTCTTTCCGGCAATGGATCGAAAAAATCCTAACTCTTTCCTGCAATCACAACAGGTTGCCATTTCGATCATCTTTTGGTTATCTCAATTGATGTACAATTTTAGATTGGGTCAAACACTATTTAGATAATTTTATTTTAATCTGAGTACTCATTACAAACATGGCAATGATGGATTGGGCAAATATTGGAATCGATGCAGTATCCCTGGTTGTAACATTCATTATCACAACAATTCTTGCTGCATTTTTCCTGTGGTTAATCGATATAGCGCTCAAAGAAGTAGATTTTTTAACAATTCGTGAAGAGCCGAAAGCACAAGCAATTGCAAGTCTGGGATGGATGATCCTTTATGCACTTGTCTTTGCAGGGGCGCTCATGGCACCATTCTCTTTGGACGGTATAATCATTCGTGAAATCCTCTGGACTTTTGTCATGCTACTTGTGGCATCAGTTCTGACGATAATTGCAGTAAAATTCCTTAGCCCTTATATGAGATACTGCGGAAAGGAGGGGTTACAAAATCTGAGTAAAGATCGCATTGCGACTTCAATTTTTTATTTAGGGTTGTGCATTTTGATTGGAGTCATAAGTTTCAGTGCCCTGACTGCATGAGAGGTTGGAAAATCATGAACTCTACTTTATTGAAACAACTGATGAAAACCGGATCACTCGTGATGATCTTCTGTTTTTCGCTTTCATTTTTTTTCGGAGTTATCGCTGACGCATCAGCTCCCGCAGCTCAAGAGTACTCATCTTCTTTGACATCTCTATTAACTCCAAGCGACCCAGAGAACCATAATTTGAAATTTAGAAATTTCGAATCAAATTCTTTTTATTTTGGCTCATCGCCAAACAGCGTTAATGTAACTGAGAAAGTATACGTGAGATCGTATCATCGTAAAGATGGTACATATGTTCGGGGTCATTATCGCAGAGATCCCCGGTAATCGTTACGCTTTATTCTAATCTTTTCACACTCCCTTTTGTGTGATCACCCACACATCTTCGATTTACTACTAACATACCCGGATCATTTTATGGAGTGTCCTTCTTTGGTGTGGATTTGATGTATTTCCTCCTTGCGAACCGATCGGAATATCGCTCGAAGGCAGGTTTTGCATAATTACATGAAATGTACAGTTTAAGGACCGCCATTATGTCCGGATTTGCTCTTCTACCCATGCGACAATTTTTTCTGCTCTATCCAGAAGGTCCTTATATCCTTGTTCAGTAAGTGGATCGTATTGTCCCGGGTATCTCCGATCAACCGCGTAATCCATCGGTGAAGCTGATGATCCTATTTTCCATGGAATACACCAAGGGATCAACCCTTCCCCATAAAAAAACGGAGTGTTTGATGCAGTTTTAATCTTGTCGGGAACAATTATATTTAATTCTTCAATTTTTTTAATTAAGAAATCGAGGGAATGTCCAGTTTTCCCGTAGGGGGGTTTAAAATCTGGTTCGGAATGATAAAAAACAAGTACGGATTTAAGCGATTTTTCTATTGCTGCATGACAATTATTACCGAGATCTTCGTAAATAATATCATCAGAAATTTTTCCTATCCTAGCAATGCTTAAATTGCTTTTCGCTCTTGCCAGCCATTTTTTGGATTCAACATTATTTTTCATAATAACTCCTCATAATCTCTTTGAGAATAGATTTCTTATCATGCTGCTTGTGGCATCTGTCCTAACGATTGTCGCGGTGAAATTCATCAGTCCATACCTGCGTTACTGAGGGAAAGACGGTCTGCAAAGTCTGGGTAAAGATCGTGTAGCGACTTCAATTTTTTATCTGGGATTGCGCATTCTGATCGGCGTAATATGTTTCAGCACACTTGACCGCGTGAAGCTAGAAAACAATGAACCTTTATGTGGGGAAACGAATTGTGAAAAACGGATTACAGGCAATAATCATTTGCTTTTCATTTTCATTTTTTATGGAGTTATGACTGTTTTTTTGGTTCTCATTCAGGAATTTATGAATGTTTTTCGATACATCGAGTTCAGATTTCTCATATCGGAATCCGCAATACTTACAATAAACGGCATCTTCATCTGCGGATATTTTTCCACAAGACTCGCAGTGGATTCCCATTATTTTTCAATCTGTGAAGGAGTAGATATACTAGATCCTCAATCTGGCGTTAAATCCACTTATGAAAAATAAATTCAAAACTCTTATGATAAAGATTATGACATTCATTAGTTAGGAGCGAAATATCAGGAGAATTCGATCCAAATGTCCTTACAAGATCGGTCAAGAGGATATGAATTTTCAGAGCTGGAAAGGAAACTCATATTCTTTAGACAGAATGTTGGGTTTGTTAAATACCTCACAGAGGAGGGAAGATTATTTTCCCTCAATCCCTCCCCTTGGTTTGAATCTCTAAAAAACATTCATTATTTCGCTGAATCCTGTAATCCCCCGCCAAACAATGCGTGTGTGGAGGTTGAAGTAAGTCATGACGATGAAGTACTTCAACGAAACCAAAACGGGTTGTATGTGGACGTTTTGAGATATATCTGCGGGTGGAAACCCTTTGATTATCAACCGCTCCTCAAAAGAAAAAAATTGATTGATCAATCTCGGATTATAGACTTCTTCGCTCAATCATACCGTGGAAAAGAGGAGTTAACCGAAAGAATTGCTACATGCGCAGCCTTGTATGCATTCTCATCTCCACCAATTTCAGATAGTTCCGGGGGCGTGAATGCAGCAATTCTATCAAAAAAAGTTCTCTGGGACGCATTTAAGCGCCCGATGAAAATATTGCCCTCGGAATTTCTCAAACCGACTTCAAATCACTTCTATTGTTTAGCAGAAAAAGAGAGGATATTTCCTTCCATTCAGAGTGAAGAAGTCAACCTGGCTTTTTTACGCCCTGAAAAAATGATGGCAGATATTCCAATTTTTCTTGATGATGTATCTGTAAAAGGGATTTCCGGCATCCAAAAACAGGAGCTCGAAGACAATCAAAAATTCATCACGGCGTATCTGCTCGATTCCCTGATGCTCAAACCTGAACCATTAAAAAGTGTAGAAAAGGCCGTGACTGATGCAGTCTATGCAATTTCTGACGAGTACCGCAGATCCGGTATTGTGCCTTACAGACAAAACCTGGGTGATGCAATTCCATCGCTTTCAGCTGCCATAACTCGACTCAACCTAGCATCCGAAACTACAAAAGACCACGTCACGGAAGTACTGGACTTATGGAGAGAGATGCATAGAAAAACAAGATACAGGATGGGTGATTCGTTGTCAATTTCAAGATATTACGAAAGGATTTCCGACAATGCAAGAAGACTTTACACTGAACTCTATGAAACATTTGGTAAAGAGTGCTGGGTTCCAATGCAGGACGTTCTCACGCTTACTTCACTTAAAAATGATATTGATTTTAAACATGCCTTGGACGAACTTGTTGAGCAAGGATTGGCATTGCGAGATCGCCGAGGTGTAAAACTTCTCGAAAAAATGAGTTAGTGTAATTGCCCATTCCCGGGAGCCTTTTCCACCACCCCCACGACCCACGGTCCGGTACTCCCATTCCGGGCCCGTACCTGCCCCGGAATGCCCCCGCTCCCCGCCCGACACGCACTCATTCGTGCAAAACACGCACGAATTCGCGGATTTTTGGGATTATCACACCGTAGGAAAACGCAGCTAATAGCAGCGTTCCTGCGGCCGATCTTTTGCCGGACGGGTTCCTGTACGTTGTATGGGGAAAAGGGAGGTTTTTGGGAGGGGTCGATCCGAGGCCCGGGACCTGCGATCCGGCAGATCTGTTTCTCCGACGGAGAGTTTCCCGGGAACCCGGTGCCGGCAGGTAAAAATGTGCCAAAAATGCTGCACTTTTACACACTTTTTTGGGATCTGCTCCATACGCTGCCCGATTGCCAAAATACACGAGAATCGTGGCGCTGTAAAACCCTAATGTACGCTTTTGGGAGGCGGATCTCCGCTCATATGGGCTCTGGTATGCGGGAAATGAAAAGAAGGGCGGTTTTGGGGGTCGGAATCTCCGCGTTTCCTTGAGGGGCTCCGGGATAATCTTCTGTTGAAGAGTATCGACCGGTTACACAATTATTCACGAGGGAAATCCCGCACATGCTTTGCGGGTTTCTTCTCATAACTCCACAACCCTTTGACCAGGCCGGGCCCTCCATACTTGCCGGAATGCTCGCGGATCTCATAGTATTTGCCGGTCACCGGGTTGAAGATCTTTTTGGGTGGAGGGATGGAAGACACAATATCACAATCCGAATACTCCAGAACTCCTCTTACAACCACTCCATCAGTTTTTGCTTCAGCTCATCTTTCGAAGGTAGGTACAGCTGGTACTGTGAAGCATAGACATTGGAATTTTCCGGAAGCGTCAGCCGGACGAGTGCATCGTTCTTGGTCCGGCACAGGATGATCCCGATCGTTGGAGTTTCATCCGTCAGTTTCACATGCCGGTCGTAATAGTTGACATACATCTGCATCTGGCCAAGATCCGCATGGGTAATCTTCCCGATCTTGAGATCGATCAAGACATAGCACCGGAGAATCCGGTTGTAGAAAACAAGATCCACAAAATAGTGGTCTGCATCGAACGTGAACCGTTTCTGCCGGGCCTCGAAAAGAAAACCTTTGCCAAGTTCGAGCAGGAATATTCCCAGCTTATCGATGATCGCGGATTCGAGATCGCTCTCGGAATACCGGGCTTTCTCATCGAGCCCGAGGAATTCAAGGACAAAAGGATCCTTAAGCATATCTTCCGGTTTTTCGATCAGATGACCCTTTTGCGCGAGAGCCTTTACTCCGTTCTTGTCCCGGCTAAGAGCGAGCCGCTCATAGACCCCGGA
>Ga0070399_1004918_pt1 | contig 10730 bp, 12 predicted proteins | sample BioMet4_FD_61217 | JGI IMG/M metagenome (GOLD analysis project Ga0070399, IMG submission 61217) | Microbial communities from bioreactor (seeded with sewage sludge) at LBNL, California, USA - Biofuel metagenome 4 (version 1) | ecosystem: Engineered > Bioreactor > Anaerobic > Unclassified ... | reverse complement strand
GCTTATGAAACAGACGGTAGCAGCTGAAACATAACGTCCCGCTTTTTTACGGGAATTCCCAGTACGAAAAAAGGGAATTTTAAAGCCGAATTTAGGGAAAAACGCTTGACAAAAAACAATCGTAGGCGATACAGAATACTTTAGTATTCTGGAGCAGGTCTTTTCGACCCTGGCATTGCCATACTTATCCGCCAGCTTGAGAAGACTGACACACGGCTTGTATCCCTGTTCAGGCTCTCTGCCTTTTTCCAGGAAATGCCGGACGACGTGTTCTGTGTCTTCTCCTATTTCCCTGGCACGGCGGAGAAACTCATCCGAGTTATATGAAAGGTATTTCCGATGTGCTTCCGGCATATGCTCAGGGAGAATGATCGGGTCCTTCTGGGCCTCCTTTAAACGGACATGGGATGCGACCCTTTCGCCATTATAAAATGCTTCTACGGTCTTCGGCGTAAGCCGAATATCAATGTCGTCTCCGATCAGGTCATATGGAACACTATAGCGATTTAATCTGTCTGTAATGGTATAATCATTAAGGATCAGCGCAGTGGACCAGACTGCCGGTTCATATGGAGTGGCGGGAAGCGCGTTCATAAACATCTTCTCTTCCTGAAGATAAGCAAGCCTGCGGTTACCCGCCCTCTTTTTAAAAGGCTGAGTATTGAGAACTTCAAGCTTTTCCGCAGTTGCTTCCTTTAATTCGCTGATAGAGAAGAACTTCCGGTTACGAAGCGCCGCGATGATCCAGGTCGAAGCAAATTTCACAGATCCCTCAGCATGGCTTTTATCCTGGGGGTGGTGGACCCGGGCCGGGACTATCGCTGTGCCATAGTATTCCGCCAGTTCCTGATAGCTTTTGTTCAGGATCGTCTCATAACGACTATTTTCCGTAACGCCAGTCTTGAGATTGTCCGGAATCAGGAGACGCGGAACGCCGCCATAATAGTTGAAAGCATTAACATGTGCCTCCATCCAGGATTCTGCCCGCGTGTTCATGAAAGGTTCGACGTAGAAGTAACAGCTGCAGGGAAGCACAGAAACAAAAAAGTATGCCGGCTCAGAATCACCGGTAACCCGGTCATAAATCGGCATGGTAGCGCCTGCCCAGTCGAATTCTGCCGCATCTCCGGGTTTATGCTGAATCCGCATTGTAGCCTTGGTCTTTCTTGCCCAAGCCCGATACTTATCTGTGTACTGTGTGTACATGTAGGGAATGTCCCCGGAAGCACGGCAGTTATCACAATACTCTGACCAGAGCAAAGTGAGAGTGATGCCTTTCTTTGCCAGCTCATTGTGAATGTAGGCATAATCAGGTTCCCTACGAAGGGTTGTGTTATTGATCTGCCCCGGATAAAAAGTTTCATGGAGAAGTCTGTTAGTAACAGACTCATCCAGCGGCCAACATATGCCAGCCGCTTCTGCGGCTGTCAGGACAAACGAAATCGTATGTCTTGAACAGTGGACGCTTGCAGCGATTTGACGCTGCGAATAGTTGAGGCTTTTTAACCTCAGAATTTCTCGATAATCTACCACGATCATCGACCTCCAAATAGAATAGTCACACAAGTGTGTGCCTTATTCATTATAAGTCGATGAGCATGGAGTGGAGCTCTGTCCGTTAACGTGGGGCTCTCTGCGTGATGGTGGGGCTAAAAGTCCGTGCAAGCGGGGCTCTCATGACGGAATCTACAAGCGGATAGTGTCGCGATTATAACCAAGCCAGAACAATTTCTAAATGATATTGAAGAGATGGGCTATGAAATTCAACGTGATTTAGTCAAATATTTCGTTATTGATCAAGGGCTAATTGTGGATGATAATGAGCAAAAAGTAAATGATGGTTCATATATGAAATGTCTAATACAAGATATAATACCATCAGTAGAAAATGGAAATAAAACATATTCGTTTAATGCGGACTATGCTTTTAGGACTTTATTTTGTAAGGATATATATTTCAAAAATGAGCAAGAATATAGGATAGTATTACCGAATATTAAAATTGATGTGGGAACATGTTTTCCAGCAAAGATACAGGAAAAAATAGATGTAATTTCTTTACGGGATTTTTTTGCGAAACCGTATAAAGTGAATTAGATGTATGTGGATATTATTGTTTTTTATAGTCATTATTAAAAACACTATTCTATAGTTGTATATTCTGCTTAATATAATCCATTTGCGCGGAAAATCAGAACCACTTTAGCGATGATAATAAACCACCTTCATAGTAGATATACCTTTCAGTGTTTACACCGGTACGATGAAATTGCCAGTCCGGAGCCTGGAAACCAGTAGCCCGGGCTGGGGGATCATCAGTTGACTTCAATTTTTTCGCGGAATAAATCCATAAGAGAATGGATTTATAGTGTATTGTCAAATTTCTTAATACGGTTTTGAATTTCTGCTTTTGGCAGGCGTATCTTCCCACCATTAAGGTCGTCAAACGCTTTAAAACATTCAACGTAGACAGATGTGGAAATCAAGTTTTCACTCAACAATTGGTCTAATATTCCAATTGTGCCCATAACGGAAACACCTTCAGAAATGGCGGCTTTTCGCAAGGGGCCATCTCCTGTAAGTAATGTAATGCCACGGATCTTCGCGATCGCGAGGGCGACACAATCATACCGTGATGGCTTTTTGAATCTTCGAGAATATTCTATAGCCAGATAGAATTCTTCTTCGGAGAGTTCTGCTTTTTTTAGTCCAAGGTCAATCAGACGTTTGTTCAAGCCGGGCGGTGATAAAAGCTCATCCTCGATGGCGTCATTATTCATGAGGTAAATATAGGGAAGAAGAAACGGTAAATCCAGCCGGTCAATTAGAGAAAAATCCAGCCAGACATTTGTATCACTGCTGATATATTCCATACATCATACCTCGCTGAAACAGTGTTCTTCAACCTCAGTGAATGACATACGCAGCAGCTCGGCGCCTTTTTGTACGCTGATTTCATTTTCACTGACAGCACGGAAAACAAGCTGTTCAAAGAGCAGTGGTTTTTCTACTTTTATACGGCTTGGCTCGTTCTTGCGCCATCCCAGTTGACCTGCCTGAATGAAAAAATCTTTAGCTAGTGAACTGCTGATGATGCCGCAGAGCTCGGCGCGTTTTACAAGTAACATCATGGAGATTCCATACTCTTCGCATATAAGAATCATATCTTTCGTGATTGCTTTCCTACGTTCACCCAGTTCGCGTTTGGCATCCGGTTTGGAAAGCAGAAAGCAGCCGCTGATTGAAGTCGCGCGCGACTCGGCCTCTTTATCAGACATCGTTTCCGGCCATTGAAACATCAGATGAGCCAATTCATGAGCAATGGTAGAACGGTTTCGTTCCGGTGACATCAAGCTGTTTGCCACGATGTATGGACGGTCATTCACGAAACCATTCATTCCGGAAAATTTATCGTTCTTCATTTCTAACAGATAGACCAGAATTCCTGTATTCTCTAACGCGGCAATCAGATTACCAATCGGTCCATAGTCCGCGAATCTCAGATGTCTTCGCATATTTAAAGCGTTCTCCTCGTCATCATCGCTTAGGGGCAGCTGATGACAGAGTGGATAGTCCGGAAGTACTTCACCACCCAGTAATTCTACGACAGTAAAGAAACGGTCAAAGTATTCTTCAACAGACTCGCGTACGTATTCCTGTTGACTCCGAGTAAGCGAGCTGTTTTTTCGGAATTCTTCGTGACGGAAGACTAAATTCTCATTGCGTACCGCGAGAAAATCAGTGACTCTGGCACCAAGCGCGTTGGCCAATGATTTTATTGTTTCCATATTAGGCTTACGGGTTCCGTTTTCATAATTGGTAATTGCCATAGGAGTAACGCCGCATAATGAGGCAAGATCTTTCTTTGACATATTTTTCTTTAATCGATAGTATCTCAAATTTTTATTTAACATTGGAAGACCTCCCTTCTGTTTATATTATATCAAATTTAATAAAAAAATAAACACCACTAACGATTTTTCGAGAAAAAGATAGTTGTTCGAATTATATCAAGTTCCAGGTCCTGTATGACATGAACCATCCGGTCAATGAGATGTCAGAAGATGAGATTGACTCACAGTTTACAAATGAATAGAAAGTGTAAATGATATCTATATGTATGTAAACTAAACTTCGTTTGCTTCTATAAAAGATTAATACATAATATAGTTTACAAACGAATCGAAATTATGTATAATATCTATATGAATGTAAACAAAAGGAGGCGCGACTATGAATATGAATTCGGAAATATATCGCGCAATTAGAGCGAACAACAATATGATTACAACATCCGATGTTTTGTCGATGGGGTTTTCCAGAATGTTATTATCAAAGTATGTAAAAGAAGGATTGCTAGAGCGTTGCAGACAAGGTGTTTATATGCTTCCTGAAGAAACACAAGATGATATGTATACATTAATGCTTAGTTCAAAAAAAATAATTTTTTCTCACGATACAGCATTGTTTTTGAATGGGTTATCCGATCGAACTCCGTTTACGCATTCAGTTACGATTCCAAGCAATTCCTGTTTGCCAAAAGCAATTATAGGAGAATGTAATTGCTATTATGTGAAACCAGAGTTACATCAACTTGGGGCTATTGATAGGAAAACCACTTTTGGTAATATGGTTCGATGTTATGATGCGGAAAGAACAGTATGTGATTTACTAAGAAGTCGTACTCGTATAGATGAAGAAACTGTGATTGCCGCAATTAAAAATTATGCAGAATCGAAAAATAAAAATTTGAATAAATTGTCAGAGTACGCAAAACAATTTAAGGTAGAAAAAACTTTGAAGAGATATCTGGAGGTTTTATTATGAGTTCAAAAGCAATGAGTCTAAAGGGAAAAATAAAAAATTACGCAAAATCAAAAAGCATAGCAGCACAAGTGGTTTTGCGGAATTATATGTTTGAACGATTTCTTGCAAGATTGTCGATATCAGATCCACTATGGACCTTGATACAACACTTAGAAATTTGCCGCTAACTGAAGAAAAGATTATGGAAGCAGTGGAAAGTGTATGTAAAACTTCGTTAGATGATGATGTAATGTTTGAAGTGAAATCAATAGCGCCGATTAGGAAAGATGATCGCTATGGTGGATTCTGTGTAAGACTAGATGCAATATATGACACAATTGCAACCCCATTATCAATAGATGTTTCTACAGGCGATGTGATAACACCAGATGCCGTTGAATATGAATTTAGCGAAATATTTGATGAAGATGTAAGAATTAAGCTGTTGGGATACAATATTGAAAGCGTTATGGCTGAAAAGGTTGAAACAATTCTATGTAGAGGAATATTTAATACAAGACCAAGAGATTTTTACGATGTGTATATTCTTGGAACAACACAGAAGTGTGATAAGAAAATATTCCTGGAGGCATTAGAGGCGACTGCAATTCATAGAGGAAGCAGTGAGCAGATAGCAGATAAGACTGGAATTATTGAAAAGTTGTCTGTAAGTGAGGAATTGATTCAAATATGGGAGAAATATCGGAAGAAGTTTTCTTACGCAAGCGAAATTCAGTATGCGGATATTATGGATGTGCTTACAAAAATGTTCCAATAGTTTTTGATAAATTATACGATACAACAAAGGAAAGAAGATTTATATATGATAGTTGAAATACTGTTTAGCGATATTATTGATATTACAAAGCTTTATAAAAACGAACAAGTTGAAAACAATGACTTTGGTGGAACAATGACACAAATAGAATATTTGGGAAAAGCGTATAGTGAAAATATTCTTTCGGAAGTTATTAGTAGTTTTGAAGACGCAAAAAGTCTGTCATATGTGGGAAGCAGAGATAGAATTGCAAATGAAATATTTGATTTTAGAATAGGAAGGCAGAGGTATAGAGCTGTATTTACTATAGATACTTATGAGAGCATTAAAACCAGAATGAAGGTAAAACTGGAACAAATTGATTTGTTAGATCATTACGATTCGACATTGGAAGATTTAAAAATATATTTGAAAGATGTGATTATAAAGGACTGGAAAACATGTATTTGGATTAGTGATGAACAATCAGAGGCATTGTGTTCAGAACTGTACCCATTGTTTTTTGAAATTGAGAATGAGTTAAGAGCATTTGTAAATAAGGTGTTAATACATAATGTCGGCATTGGATGGATTAAGCAGATTGGCATGGAGCAATACGATATTAGTCATAATAAGTTGAACTTCATCAGAAAATCTCTACGAAAAATTCACAATCTGTAATGGATTATGTGCGCAAAAAGCGAAATGTAAAAATAGATTTTTGGGAGGATTTGTTTAAAGCCTATTTTGATGGAGCAGATAAACAGAAATTAATTACAAATTTCATTAAAAACAGAAATCATGTTGCTCATAATAAATTGTTAAATCAAGCTGGCGCGCAAATGATAAAAGAAAACGCGACAGAGTTTAGACAAATGATTTCAGATGCAAATAATGTTTTTGAAGAATCTGTACCATCTGACGAAGTATATGACAATAGACGCGCGACAAGAGGCAGAACGAGAGGCGGAGGAAGAAAGGTATTGGAAAGAAAATTACTTGAGAGATAGAATTCAAGGTGATACAGGCATTGAAATACTTACGCTTGATGGAGTTCTGGAAAAATTTAATGAGTTATTGGACAGATTATATACTGAGATTTGTGATGAATTTTATTTCAATCCATGTTTTAACATAAGTCAACAATATGCAATTGAGGCGGAAAACTATGAGCAGATATTGTTTACAGTTCAATCCAATGCTGTACATGAATCTGAAATAGAAGTTGTGGTTGGTCTTTGGCTGGATGGTGATATGGATTCTGACAGTTCAGCAACAATTAGTTGTAGGAAAACGAACGAAAAAGATAAAACTTTATTTAAAGCTGAAATTAGATATCACAATGGTTCTGGATATGAAGATTATGATTTAGGTGGTGTTTATTTAGATAGTGAGTCTGAACTTGATGATTCTGAATTCAAAGATTTTAGAAAAGAATTAATGGAGTACATCGAAGAAGAATTGAATCCAATGCTTAAAAAATTAGCTGTATATGATCAAACAAATGAAGGGAAACAACCTGTATCTGATGAGGTGTGCTATGAATGTGATAAAAAAGGTATTTCAGTAATGTCAGACTTTTACCCTGAAGGATTTTGCTGTTTCTGTGGTACCGATAATAACGAATAATAAATTGGAGGAATGACTTATGATGATATCACTTGATTCCTATGTTGAGAATTTGAAAAAAGAATATGCGGAGCTTATCTGGAATAAGACTAATTGATTCAGAAGTTATATAGAGAACAAGAGTATTCATATTTATAAACACAAGAACGATTGCGGGAATTGCAGGAATAGTCAACAATAATGGTGTATTATAAGAAATACTGGAGTTAAAAGATACAGGGCTACACAAGACCAGTAACGGTAGAGTAAAAATACGGTGTAAGTGGTATTTTCTTAATGATTCATGAGGCACGCGGTAAAGCCAAAATTGAAGCCGGATTATAACGCGGCGGGGGAGATCGCCGGGATTACGGGGCTTCCGGCGTCGACGGTGAATAGTTATCTGCCGTACGCGGAAGGGGTAAACAGATACGCGAAATGGCGTATGAAATAGAAATTAGCAAATTAAGGTCTATTATGTATGGGTTCTGTGATATTAAGGCGTTTTTGGAGGGCTTTATGTTATTTCAATTAGCTCGCGGCCCACTTTTTACGCGCGAAACACAATTGCCAGGCTGTAAATAGCCCGGCAAAAGGTGTAAAATATATCTACGCGAATAAATAAAATCTTACAAAAGAGTTATACGCTTGTGGAGAGTTTTTATCAACTAAAACTGCCACTTAATATCAATTACATAATCCTGGATAATGATTTAGCGCGCCTGCTAATTGGCTTTGGAAAGGATAATAATAGGATGACATTATCAGAAGAAGATGGGAAACTGTATTACGCGCTGTGGCTTCCGCTGCTCGATTTCGTAAACGAGAAATATGGGATAAGAAAGAATCTGAAGAATATGGTAAGCGCGGAAAGCTTAAACCCTGAAGACGTAAGAGCTGTATCGGATAAGCTTTGCGAGAATACCTCAGTAATCGATGAATACATTCAGAAGCATAGCGAAATTTCGGAAGAAAACAGATGTATCATTGAGAGCTGGAAGCGATCTAAAAAGGGACAATTTATAATTGAGCGCCATTTGAAACGTGGTTCCATGATGATTTCAATGGAAGATAAAAGTGTGTATCAGGTTGTGGGGATTATTTCAAGTATAGAAGAAATGCTTTATGGCGCGCGGATGCCGCTCATTGTGGAGACAACGCTGATGCCATTTAGAGATGTAATCATAACAAATGGCCTGATTATGCCATATAGGCTGGTAATCGGCGGCAATATGGCAAGAACTTTTAAAGATGTGTATATGGGCGCGAAACAATCCGGCGCGATTAAAAAATCACTTTAATAATGAGGAGTAAAGGCTCAGCGCGGTCCGTTTGGAATGCTTGATACACGGAGAAAGGCAGAGACACAATGAAGAAGAAATCAATCGAGCGAAGCAGAGAAAACTATCCATTCGCTTGTCTGCGGATGGAGCTTGTTATGGATTGGACGGATAGCAGGCAGCGGGCGGAGGCAGAGCGGGTATTGCGGCAATATGGAGGTGTTCGTTATGGCGGCACGATTACGAGGGATGTGATCGTGCCGTCGGACATTCCACTGTACGCCCTGCACTATGTGATTCAGCAGGCTTTCGGCTGGCAGAATAGTCATTTGAGGCGGTTTGAGCTTCCGGAAGAGCGTTATAAACTTCTGACGGGTAATACCGCGGAAAACTGGTCTGAGCTTGTGGGAATTTTGTTTCGGTCACCTTTTATGGATGAGGGAGAAGCGTTCTGGGCGGATGATTATAAAAGGGGAAATTTTAAAACATGGCTCCGGAAAAAATACACGGGACCGTACCTTTCAAGGTGTCAAGGCGAAAGCTTTTGGCAATGCCGCTCTGACATGAACGAAATTATTTACGCGACGCGGGAAATCAAATGTGAGTGGTCGATCGACGCGTACACGAATAAGGAATACATGAGTGACGCTTTTGTTCCGCGTGACCGGAACCGGGAGGAAAGCGGAGACGTTGATCAGGAAGCGTCGCGGGTGGAAGTTTTTGACTTTTATGACGCGCCGGTCAGGGCTTTGGATTTCATATTTGAGGATTCGCCGAGAGCGCTTTTGGAAAGGCTGCCTTTGAACCAGGTACTGGCTATCCGCGATTACGAAACGGGGCAATCAAAAAGCGCGGGCAACGCGAAATTCGGGACTTTTAATGATTTGATGGACGCGGCAAGAAGCGATATCTTGAAGCTGGAAGAAGCAGGAGATGATCTGCCGGACAGGCAGCCGAAGAGTATTCCGGTTACGGACGTATTGGAATATTTTTATGATTTTGGCGATGACTGGCATGTTCGAATCACAGGAAGCCGATATCCGGGCAATCTGATTCGAAGCGGGCGGCTTACCGGAGAAGAGCTGGAGGAAGCCAGGCTTCGCGTATGGGAGACATACAGGCCGGTCTGCGTAGCGATGGACGGTTGTCAGCTTGTGGACGATATGGGAGGCGCTTCCGGGCTGCTTGGCTTTTTAAGGGCTATAAACGATGACACGGGAGGCGGAGATAACGGTCCATATGAAGATAGAGAAAACAGTATTGAGTGGGCGTCCGGTCTGGGATGGTCCGCAAGGAAGGCGAGCCCGGCCAGGCTTTTATAATATGGGGAATATATGAGAGTATGCCAGGCAGTTTAGAATCTATGATCGGGTGGAAGAAATACTGGAGGTTGCTGTAAGTGATTAAAGATAGTGTGATGGCAAACCTGCGGAAGAAAGTTACTTTCGAAAAGCGCTTACGCGGAGAACTTCACTTTAAAAGGTGGCATCCTCATGACTTCACTCCTGGGATTGGTGTCATACCACTGAGATAACCTATAGTCAAAGGAGCCCAACTATATGAATATGACATTCGAGGGATATGTTGGCAAAGATAACGCCAAAGAAAATTTCAACGGAATCGTTTTTTTATTGCGAGAGCCTAATACGGGTGGCGAGGATACGAAGGAATTCTGGTTTCGGGAAGTCACGGAAGATTTTGATGGCTATTATAAAAAACTGAAAAATGATGGAGTATCCAATCAAAAAATAAGCACGAGTAAAAAAGCGGCAAGTCTGTACAAAAAAAGTTTCAATTTGCTTTTAAAGCAGATTGGCTCGTCAAATAAAAAGTTGACCGAGACAGGATACTATAATTTGTTTCCGGGAAGAGGGAATAGTACAGTCAGTCCGGATTATAAGAGCTTTGTGAAAGATGAGGGTAATGTATACCGGAAAGTGGAAGCTATTATCACTGAGATGCCGGCTAAAGAATATACGATCTTTACTGTTAATGATATTTTCGATAAATTGGCAAGCTGTGACCTTCAAGATATGAAAATGTTCGATGATGGAATAAAATATTCAAGAAGCGCGCGGATAGTTACCAAACGAAAACTGTGTTTTAAAATGGGCGCGAAAGATATAACCGTATATGAAATTTTTCATCCGTCTTATACCAGGGCGGAAGTGTGTTAGTGTAACAGAAGAGGCGTTGCTCGCGATATCCAAGCTATAAGGAGAAATGAAAGTGAAACAACCCACCATCCACCCCGACACCCGGATCCAATCTCCGAAAAC
>Ga0070399_1004907_pt1 | contig 10746 bp, 5 predicted proteins | sample BioMet4_FD_61217 | JGI IMG/M metagenome (GOLD analysis project Ga0070399, IMG submission 61217) | Microbial communities from bioreactor (seeded with sewage sludge) at LBNL, California, USA - Biofuel metagenome 4 (version 1) | ecosystem: Engineered > Bioreactor > Anaerobic > Unclassified ... | reverse complement strand
ATGTACAAGGAAACCTTTGAAGACATGCACCTGGCACCGAGAAACCTTTCAAGATGTCTGGAGGATGCCGGCACGGTAACATCCAACCTGATCCCGTGGAATACATGCGGAGCTACAATGTACAAGTTCCTCGGCGTTCCAGCATGGGGCAAGGGCGGATATGGACCTTATGCAATACTTTCATGGCTGAATCCTATCGTATCATGTTTCTACGGCTGGACCGGAATCACAATGATGAAGATGACAGACGAAGAATATGAAGAAGTTATGAAGAGAAGAGCAAGAGAAAAAGCTGAAGCTGCAGAAGCACTGGAAGCTTAACAGACTCAATAAAATAGAATCCTATGCTATTAAAAGAGGATGCCCGCGGGGCATCCTCTTTCTTATGCTATGTAAATCCTCAATATATCCGATGTGCTGTTTCCGGCTTCGCAAACCGGTTTTTTTTCCGGAATCAGCAGCGTCTGGTCTGAAAAATCGCGATGCAGCAGAACTATCCCGCCTTTGCCACGGGCTGAAAGATGATCTCCTGCGGGTTCATGCTGCATGGTCATCAGCGGGTAAGCGCCCTGTTCCTCTGTTGCCGCCTCCAGGCTGTCCGCGCATCTTCTGACGCCGATGGCATCCAGGGCGGCTGCAGTCTGTCTGTTCAGAACATTCAGGCCATAGTCGGCGAAAACGTCTACTCCTGCAGCCCTGAACGGATGTATCCAGCTGAGTCCCCCCGCGTAGATACCCCTGTCCATGCAATGGGCAGCGATGGAATCAAAATGTTCCTCCAGAAAGCGGTCCTCGCGCCCCCTCGAAACATTTGATATGTAAGGTATGACAAGTTCGTCTCCCAGCTCATCGTAATGAACTTCAAATTCTGTCACCGGTATGACGGATACCTTGGGTACATCAAGATGTTCCGCGTAATCTGGAACAAAATGCTCCTTGTATGCCTCCCACGTGTAATAGTAAAGTTCCACGGCTTCCAGCGGCTGCCAGTCCTTAAGCGGCACATATTCCAGTGGCAGTCTGCCCGGCCTTCGAACCACCAGCGACTCTTCCATTTCAGTCAGGGCTCTGCGCCTCATATCGTTGATTTCAGCGACTTTAAAGGACGCCTCGATTTCTCCCTCGACCTCCACATTATTCGTCTTAAAAGGCGTGTTTCCAGTTTTTCTCAGAGCCTGCTCAATACGGGCAGGATCAGCAGACTTGCCTTTGTTCCGCGGGAACGGTCCCGCGTCGACCTCCACAAAGGCACCCGACTCATGCTTTACAGTCAGCTTCAGTCCATCACCGTCAGCAGCGAGGGTCATGTCCACCCCCGTCTTCCGCAGGTACTTCCCCTGATCCAGCTCCACCTGGCTGTATGTTCGACGCGCCTCATCCAGCTGCGCCTTTGAAGATATCCTGAACAGCGGATCACCGTGGCTGACGGCCCCCTTGATATCGCCTATTCTGGTCAGCCCGCCTTTCAGCTCTTTATAATAGGTGACCACATTTCCGGCCAGTTCCCGACCCTGTATCTCGACGCCGTCGCCTATGGAAAGCTGATCATAAAGCTTTACATCCAGCAGAGCCGTGCCCTGCACCCTTTTTATCACCTTGCCGATGCGAACTCCTCTGTGCTTCGGCAGATCGCCGGACATGAGGCTCATGCCGTCTTCTCCATATAGGTAGTCGGACGTGAAACCTCCGCGGTTGAATATCTGTGTCAAAGCCAGCATATCGTCATCCGCAACTGCATAGCTGCCCTTTTCATAATAAATGTCGAGATATTTACGATATATTGAGGTCACCACCGCCACATATTCGGCGGATTTCATGCGCCCCTCGATTTTCAGAGACAAAACGCCGGCCTCGGCAAGTCTTCCCAGTTCTCTTATCAGACACTGATCCCTGGGGCTCAATGGATATCTGAAGGCGTCAACAGGCCGGCCAAGGCTGTCAGTGGTAATGTACGGCAGCCGGCAGGGCTGAGCGCACATGCCGCGGTTGCCGCTGCGGCCACCGAAATAACGGCTCAGCTGGCACTGCCCGGAATAGCAGATGCACAGGGCGCCGTGAACAAATACTTCGATCTCCGTTTCAGTATTGCTGCATATTTCTTTTATTTCCGGCAAAGAAAGCTCTCTGGCCAGCACCACTCTGTCATAACCCAGTCTGGACGCGGTTTCCACGCCGCGCAGATCGTATACCGTTGCCTGAGTCGAAAGATGGAGCGGAAAATCCGGCATATATTCCCTGATCAGCTTCCCCAGGCCCAGGTCCTGTATAATCAGCGCGTCGACGCCGGCCTCATAGAGAAAACCGGCATATTTCAGCGCTCCGTCCAGTTCATCGTCTGTAAGCAGCGTATTCATGGCCACATATACCTTTACTGACCTTTTGTGTGCGAAATCCACCGCCGCCTGAAGCTCCCTGTCGTCAAAATTACCCGCATTTATTCTGGCATTAAAAAGATGGCCGCCGATGTATACCGCATCGGCGCCATTTTCAACTGCCGCTATAAACTGATCCATACCCCCGGCCGGAACCAGGAGCTCGCATCTGTGATGATCCATAAAACCCTCAGCTTTCAAATAACTATCTTTTGTTTGATGCGCGCCATACATGCTGTTTTTCCGCGGCTGCGATCAGTTCGTCGCGATACTGTGGAGCCGCGATGCCGATGAGCTCCTCCGCCCGCTGCCATGTGGTCTTGCCGGGCAGGAAGGCTACGCCGTACTCCGTGGCCACATACTGGGTCTGGGTCCTCGGCGTCGTGATGATATCGCCATCGGTAAAGATAGCTTTAATGTTAGAATGCCTGTTGCCGTCTTTGTCGGTGAATTCGGCCGGCATGGTCAGGAATGACTTTCCATGCTCAGCAAGGTATGTTCCGGTGACAAAGTCAAGCTGACCGCCGGTGCCGCTTATCTGCCTGGTCCCAACGCTTTCTGACGAGACCTGTCCGTAGATGTCGCAGGCTATGCAGCCGTTGATGGAGACAAAATGATCGTATTCTTTTATGAGCCACGGGTCGTTGACCATGCCCATCGGTACTGACAGCATGCCCTGGTTGTAATCCATATAATCATAAAGCTCTCTGCTGCCAAAGCATACCGAATACACGCCCTTGCCTCTGAAGATGCGTTTTCTGCTGTCGTTCATTACTCCGGCCTTGTACAGTTTGACGTATCCGTCGTTCATGACCTCTGTGTGCATCCCCAGATTCTTCAGGTCTGAGCCCGCGATCATGGTGCCGATGGCATTCGGCATGCCGCCGATGCCCAGCTGCAGCGTATCGCCGTCTTCTATATATGGAAAGACCAGTCTGGCGATCTTTTCATCCACTTCGGTTATCCCCGGCATAGGAAATACAGCTGTGTGTCCGTGTCCTTCAACGACAGCTGTAACATCCTTGATATTGATATGATCGTTGGACAGTCCGAATACCGTCGGCTTATCCTCTATGACTTCTATTATCACTCTGTCCGCAGAGTCGATGGCCTCCTGCATGCAGCTGTTGTTCAGGGCAAAATTGAAGTTTCCGTATTTATCCATCGGCGGCGTCGATATCATGACCACGTCGCATCTGGCATAACCTTTTTCATAATATGATCCCTGATCCCTGTAAAGCTGCGGCGAAAAATATCCGTAACCCTGGCTGATACCATGTCTTTCATCTGCCGACGCGTGCCACGTATTGTAAATGAACGATTCATGCTCCGGATCGGCTTTTACCGCGTCCGGCATATGAGGCGCAATGGCGCACCATATCTTTACATCCTTCAGATCACCTTTTCTTTTTGCAAGAGCGGCATCACATGCCGGCGCAAAACTGGCAGTCTGCCCGTATTCGATCCAGTCTCCGTCTTTGATAAGCATGACTGCCTCTTCCGGCGTCATGAGTTTTTTCTGGTATTCCCCTTGGAAATCCACTACGATCGCTTCCTTTCAAAATATAATCATCTCTTTTGTTAATTATTTAACACCAACTACAATTATATACTAAAAGGCGCGAAGGTCAACCCATATCGGCCAAGATTTACAGCGGCTCGTAGGAAAGTTCGACCTGATTCTTTTTCATCCCCACAGCATAGGCAAATATCCCGGCAGTGTCCATGCATGTCAGCACCGGCAGATTCAGCTCTATGGCCTTTCGTCTGATCGGGAACGTATCAGCGCCTACCATGTTTATGGCCTTCGGAGTGTTGATGACTATCTGTATCTCGTTTCCGATCATCGGCCCCACTTCAGAGTATGCTGTGATTTCCGTCTCAAGACCGTTTTCGGCAAAATAGGTTCCTGTTCCTTCGGACGCGTAGATATGGAATCCCAGTTCCGCATATGACCTGACTATGTCGACGCTTTCCGCAGTTTTATCATGGTCACGCAGGCTGACGAATACGCCGCCCTCAGTAGGTATCTTGCTGCCTGCACCCAGGAATCCCTTATATATGGCTGTTCTGAAATCCTTGTCTATGCCCAGAACTTCACCTGTGGACTTCATCTCCGGTCCCACAGCCACATCCACGTCGGTCAGCTTGGCATCGGAAAATACCGGCACCTTTATGGCATAATAATCCTTGGAAGCATACAGACCTGTGCCCCATTCCATGTCGGTCAGCTTTCCTCCGGTCATCACCTCTACGGCTATCCTGACCATAGGCACTCCCGTTACCTTGGACAAAATAGGCACTGTACGTGACGCTCTCGGATTGACCTCGATCACATAGATCTTATTGCCGTCCCAGGCGTACTGAATATTGACAAGTCCCACGATATGAAGTGCCTTGACTATCTTCCGTGTGTTTTCCACCAGCTCACTGATGACCTCTTCAGGCAGATCGTAAGGCGGATAGCAGGTGCAGCTGTCTCCGGAATGAACGCCGGTGCGCTCGAAGTGCTCCATTATTCCCGGTATCAGCACGTTTTCGCCATCGGCAATGGCGTCTACATCCATTTCACTGCCTTCGACATACTTGTCAATGAGCACAGGATGCTCGTGAGACAGATTGACAGCCTCCTTGAGGTATTTGTTCAGTTCGTCATCGTTATAAACGACCTGCATGGCGCGCCCGCCTATAACAAATGACGGCCTCACTACCAGCGGATACCCCAGTCGTTCCACAGCCTCGGCCGCTTCCTCCTGGGTCCTGACCGCGCAGCCCTTAGGTGTGGCGATATCCAGGATATCCAGCAGATCCGAGAATTTCTCACGGTCTTCCGCCAGGTCGATATATTTGTTCTGAGTACCGAATATCCTGATGCTTCTGGCCGCCAGTTTAGCCGCCAGGTTCAGCGATGTCTGTCCTCCGAACTGAAGTATGACCCCCAGAGGCCTCTCCTGTTTGATCACGTTCATCACGTCATCAGTATGGAGCGGCTCAAAGTACAGCTTGTCCGATGTGTCAAAATCGGTGCTGACCGTCTCCGGATTGTTATTGATGATTATGGACTCATAGCCCAGCTGCCGCAGGGCCCAGACGCCCTGGACACAGCAGTAGTCGAATTCAATGCCCTGTCCGATCCTGATAGGCCCGGAGCCGACGACGAGGATCTTGTCATTTTTCGATCTCACGCTTTCATTTTCACCGCCGTAGCTTGAATAATAGTACGGCGTCAGAGCCTCGAACTCTCCGGCGCAGGTGTCGACCACCTTGTAGACCGGATATATGTCATGGTAAAGTCTGATGTCCTGCAGCACATCTCTTGGAATGCCAGTGAGTCCCATGATCTCGTCGTCGACAAAGCCGCGGCTTTCTGCCTCCCTGACCAGGTCGGCGGTGATCTCTGACGTCTGCAGTTCTCTTTCCATTTCAATGATGCCGAATATTTTGTTCAGGAACCACCTGTCTATCTTTGTCTCCGCAAAAATGTCCTCAACGGTTGCTATGTCCCTTCTGAATGCCTCGGCAATACAGAATATCCTCTCATCATCGCACAGACGAAGCTTATCCATGAGCTTTTCATTGCTCAGCCCGGTGACATATGGCACCCTGAGTCCCGTGCCTTCTACTTCCAGCGAAGCGATGGCCTTCAGCAGTGCGCTTTCAAAGTTCCTGTCTATGGCCATGATCTCACCGGTGGCCTTCATCTGAGTCCCCAGCTTTCTTGAAGCGGTCCTGAATTTATTGAATGGCCACTTGGGTATCTTGACAACACAGTAGTCCAGTGCAGGCTCAAAACAGGCGCTTGATCCCTGGGTCACATAGTTTTTCAGCTCGTCCAAAGTGTAGCCTATGGCGATCTTGGCGGCGATCTTGGCTATAGGATAACCTGCAGCCTTGGATGCCAGCGCCGACGAACGGCTCACTCTCGGGTTCACCTCGATGACGATATATTCATCTCTGTCGGGATCCATGGCGAACTGCACATTGCATCCGCCCTGGATGTCCAGACTCCTGATGATCTTCAGAGCGGAATCTCTGAGCATCTGATACTGGGTATCATTGAGGGTCTGAGTCGGAGCTACGACTATGCTGTCCCCGGTGTGTATGCCGGCGGGATCAAGATTTTCCATGGAGCAGATGATGATGCAGTTGTCTCTGGAATCTCTGATTACTTCGTATTCTATTTCCTTCCATCCGGCTATGGATTTTTCCACCAGTATCTGACCGATGGCACTCTTCTCTATGCCCATGGCGCAGAACTCCTCCAGTTCCTCGTCATTGTGGGCTATGCCGCCGCCTGTGCCGCCCAGTGTGTAGGCCGGTCTGATTATAACAGGATATCCTATTTCCCCGACAAAGGCTTTACATTCATCAAGTCCTGTAGCAATTATGCTGGGCGGTATAGGCTCACCGATCTCCTCCATGAGAGCTTTGAAGGCCTCACGGTCTTCAGCCCTGTGGATGCTGTCTTTGTTCACCCCCAGAAGCTTGACGCCGTTTTTCTCAAATACGCCTCTCTCATCCAGTGACATGGCAAGATTGAGTCCTGTCTGGCCGCCAAAGCCTGCCAGCACTCCCTCCGGTTTTTCCTTCTCGATGATCCTGGTCACCGCGTCCTCTGTTATCGGCTCCAGGTATACCTTGTCGGCAATGCCTTTATCGGTCATGATGGTGGCCGGGTTGCTGTTAATCAGTACTGTCTCTATTCCTTCCTCGGAGATGGCCTTGCATGCCTGGGTACCGGCATAGTCGAATTCCGCCGCCTGACCTATGACGATGGGACCGGAGCCGATTATGAGTACTTTGTTCAATGTATAATCCTTAGGCATTACAGTCTTCCTCCTTCCATCAGTTCGATGAATTTATCAAAGAGATATCCGGTATCATTGGGGCCCGGATTCGATTCCGGATGGAACTGTACCGAAAAAACCGGCTTGCTGATATGCTGCATTCCCTCCACCGTACCGTCATTCAGGTTCAGATGGGTGATATCCAGACCGTGAAGTATGACGCTTTCCGCGCTGACCGCATAGCCGTGGTTCTGGGATGTAATATAACTGCGTCCGGTATTCTTGTCAAACACGCCGTGATTGCAGCCGCGGTGTCCGTACTTCAGTTTAAAGGTCTTCCCTCCTGAAGCCAGCCCGATGAGCTGATGGCCCATGCATATGCCGAATATCGGCATCTGACCGGGACCGTAGTTGCTGTTGGTGATGAGCTTCTCAGTGATGATGATCGCTTCCGCGGCAGCCTCAGGATCACCGGGACCGTTGGTTATGAACACTCCATCCGGCTTCATGGACAAAATGGTCTTCGCTTTTGTTCCATATGGGAACAAAGTAAGATCGCAGCCTCGTCCGATGAGCTCCCTGAGGATGCTGGCTTTGACGCCCAGGTCCATGACAGCCACTCTGAATCTGCCCTCCTCAGATTTCAATTCTCTGATTTCTTCTGTTCCGGCAGTCTTCATCTGGTCATCATTCAGTATCCCGTCGGCGCAGATATGTTTAAGTGCATCGATGCTGAAGTCCTCTGTAGTAATGACGCACTTCATGTTTCCTTCATTTCTTATCTTGCGTGTAAGCTCTCTGGTGTCCACATTATAAACTCCAGGGACCTCCTCTTCCCGCAGCCACTGGTCTATGCTTTTCTCACATCTCCAGTTGGATGGTTCGAAACAGATGTCCTTGGCAACAAGTCCATAAGCATGTATCCTTTCCGATTCAAAGTCTACGGCATTTACGCCGTAGTTGCCTATGAGCGGATAGGTCATTGTTATTATCTGTTCTTTGTAAGATGGATCTGTCAAAGTCTTCTGATAGCCGGTCATGGCAGTGTTGAATACAAGTTCTCCAACCCTGGTCCCCTCATAGCCAAAACCTGTTCCTTTGTATACGGTACCGTCTTCAAGATAAACGATTCCCTTCATTATATAAACTCCTTTCGCTCGATATTAGGAAAAAGTATACTATATCTCGTATTAATATTCAATAGTTATTTGCTAAAAAGGTAAAATTTATTATCAGATTCCAAATTCCATATATTTTTTTATGTTTTTATGCCAAAAACACTTGATTTATCATCCGGCTTATGTTATATTACATGCATTAATAAATTTTCAAATTAACTTATATTTATAACGACGTTTAGGAGGAAGTTACAATGTCTAAAGAAAAAATCGTTCTGGCCTACTCAGGCGGCCTGGACACATCCGTTATTTTAACCTGGTTGATCGAGAAATATGACTGCGAAGTCATCGCCGTATGCTGCGACGCAGGACAGGGAGAAGACTTCGATGCAATAGAGAAGAAAGCGATAGCAACTGGCGCATCGAAGGCGATCACAGTTGATATCAGAGAGGAGTTCATCACAGATTATATCTATCCGACTGTTAAAGCCGGCGCCATATATGAAAACGACTACCTCCTCGGCACATCCATGGCAAGACCGCTTATGGCCAAGAAGCTGGTAGAGATAGCAGAGCAGGAAGGCTCCTTCACCATCGCTCACGGCTGCACCGGCAAGGGCAACGATCAGGTAAGATTCGAGACCACCATCAAGGCTCTGAACCCTGCCATGCAGATCATAGCACCGTGGAGAACATGGGATTTCCAGTCCCGTGAGGATCTGATCAATTACGCCCATGCTCACAACATTCCAATTTCCCAGACTACTGAGAAAATCTATTCCAGAGATGAGAACATCTGGCATATCAGCCATGAGGGCGGCAATCTGGAAAACCCTTGGAACGAACATAAGAAAGATATCCACGTCCTTTCAGTCGAGCCTGAAGATGCTCCCGATGAGGTGACCTATGTTACCATCTCATTCGACAAGGGCATACCTGTAGCCATCGATGATCAGGAAATGGGTCCTGTAGAAATACTCACCAAGCTCAACGAACTGGGCAGTAAAAACGGTGTCGGAACCATCGACATCATCGAAAACCGTCTTGTCGGCATGAAGTCAAGGGGCGTATACGAAACTCCGGGAGGAACTATTTTGTTCCAGGCCCACAGAGATCTTGAAAAGCTGGTCCTCGACAGAGACACCATGGCATATAAGAACATCGTAGCTCAGAAGTTCTCCGAACTCTGCTATGACGGACTCTGGTTCACACCGCTGCGCGAGGCCATCTCCGCATTCGTGGATGTGACCCAGGAGCAGATTACCGGCAAGGTAAAGATGAAACTCTACAAGGGAACCGCATGGCCTGTGGCAAGCCAGTCCCCATACTCACTGTACAGCGAGGAATTCGCCACATTCAGCGCCGACGAAGTTTACGACCAGCATGACGCTGAAGGTTTCATAAATCTGTTCTCACTGCCGCTGAAGATCAGGGCAATCCAGAAACAGAGTCTTGAGGGAGTGCCTGAAGCTCAGAAACAGAAATTTGAAAAGAAGATCATCAAGGGCGGCGACTTCAAACAATGATAAAAAACTAATCCTTTTATATTAAACAAAAGAGGCCCCGCGTCGTGGATCAGTTACGATCTCCGACGTGGGGCCTTTTTGTTTACAAATAACCTACTGTTGTAATATGTACTGTTCACAAACAGCTCAATATCGATTGATCATACCCAGAAAAACGCCCGTTTCGCAGGTAAAATGCAGCAAATTCGCCCTTTTGCCAAGAATTTGTGGGGCTAATGGCCGATATAATAACCATTTGGGCACAGTCAGAGCCTCCATGCCCTGCCGTAACGACCAAAATTCGGCCTAGGGAATGCCTACTCAGATTTCTTTTTTCCAGCCTCGTGGTATATGGCTATACCGGTAAGCGCGGCTCCTGCCATGAGCAGATATGCCCACCATGGCAGGCTCATCCAGAATCCACGTGACAGATATACCGCGATAGTCATCAGCGACAGGCCGCCCAGCGCAAACCACTTCGTGTTCTTTTTCACTGCGCTGACCGCCGTTATGGCAACTGCCAGAGCGCCGATGAACAGGGCATCAGACAGTCTTCCAGACTCCAGCGCTTCTGCAAGGAGCGTCACCATGCCTGTGATCGAGTAAATATAGATGATCACGTCCATCGCTTTGTTGGCAAAGATGTATCTTCTGGAGATCAGAAGCACCGCCAGTGGGATGAAAACATAAACCTTTGTTACCACCGTATCCGGCCAGGTGAAAAAACCCTGGGCATATATGGCAGCGGCAAGAAAGATAATGCCCGTTTCCAGCGCTATCCTGCTGCCCGTTTTGTTTACGCGGTTATAGAATGAAAATCCGAAGGCAGCCAGCATCAGCATTCCTATGAATAACCACAGATTATTATCACGAACGGTGCTGCAGAATACCAGAGGCACGATCAGCGCTCCCAGAGTCAGTCCATCGATCCTTTTGTCCGCCAGAAATTCATCATATATAAACC
>Ga0070399_1004906_pt1 | contig 10747 bp, 10 predicted proteins | sample BioMet4_FD_61217 | JGI IMG/M metagenome (GOLD analysis project Ga0070399, IMG submission 61217) | Microbial communities from bioreactor (seeded with sewage sludge) at LBNL, California, USA - Biofuel metagenome 4 (version 1) | ecosystem: Engineered > Bioreactor > Anaerobic > Unclassified ... | reverse complement strand
CTGGAACCCTATGCGTATGGGCTTCGGCTTAGGCTAGGTTTTGAGGTGCACTATCGCAAGCTCATGGAGATGGGCTTGGATGCGATCTCTGGCTATACAACGCAGGGCACAAACGAGTTCTTGTTCGAACTCCCGACTGCTAGTTTTCCGCTCGATCTGGAACGGACCATCTTCGGTCTGCGCGGCAGGGGACTTGAAGTGATAATCGCGCATCCGGAGAGATATGCGCCTGTGCAAGAGGACATCTCCGTTGCGGGCAGGCTTGTGGATATGGGCTGCAGGCTGCAACTGTCCGCCAACTGCTTTGCCGAAGGAAGATTCAGCAGACGCAGACGCTGCGCCCTGCGCCTTATGGAAAAGGACTTGGTGTCGTTTGTGGCCAGCGATGCGCATTGCGTGGATGACTACAAGGCCTTCGCCCGAGCACCTCACAGGGAGCTGGCTAGCTGGTTGTAGAGGAATCTGGAAACCAGATTTTAATAGATGCTGTGCGCGCTATTTGTATGCTTTTACTAATCTGATTGCTTATCTTTCTATATAGAAGAAATAGAATGTACCTGATAGGTAACTGCAATGATATGGTGTATAAATACTACATCGTGTCAAGTGAAGTTATCAAAAAATATCTAATTGTTTGCCATCAAATGTAAATGTTAGTCGTGTTCTAGTACATACCGTTCAACAGAGGCAACACATATAGACTACAGGGCAAAACGAGGGTATTAGAACAATGACATTGCGGTCATGTAAGGTTGATGCGGCACCAGCGTGCGTTGAAGATGAGGCGAGCGTAGAAGACCGTCCGATAGCGGATACCGTGCTTGAGTCCGAGCACGGCCGTCTAGGCCATCACTCACGCACGGAGTACTTCGTAAGACAAGGCATCTGCAAGGGTGGCGAGCACCTCTGGCTGCTCACCGTGACGTGTGACATGTCGATGGTCTTCATTGCTTGCCTGGTCACAGCATTTATTATGTCTCTGTTTGGCAGAAACACCGCACTGCCTCTGATGGGGCCTTCTACTTTTGTGCCATTTGTACTAGGAACCATGCTTGTCGTGTTCCTCGTATTCTTGTCCGGAGGGCTCTACTCGTCCCGTCTGTTCAAGTCGTACGCATCCGAGGCATGGAGTGCAATAGGCTCAATCGCTTTAGTTGCAATCATTGGCGGTGTCATCTTTTTCGCATTTCATCTTGGTGATCTCTCCCGCATGTTTCTCCTTTTCTGCTTTGCGCTCATTCTCGTTCTTGTGCTGATAGAGCGGCGCATATGGCGTGTCATCATGCGGGCCTGTTTCAAGCGCGGCATCGGCTTGCACAAACTGCTGCTCGTGGGCTCAGGCCTTACGGCTCAGAGCTTTTATGAGGAAATGGTCGAGTCTGGTAAAGCGGCGGCATATGGCTTGGACTATACGGGCTACGTTGCCTTGACCCCCAACGAGCGGATGAGAGGCTATCTAGGCGGTATTGAGGCATATCGTGACATCTTGAGCCAGGGTGAGGTCAAGGATGTTCTTGCCACCTCTACGTGGGAAGAGTACGACGCCATGGGAAGAATCGTGGCCACAGCCAGTCGCTTTGGGGCGCGGTTTTCTGTCATCTCGCCCATGGATGATTTGCTCGGACAGCACTTGGGCAGCGGACATATCGGTCACTTCTGCGTGGGTACCCTGCACTTGTCCCTGCGCACGAACCCCTCATGGGGGCTTGTCAAGCGATCAGTCGATATCGTGGGAGCGCTCGTCGCGCTTGTGTTGGGAAGTCCCTTCATGCTCTATGCCGCCATTGTCATCAAGAAGAATTCTCCCGATGGTCCCATCATCTTCAAACAGAAGCGGTGCGGTATCCAAGGCAAGCCGTTCACTATGTACAAGTTTCGAACGATGGTGACTAATGCCGAAGAGCTCAAGGAGGGCCTGAGCGAACAGAATGAGGCCAAAGGCCCGGTCTTCAAGATTTCAGATGATCCGCGCGTCTTTCATGGGGCGAAATTCCTGAGATCATCGAGTATCGACGAGCTGCCTCAGCTCGTGAACGTGCTCAAGGGATCAATGAGTCTCGTGGGGCCGAGACCACCCCTTCCTGACGAGGTGGATAAGTATGAAGATTGGGAATGGGTTCGGCTGTCCGTGAAACCGGGCCTCACGTGCTACTGGCAGATAGACGGCAGAAGCGACGTGGGCTTCGACGAGTGGATGCGCCTTGACCTCAAGTATGTGCGTGACCAGTGCTTCACCACGGATGCCAGAATACTGTTTCGAACCTTCGGCGTCGTCTTCATGGGCAGGGGGGCGTACTGATGTCCTTGCGAATTGCGATGCTTGGGTACGGACATATCGCCTTGCGGGAGATCGTCAAGCTTGTTGGGATTGGGATGGCATCTCTCGTGGTGTGAATGGGTTTTGTGCCACGCAATGCTTTGATTACCTATATGGTTAGGAGATTCTGTTAGCTCAAGACTGTATAAGTTAAGCCGTAATGAAGAGAGGAACCCACAGGAACTGACTCTGTTTCTTTCTTAATAAGCAGACAAACGGAATGACTCCATGCGAGCCATTCGGACCAAAGGTGTGGCCTTTGCCATGCAGGAGAGTTGAGTGGTATGGATCTTTCTAAGGTAAAGATATGCATTCCCACTTCAAGTGGTGGGCACCTTACTCATATGTTGCTACTCAAGCCTGTTTGGTCAAAAGCAGCCGACCATTTCTGGGTAACCTTTGACAAACAGGATGCCAATGACCGCTTAGCTGGAGAGCGCATCTATCACTGCTGCTATCCCACGAACCGAAATGTCCCTAACTTGATCAAGAATACGATACTTGCTATAAGGGTACTCCGTAGAGAACGACCATCTCTTATCATATCCTCAGGCGCAGCCGTAGCGGTTCCGTTCTTCTTCCTTGGCAAGTTTATGGGTGCTAAGCTCATTTATGTCGAGGTCTTTGATCGTATTGACAAAGCTACACTCACTGGTCGCATGGTCCGGGGAATGTCTGACCTCTTCGTTGTACAGTGGGATGAACAAATTAAGGTATACCCAGGCTCCATTAACCTAGGCTCGATTTTCTAAGGGATTTCGCATGATTTTCGTAACCGTTGGTACCCACGAGCAGCAGTTCGACCGTTTGGTAAAAGCCGTAGACGACCTTACTGCTAATGGCATCATAACAGAGTTCGTCTTTATTCAGACGGGCTACTCAACCTATGAGCCCAAACACTGCAAATGGGCTCATTTTGTATCCTATGTTGATATGGTCGAGCGTATGCGGAAGGCTGACGTTATCATCACCCATGGTGGTCCATCGAGTTTTACTGAGGCTATGGCAGCTGGCAAGGTGCCTGTCGTGGTACCGCGTAGGAGAGATTTAGGCGAGCATGTCAATGACCACCAAGTCGAATTCGTACGTCAGGTGGCAGGACGTCAAGGCGGCATCATTCCCATCTACAATGTGATTGACCTTCCTGTAGCAATCGAAACAGCTCGCATCGCTTCTAAGGATGCAAGTTTCAAGAGTCACAATGCAAAGTTTTGCAAGGAATTTGAGTATCTTATAGAAAGGCTTTAGAGATATGGCAAGAGTACGCGCAGGCATCTTGTCCATGCAACGCATATCTAACTATGGATCGTTCCTACAGGCATATGGTCTCAAGGCCGTTCTAGAGGAACTTGGCTGTGATGTTCAGTTTATCGACTATGAGCCGGGCGAGTGCTTAGTAAGGAGTAGGTTGAGTTCCGTCGGTTTTTACCACAAAGTTTTCAAAGGTTTTCAAGCTCTCGGTTATAAAGCGAGCTTAGCTAACAGAATTGCGTTCATTAAATACAAGCAAACTTATGCGAAACGTTTCTACCCGATGCTTGGTCTGACCGAGGAGCCTAATCTTAGCCCCAACATTGATTTACTCGTGATTGGCAGTGATGAGGTTTTCAACTGCGTGCAGGATAACGCGAACGTTGGTTTCACTCCGGCACTCTTTGGCGAGGGCATAAGCGCTCAACGCAAGGTCGCGTATGCGGCTTCCTTCGGTAGCACTACGCTGGATAAACTTGATAGATACGGCATTCTCGGCAAAGTCTCCAGCTGGCTTTCAGATCTTGATGCGATCTCGGTTCGCGATATCAATAGCGGCTCCATTGTTAAGGAGCTGACAGACAGGACGCCTGTTTGTAATTTTGACCCAGTACTTGTCTACGACTACATGGGCAGATGCGACAAGATACCTGCAAGCCTCGGTGAGCGAGCTCCTTACATGATTCTTTATGGCTACTCGGACCGATTCACCAGGGAGGAATGTTCTGCTGTACGTACATATGCTGATGCAAACGGTCTCAATGTCATTAACATCGGTGGTATCCAGAGTTGCTGCGACTGCTTTGTGGACTGCTCACCCTTTGAGGTGCTCGCCTATTTTAGGGGCGCACGGGTTGCCGTCACGGACACGTTTCATGGAACCATCTTCTCCATTATAAGCCATACACCGTTTGCGACGTTTATTCGTGATTTTGACGGTGGCAACTATCAGAAACTCAGTGATTTGCTCGAGCGGCTTGGTCTTTCTGGACGAGTTGTTTCTCAACTTAGTTGTCTACGCGATGTTCTTGGCGAATTCATTAATTGGAGTGAGATAGATTCGATTATCAATTCCGAGCGTGGAAGGGGTTATGCATACTTGGGCGAACAGGTCACATTTGTGGGGAAAGGGAAATAATGGCCTCTTTCTCTTACATCAAGACATTGAATAAGGTTGATTGTACTGGTTGTGCGGCGTGTTCATATGCATGTCCTACGGGAGCTATTTCCATGGAAGAGGATAACTACGGATTCGTATTTCCTGCGGTCGACTCTGAGAAGTGCATTCACTGCAATAGATGTCTCAAAAGTTGCCATATGGCTCGCAGTGACATGCTCAAACAGCAAAGCCCTCAGGAAGCCTACGGAGCCTATGATTGCGATCTTGCTTCGCTGCGCAAGAGTGCATCTGGTGGAGTTGCGTCGACGCTTTGCCGCGAAGTGATTGATCAGGGCGGGATTGCCTACGGGTGTACAGCTAACCGTGAGTATGTGACGCATAATCGACTGACTACCATTTCTGCCCTTGATCGTGCCAGAGGCTCAAAGTATGTCCAGAGCGATATGTCTCGCGTCTACAAGATGCTGTCGGTGGATTTGAAATCCGATGTGCCAATCGTGTTTGTCGGTACTCCTTGTCAGTGTGCTGCCGTTCGCTTACTCTTTGGCAACTACGGCAACTTGTTGCTGGTTGATCTTGTCTGTGAGGGTGTGCCCAGCTGCAAAATGTACGCAGATTTCTTAAATGATCTGGAAGAGGTACAAGGTCAGAGCGTTACTGACTTCCGATTTCGCGACAAGTGTGGGGGTTGGTCGACTAAGAATGCTGTTGTACTGGGTAAAGATGGCAAACCACTGGAAGCCGAACCGCATTCTTACTACTACTACTACTACTATCTATTCGCCCAAGCGTTCATTCTGCGGGATAGTTGTTATTGTTGCCCGTATGCGAGCATTAATCGCGTTGGTGATATTACGGTAGGGGATCTCTGGGGTGCAGAGACTATGGGACTGGGATACAGCCTCAAAGAACTCAGAGGCGGCATTTCGTGCCTAATGGTGAATTCACCAAAGGGTATAACCGCTCTTGAGAAGGTGTCTGGCAAATTAGATTTACGCAGCTGCAGTGTGAAAGCCATTGCGTGCTCGAATTCCTGCCTAATCCATCCTTCCAAGTGCAATACGGAAATGCGGGCTCGTGTGTTGAATGCCTATAAGACCGACGGAGCAGCCGGTATGAAGCGAGAGTATAAGTTCATGTTCGATAAAAAGACAAGACTAAGAGCAGACATAGCCGCAGATATTCCACTGCTGTTCAAGGTGGCCGCAAAAAGGGCTAAGTCCATTATGAGGCGGAGCGCAAAATGAGTTCAGCCATTGCTGGGCAGGAGCCTATCCGAGTGTTGCACGTTCTCCAACGTATGGAGGCAGGCGGAACTCAGGCTTTCCTGATGAATCTCTACAGAAACATCGACCGCTCTAAAGTTCAGTTTGATTTTCTTGTCGAGTATTCTGAGAAACAGTTTTATGATGACGAAATTGAATCGATGGGGGGTAATGTTTATCGAACATCTTTTCGCGAAGATTTCAATCTTATAAAGTTCAAACGAGATTTAAAACAGTTTTTTGAGATTCATAATCGATACGATATTATTCATTGTCATGTTTATACAGTTGGCTATTTCGTGCTTAAGGCGGCAAAAAAAACTAATATTACTATAAGAATTGCACATTCGCATAATAACAATATGAGTGGTGTGACAAAGCCACTAAAAATTGTTATGCGTCATCTCTTCTCGATCTATGCTAATCGTTTCATGGCATGTTCGGATGAGGCGGGTGCTTTCCTTTTTGGGAATCGTGCCTTTACTGTAATTAGGAATGCAATTGATGTCGATAAGTTCACCTTCAGCGAAGTGAAGAGAGCCGAAATAAGACAAGAATTAGGGCTCGAAGATGCTTTTGTTGTCGGTAACGTCGGAAGGCTTCACCATCAGAAAAATCAGTTATTCTTGCTAGATGTGTTTAAAGAAATCCTACTGCACAAGAGTAATTCGGTACTGCTTCTTGTTGGTAATGGTCCTCTTAGGCAGAAGCTGCTTTCAAAAGCCGTGTCCCTCAGTATCAGTGATCGAATTATCTTACTTAGCGATCGACATGATATGGATCGTTTGTATCAGGCGATGGATGTCTTTGTACTTCCATCCTTGTATGAAGGGTTTGGAATCGTCGCTATCGAGGCCCAGAGTGCTGGTCTTCCCACAATATGCTCGTCTGGTGTTGCGAAGGCCGCGAATGTATCCAAGCTGTTCAGTGAACTTTCCTTAGATGATTCTCCTTCTGTATGGGCGGAGAAGATAATCGCCGCTAACGGGGAAAGAGACTCCTTTGCTGGGTCAACCGGCGCAAGGAGTCATGGGTTTGACATAAAGAGTAATTCGCTTGAACTTCAAAATTGGTACTTACGGGAGGCGGAATATGCAAGTCGATGATAGTCTTCCTTTATCGATTTTTACTCCAACATTCAACAGAAAACGGCTGCTTAGCCGTCTTTACAATTCGCTGCTTCTTCAAACCAACTATTCTTTTGAGTGGCTGATTGTTGACGATGGATCTGACGATGGAACGGATGCTTTGGTCAATAGCTGGATTTCTGATAATCTGCCATTTATGTTGCGATATATCCGTCAAGAGAATTCCGGTAAACACGTTGCTCACAATAGGGGTGCTATTGAAGCTGCTGGGAAGTTCTTTATGTGCGTAGACTCCGATGACTGGCTTGAACCGAATGCTGTTGCGATAGTTCTTAAAGACAGTAAATTGTGCAAAAAGGAAGAGGGGATAATCTATCCAAGATTATTCGCTCAAGGAAGCCAAACTGGGCAATGGTTTCCTACTGGCATAAAATTTATCGAACTTGCTGATATGCGCATGAAGTATGGTTTTGTAATTGAAACTGCCATTGTTTTTCGTACTTCTATTTTGAGGAGTCATCCATTTCCAGTTATTGATGGCGAACGATATATGCCCGAGGGATCTGCCTACTTTGATTTTAAAACGCCAGAGTGCTTTTTGACACAAAATACAGCATTCTATCGTTGCGAGTATCTTGATGATGGTCTCACCAAGAATATTTATAAGAACTGGTTTAATAATCCTAAAGGTGTTGTTTTAGCGCTTAATAAACGCTTTGAAGCAGCTTGCCATTATGGTGGTCTCAGAGCTTTTCGAGAACGCATTGCGGCTATCGTAGGGATTGAATCACTGAATATGGCGCATTGCATTAAGGCGGAAAACGGGCTTTCATGTAATAAAATAATTTCAACAGTTCTGATGCCATTGGCGTTCTTGTACCGCAATAGACGTTATGGAAAAGCCTCATGAGTAAAGTATTTTCTACGCACTCTGCCCCTAGGGGTTTGGATGATTGTGTGTCTGATGGTATCATATCAGCATGCGATAGACATGTCTTCCAACTGTGTGCTGTTGTCATTGTCTCGCGGTTTTTGGTGCTGGCATATCCTTCGTTTGATGTCCTTTTCCAGGTATTAGGTATTGCCGGTTCCGTAGTTGCCATGGTTGTTGTCTTCAGCGCAGCCAAGATATCGAAATTTGAGCTTGGTTATCTTTTCATTCTTGCTGTAATGTTGACTTCTCAATGTTTTTATACAATGATAGTGCGGCAACAGAGTGTGTTCTACTTTTTTTCTGCAGCATATACTTATGTCTATTGTTTATTGCTATTCCCATTCTCATATTTGCTGAACAAGTATGGTGTGAGAGAAATTATGCATCGATTGCAGGTTCTTGCTCTTTACATCGCGCTTTTCATGTTGCTCTCTGCTTTAGTCAAAAACCTTGTAGGAGTGACTCTTATCGAGGCGATGCGCGAGCGTGTTGGCGCTGCTCGGTTTGGTGAGCCAGAACTGATTGATGTTATTCTCGTTTACTCTTGCTGGGCAATGATAGAGAATGGTGGCCATCTCCTTGATATACTAACGGCCATCTGCTGTTCTGGGGCCATTTTCCTAGTGTCTCAGACGAGAGTGGTGGAGTTCGTGATGCTCGTTAGTTGTGCCCTTGTTGTTATTGCATCGGTCCGAGGTGCAAACTACAAGCTTCTACTCGTCATTGTATTTATCGTAGTCACTGTAGGTATCGCGGCCGCCGGAATTATCTCCTCCTTTTTTTCCTCCTTTTCAACGACTGGAGCTGAGGCGAGCAGTACTTTAGTGAGGTTTGATGAGGTACAGTATTATTGGTCGCTGTTTAGGCAGAACCCACTGATGGGTGTCGGCATGATTGCCTACAATTCACCGGCACACTATCTTATTTGCGGAGCATATGGCAATTTCTTTCCAGACGATGTTGGCATAATTGGGGCACTGGGTACCATTGGAATATGGATTTTTCCTCTGTATATTCTGCCGCTATTCGCTTTTCTCAAGAGAACTTTAAGGGTAGATTCTGACTTTAAGTCACTGTTTATTGCACTTCTTGTTTACCTGATTGGTACGTCTGCGACACTTCTCGTTGCCTATCCATTCTGCAGTACCATATGGCCATTGCTAATCGCTCTTTTCGACATGGGCAATAATGCTTCTTGTGAGGCTGTAGTTGCATCGATAGATTAGGGTTACTGATGTACTTCTCATTCATTGTTCTCCACTATAAAGCTGTTAAGGCTACCATCGCATGTGTTGATTCGATTCTCGGACTTGATCAGAAGGGTGACTCGATTTTGGTCGTCGTAGTCGACAATGGGTCTAACGACGGTTCAAATGTTTTGTTGGGAAAAAGGTATAAGGACGCTCAAAACGTTGATGTGATTTCGACGGGTAAAAACCTTGGTTTCGCGAGGGGTAACAACTTTGGTTTCGAGTATGTGTGTCGTGTAGGTATTCCTGATTACATAATTGCCTGTAATAATGATACGGTAATCCCCGACAGAGGTTTTCTCTCTGCTGTCAAGCGTGCTACAGCGAAAACTGGATTTGACGTGCTCGGTCCAGATGTTTTTAATCCGTTTACTCATGAGCATCAAAGTCCTTGCGGAGACGGTCTTGTAGCGCTCCAGGAGATCGACGAACTTATTGAGAAGTGTCAAAAGGAGCTCAAGCAGCTAGAGCACCCGTCACCTCGTCAGAAGGCATATCTTCTGCTTCGTGACTCAAAATTAGGTAACTACTTTGCGGCCATTAGACACAGAATGATTGATACGGATGAGTTTAGGTCTTGGAACAAGATGCAATCTGGTGTAGTTTTGCATGGGTCATTTCTTATTTTCAGTCATGATTTTATTGTATCGATGCCTTGGCTATTTTCTCCAGAGACTTTTATGTATCTAGAGGAGAATTTCCTGCAGCTCAATGCTAAGATTAGAAATCAGAATATTATCTATTATCCGGATATTCAAATATGTCATCTTCACGGAACCTCTACAGCTATCGGGTATTCTGCTTGGTCTCAAAGGCAGCTCTTTTATTATCGTAATGTAATCCAATCACTTGAGAGATACCGGCAATTTGTCAAGACAAGCATTCAGTAAAAAACGAGTAATCGCGAAATGTAAATGTAATGCTGAACGGCTACTACTCAGGAATGGCAGCGAGATAGAAAGGAATACAATACAATACGGTTCAGGCAAGAGTTTCCGTATCGAAATAGGACGGCCATTTTACGTTTGTTTGGCGCACTTTTGCGATACTTGCTGTCATCTCGAGAGGCATCTTATGTTCTTTAGGTTTATGAATGCTATGCAGGCTCATGCGCAGTTGATGCGCGATGTCGTCACAAGGCTCGATTGATCGCTTGAACACTAAAGCACTCATTAGCAACGCCTCAACTGCTTTCATCGCCCAAGGCGTCGCGATGGCGCTCAGCATCATCCAATCATTGTTGGTTCCCAAACTGCTTGGCTATAGCCAATATGGTTTTTGGCAGCTTTTTCTCTTTTACACTTCATATGTGGGCTTCTTCCATTTCGGTCTCGCGGATGGCATTTACCTCATCAACGGCGGAAAGGCCCGCGATGTCATCGATAAGAAATCAATCAACTCACAGTTCTTCTTCGGATTAGCCTTCCAGATACTTTTTGCACTTGTGATTGTCACATTGTCTCTCTCCGGAGCATTCGGACGAGAGCGTGACTTTGTCATTTTCTGGACTGGCGTCTATCTC